>Ga0123353_10012078_pt1 | contig 12235 bp, 9 predicted proteins | sample TergutLab28metaG_3_FD_92763 | JGI IMG/M metagenome (GOLD analysis project Ga0123353, IMG submission 92763) | Labiotermes labralis P3 segment gut microbial communities from Petit-Saut dam, French Guiana - Lab288 P3 | ecosystem: Host-associated > Arthropoda: Insects > Digestive system > Gut ... | reverse complement strand
TCATGCGCCCCATCAGAATACCGCGGAAGACCAGCTCTTCAATTACCGGCGCCGAAACCCCCACTGTGAGAAGCTGTATCAGGAATGACCCTCCGGAGACAGCTTCGCTAAGATCATCATACGACGGGAAGTATTTCATCACATCCGTTGCCGAGAAAATGAACATCTGCACGATATTAAATCCGGCGAAGAAACCGGCCGTGAGTAATGCGGCGATAACCGGGCTGTCGTTCTTATACAAGTCGAGGTTTTTTCTCGTCCTCACCCACATCGGGATGAAAATCCCAAGACCGGCGATGTTTGAAAACAGTATGATAAGCATGATGTTATCGAATATAAACTGCATAAGCTCATCAATCACCATTGTGGTCATCGCTGTTTCATCAAGCATTTCCATACCGCCTCTTATCAGTTCACGGAACACGATAGATAAGCCTGCAGTTAAGCTGATAATAACCGAAACCACGATCTGCATTGATACGAAAATCAGTACAGGGTATAGTATCCGCCATATCCGCCGCGGTAATGAATATTTTCTGATCGGATAACTCTCCATATTACTCCCTCAGCTGCGCGAGTATTTTTGCCGCTCCGTCGATGATCGCTTCGATGCAGTCAGGATCAAACGGCGACTTGAGTTCAGCTTCCGTTACGAGATCGGTCAGCTTTTTCGTACCGGCTTTCTTCAGAAGCCCGAGATAACTATTAAAAGCAGCCCCGCTGTCTTTTTCCATCCACAGCCGGTATTGCAGCGCGCATGTCTGCGCCAGGCAATAGTCGATATAGTAGAAAGGCCGCTCGAAAATATGCGACTGCCGCTGCCAATGTCCGCCTTTGCCGAAGAACGGATCTCCATCGTAATCCAGATGCGGCTTGTACTCGCCCTCGAGCTTCTGCCAGACAGCCTTGCGTTGCGCGGGTCTCATACCGGGATCCCCATAGATAATATGCTGGAACTCGTCGACCATGCATCCGTACGGGATAAACACCAATGCCGAAGCGAGATGCATATACAGATACCTTTTCGACTCGCTACCGAAGAAAAGATCCATCCAATCTGCCGTGAAGAACTCCATCGACATGGAATGTATCTCGGCGACGTCATACGTACAGTTCTGATACTCGATTATCTCAATAAGCCTCGCGAGGTAAGCGCACAGTGCGTGCCCGCACTCATGAGTCAGGACGTCCACGTCGTCGCTCGTACCGTTGAAGTTCGCGAAAACGAAGGGGGAGCCATAATCCGGCATATACGTGCAGTAACCGCCGCCGGCTTTCCCTTCCTTTGCAAGGACGTCGAACAGCGCGTTTTCCAGCATGAAGTCGAAAAACTCGGCTGTTTCAGGCGAGAGTTCAGTGTACATCTTCTTACCCGCTTCAAACATTTCCTCCGGCGTTCCCTTAGGCGTCGGGTTCCCGTTTGCAAAGTAAACATCCTCGTCATAGAACTTCAGCTTCTCAACAGACAGATCCCTTCGCCTTTGCTCATGAAGCTCTGCAAGGAACGGTACCAGCTTTGTTTTGACCTGATCCCTGAAACCCTTTACCGCATCCGCGTCATAACTGTTACGCTGCATATTTATATAACCGAGTTCTATGAAGTTCCTGTATCCAAGCTTTATCGCCATGCCGGACCGCAGCTTCACCAGTTCGTCAAAAATCTCATCCAACTGCTCTCCATGCTCGATGAAAAACTCAGTGCGCTTTGCAAACGCCGCTTTGCGTACTTCCCTGTCACCGGATTTCTGGTATGCCATCAGTTGGGACAGGTTTACCTTCTTACCGTCAAAATCAAGGCTTGCCGACGCGAGGAGCTTCGTATACTTGCTGCAAATGGCGTTTTCCTTCTGAAGCTCTTCGATTATCTTCTCGTCAAATCCTTTCAGACTCAGTTCGGCGTTTGTGAACCATAACCCACCCAGCGTCTCCGTGAGCTCGTGGCGAAACGGAGAGTTCACCATCTCTTTATAAAAGTCCATCATCAGTTTCGTGAAGATCGGTACATTTTCATCAAAGAAATCGTTCTCAGCGTCGTAGAACTCATCTTTGGTGTTGACCGTGTGGCGGATACTGCATATGACTTGAAGCGTAAAAGTATTCTTTATTAACACCGAGAACTTTCCATACTGCTCGAGCACTCCGGCGGCAGTCTTCGCGTTTTTCACACCCGAGACGATCTCTTCGACCTCCGCCATCACTTTTGTAATGTCCGGCCGTAAATACGGCATATCAGAAAACTTCATTCTCTCCTCCTAAAAATGTAAATATTTAAAAAGGCTTGATCTCACCGGTCGTGCCGTCGACTGCATACCTTCCCGTATCAGTCGTGATTAGCCATATCGGCGCGATGACGCCTTCTCCGAACGGAAGTACAACGCTATGCAGGTATCCGGCTTCAACGCTTTCTATACGGGTACACCTGATATCGTCCCTTTCTTCATTTCTCACCGCCGAAAGAAAATCCAGCAAAGCCGTTCCTGCCCGCGAGTTCTCACTGCCGTCCTCCGCGGGCTCCACGCCTGTCACGTATCTGCCCCTGACCGTTTGAAGATCGCCGTCGTTGAATATGAAGTCGATCGTACAGTTGAATATGCTCGCGCCCCTGTACGCGCTGATCGCGGTTACGATCTCGCTTCCATTACCGCTTGATACCGTAAGCCCCGCTGTCTCCAGTTTCATGTTGCGCAGTATCCCCTGTACTACGCGCAGCGCACCGCCGCTGCTTGTGATCACGCCATTATATACCTGTATCTCAAAGTCGCCCGCGCTTGCAAACTCAGCGATTCCCCGCGTCTCGTTTTCATATTGATATATTGGCGCAAGATCAGTCATAACAGTCGGTCCGAGTATCGCCAGCGCAATAGCCGCTTCCGTCTCACCGCCGCGGGAAGTCCGCATCGTCCTTATCGTCCCGCCCGTTTTGACGTTTTCGGGTTCGATCATGATCCCCGCGTTCCTGATAAAGGTACAGACATTCTCTATCGCCTGCCGCTCGATACGCGCATCGTCCACGCTGTCCATAACGATAACCGTCAGGAAAAGGATGTTGACCAGTATAAGAGCCGCAATAGCCAGATTTTTAAGTCTTGAATAACTCATTTCGTCCTCACAGACTCTGCGTCTTTATGAGAAGCAGGGCTGTTACGAATACATATGCAAGCTGGTACGGTAGTCTCCCGGCAGCAGCTATTAATTTTCCGTTATCAGTTTCTTCTGATCCAGGAGGGCTGGAGGGTCTCCGCGCCTGTGTCTGAGTAACACAGCATGAATTCGCCGCCCGCAGCGGCAAGAGCCTGCTGCTCCGGCAGCAATCCGGTGAGTTCTCCAGTATAAGAAAACTCGCGGTAATTCAAGTCTACATCCGTTACGACCCCGCCGGCCAGCGTTATCCTTGCAGCGTACCTGTTGTCAGGTAAATATACGCTCCCGCCAGCAATATAGTATCCGAAGTACACAGAAACAGCGTCCACTCCCCTGGGTTCAACATACTCAAAGAATACTTCCGCTGCGCCGCAAACTTTTCCTATCGTTTCTGCTGCTATTGCCCGGGCCCGCTCGATGTTCTCACCATCTCCCGGCAGGATTTCATCCGGGTCATGCGGCGGTATATCAGTACGGCGATATATTATGCCTCCGCGTACGTCTATCCGTATGATGAACTGTGTACCAACACGCCTTACAGAGCCGTCTTCATAACTCATGGTGGTATATGCTTCACTGCTGTGCCCCAACGCTCTAAGCGCGACGTCGAGTATCTCCTCGGCGTTGACAGTTATCGCAGTCCGTATGTCGGGATGTTCTCTTCCCGGCATTATTAGCATATAAGGCGACTGCGACGAGCCTTCAGTACCGAGCTCATAGGCGAATAATGAGCCGTTTGAGGTATATATGCCAAGCTCCTGGGCTTTTCCCGCGGATGAAGCCGTATCCGCCCCGTAGAACAATCCGTTTTCGTGATCCAGATAGTATATCCTGCTTTTATCCTCTCCGAACGCGATATATACCCTTCTGATTGATACATCCTCCGTAATATCCGGCATCCGGGCGCCAAGCCACCCGTAAAGAACTGAGAGCCTTACAGGGGTAGTGTATTCATAATAAACTCCCGGGCCTGACAACGCGGCGCGCCACTCGTTTTCGCCTATCTCAGACGAAGCCGAAGCGGATCCGAGCGCCTCCCCTATTATGCTGCTCGTCCTGTCATATACGGCGTTGCGCGCATCGGTATCGTATCTGACGCCGTAGCGTTCACCGTCTTCATTTGTGATGACGATGCAAAGAGGCCGGGCCGCTTCTTTGATTGAACCCGCCCCGGCCGTCCCGTTCCCGGAGCTGCCTCTCATCAACTCAGCGACGCTTCCGAAAAGAGGGATCGTCCTGAAAAAGTCATTGAGAAGCTTTGTCCGCCAGCCGAGAAAAATCGCGCTTGCCGTAAGCAATACGATCAACAGCGTCTTTGCCCATTCAACTGCTCTATGTGCTTTCGTCAACGCGCTTCCTCCAAGTTGTAATCCCTGCCGCGGATCATCCGGAACCGAACCCCGGGCTTTGACTTCCGGATTCCGGCTTCTGATATCTTAGTCCGCTTTCTCACGGTTCCATTTTTAACTGAGCATCAGACTGGCTAACCGGCAGCGTTACGGTGACCGACGTTCCGATTCCGGGAGTGCTCTCGATAGTGATATCTCCCCCATGTTTCGTGACGATCTCCTTTGCAATCGACAGTCCCAGACCCGTACCTCCGGACTCGCGCGAACGTGCTTTATCAACGCGGTAAAACCTGTCAAACACGCGCGCCAGATCCTCCTGTGGTATGCCTATTCCGGTATCTGTTATCCTGACCCATATATCGCTCCCGGCCCGTCCCCCGTAGATATCGATCTTTCCGCCATCGGGCGTGTACTTCAGCGCATTGATAATAATATTCATGAGAACCTGCTCGATTCTGGCGCGGTCCCCCGTTATCATCGGCAGTTTCCACTCCAGTTCCAGGTTCAGCACATGGCTGCGTTTTCTCGCCTCAAGCGCAATTGCGGCGTACACATCACGCACAGACTTTTCTATTGAGAACCTTTCGACGGCCAATTTGCTGTTGCCGGAATCGAATCTCGACAGCTCAAGCAAGTCCTGAACGATTTTCGTCATCCTGTCGCTTTCGTTTATGATCACTCGCAGGAACTCTTCCTCAGTCTCCTGCGGGATTCCCTGATTGTCCGAAATCGTCTCCGCATATGTCCTGATGCTGGTCAGCGGGGTCCGCAGTTCGTGCGAGACGTTGGCGACGAACTCCCGGCGCAGCATTTCCGCATTCTTGAGCTCCTCGAGCATCGTTTCGATCTGTGCCGCCATATCGTTGAACGTCGTCGCGAGTATACCTATCTCATCCTCTGACTCAACAGTGATTTTCCTCGAAAAATCACCGTCAGCCATTGCTTCCGCAGCCCTGGTGATACCCTGTATCGGAGAGAGAAGCGTCTTGGAAATGATAAGGCTGATAGCTATCGAGATTACAAATCCGATGAGTACGGCTTCGATTATAAGCGTGAAAATCTCTGCGTTCAGGTTTTGCACAGTCAACTTGTTGTCTTTGATATACACGACAAAACCGATATCTCCGTCCCTGCGCACGATTGGTACGGCAACGTCCATATAGTCTGCCCTCGGGTTTCCTTTATAGGCGTCTCCGCCCAGGATTGCCGTAGTCACGTTCGGAGTGATATCTATCCGGGTACTCCCTTCGGGATCTGACGTCACAAGTACCTCGCCGGTCATTCCATTGAGTATATAGAAATTTCTTGTGATTTTATCGATACCAAGCTCGCCCAGGAATACCGATAATAACTCCTCCATTCGTGTGATCGCGTCGTCTTCATCTGCCGCGCGGCGCAGCTCGCTGACCAGCTCTGTCTGTGTCAAGACCGCTTCCATCTGCGTATAGAACTCCGCTGTGTAGAAGTCCTGTACGCCCCTTATCAGGAAAACCAGCACAACGGTCATTAGCAGTACAATGACCAGAAGCATAATAAAGACAAGTTTTACACGCAAGCTCTTTGACAAAGCAGTCGCTCCTTTTATGGGTTTTCAACGCCTCGAGGTCACGCCTCGAAATAATACCCGACCCCGCGCTTTGTAATAATATACCGCGGCTGGCTCGGGTCCTCCTCGATTTTCTCCCGCAGCCGTCTCACCGCGACGTCGACAGCGCGCAAATCGCCAAAATACTCATATTGCCAGACATCGTGCAGCATTTCCTCGCGTGAGAACACCTTGCCGGGACTTGCCGCGAGAAAACTTATGAGTTCGAACTCGCGCTGCGTGAGTTCAGCGCTCTTCCCGTTTACGAACACGTCGTAACGCTGCTTATCTATAACCAGTCCGTCAGGAGCGTCCGGGCCCACCTCATCTGTTTGTGCGTCAGTCCTGCGGATATTCGCTTTGACCCGGGCTTTAAGTTCAAGTACGGAGAAAGGCTTTGTGATATAGTCGTCGGCGCCAAGATCAAGGCCCAGTACTTTATCAGTCTCCTCTTCACGCGCGGTCAGCATGATTATCGGCGTCATCCTGTCATGCTCTCTTATTTGCCTGCATACCTGAAACCCGTCGAGCAGCGGCAGCATTACGTCAAGCAAAATGAGATCCGGGCGCTTGATCGAGTACTGTTCAAGGGCGGCTTTCCCATCATAGGCAACGGCGATCTCGAAGCCTTCTTTCTTCAGATTGAAGCTAAGTATGTCAACGATATTCTTCTCATCGTCGACGATCAGAACCGTCTTACCCATTCTCTCCCTCCAAATACTTCTTTGCTTTCATTATTCCGATCACAGATTTTGCGTCAGGCAGCTTGTTTTCCATGATCATATCAATCAGCACGTCGATTTCGACAGGCTCAACGCTCAGCAGTTCATTCTCGTCAAGATGCATTTCACCTTTTTCCAGATCCAGCGCCAGATAAACATACAGTGTTTCTCTGCAGAATCCCGGAGACGGATATATCGCGCCCAGATCAATGAACTTTCCGGCCGTATGCCCTGTTTCTTCAGACAGCTCGCGAACAGCGCATTCGAGCGGCTGCTCACCATCGTCAAGTTTTCCCGCCGGGATCTCAAGGAGGACTTCCTCCACCGGGTATCTGTATTGCCGCACCATCAGCACCTTTTTATCCGCAGTCAGCGGGACGATGCCTACTCCGCCCGGATGCTCGACGACCTCGCGAGGAACCTTTGCCCCGTTTTGCAACTCCGCCAGATCGCGCCGGACATTCACTATCAGCCCGCGAAACAGTGTAGTGGTCTCAATCTGCTTCTCAAAAAAATCCATGTTTGTCCGCTCTCCCGATCGTTTTTTCCCGTTCATGCTCATTCTACCGTTTGTATGTGGTGTATGGTGGTGTATGGTGGTTGCGCAGCAATCATTATACCATGAGCGCAGCGAATGGTATAATGTGCCATGTGGCGCGTCCCGCGCCACGGCTCAAATCCGTGTATGATGATTGCGCAGCAATCATTATACATCATATATTCCGGTTTTCGCAAGTGATATGTCTGTTACATATAGTCGCGTTTTGTTACACATAGTCGCACCTCGGCCTTATTACCAAATGCGGCGTAAAACCCCGGTACATTTTCCAACAAACCGGGAAATAGCAAAAAACAGAAAATAGCTCTTGCATTCGAAACTGTTTTCTGCTAAAGTTCAAAATACCGGAAAATCAAACATCATACGCGGGCGTAGTTCAATGGCAGAATTCCAGCCTTCCAAGCTGGTCGCGTGGGTTCGATTCCCATCGCCCGCTCCACCGAAACCCCTGTAGTTGCAAGCGCTACGGGGTTTTCCATATCCAATTATTTCCAGCAGTTTTTCCTGATTTCCCCTCTTTTTCCAGTCAGTGGGGCAAAACGAGTATGACGGTATCGACGATGCCTGATATTCGTTACATGAGTTTTGAAGAAGCTGTAAACCAGAGAAAATGGAGAAATGATAATATGATGTCTGACAATGTTGGCTTTGAATTGCCGGAAAAGTACGCAAAAGTTTATACGTATGAAGAGGTAATAAAACCTTCCGATGTCGGCAGCGGCGGCGCGTATGTATCTTTTCCGTTTGATCTTCGAGAAGAGTTCGGCAAGGGGAGAGTAAAAGTCCACGCCACTTTTGACGGCGAGCCGTATGACGGCAGTATCGTTAATATGGGCGTGAAGAATCCGGACGGGTCGGTATGTTATATTATTGGTGTTCGCAAGGACATTCGTGCGAAAATCGGCAAGCAGCCTGGAGATACGGTCCGGGTGACCATTCGGGAAAGGTATTGATACAAAATTTTTTTAATACAGAAAAATGCTGAGTGACACAAGCCCGTCATCAATAGGTGGCGGGCTTGTGTTATTCATTCACACCATTAAGCTCAGCAGCCTCCACATCTGTCACAACAATAGTTTCATCGCTGATATAACTAAAGTATCATCCACTATATAAATACGCTTGTCTTCATTAAAAATGTAGACGATACGCATATTCTATGATAGTATTTTACGCAGTCGCGTATACTAAACAGACACACAAAAGCGCCGGTAAATATGATTGTTATGCGGCTGATAAGAGGAGTATATTCTGATGAAAAAGACTCTGGTGTTCTTGTTGACCATGATAATTCTTGTCGGCCTTTCGGCCTGCAACTCGTGGAAAAAGCCGGAACCTACAGACGCTCCGGACAGTACCCAGACAGCGGATACACCGCCGGCAACAGAGACGCCGATACTGATAATGCCGCCATTATATAACGCCACGATCGAGTATGGCGACCCCGATCTGATAACTGACAACACAGGTCCGCTGTGGGCATATATTCGCTTCCCTATCGCCGGCAGCAAGACGGATGCGGTCATTGCTGAGTGGGCGCAAAACGTGTACCTGAGCTCACGCGATGAAATTCTCGAAATGCAAAAAGGCGATCCGGAAGCCGATGGCGAGGTCAACGTACAGTTCGATTCATACCTTGTGGACGGCAGATACGCCGGAGTCCTCGAAAACGGTATCTTCATGAGTTCACATCTGGCTCATCCGACAAGCATCGTGCGTACATTCAATATTGACACAGAAACCGGAACATTTCTCGGTAATACTGAAATCCTCGATTACTCGCAGCTTGAAAAAATTCTTTCTATTCTGACAATCGGGATTGCGGAAGGCCTTCCCGAAACGGTGGATACCCTCGGAGAACCGGATGAGAAATGGCTCGAACATATTGTGATCGGTCATGACGGCGTCATCGTCGTACTCGAGCGGGGGGTATTCCTGCCCTCGTATCTTGGCGCGCAAAAAATCCTTTTACCCTATGAACAACTCGGTTCGGCTTTTCTGCTGAGAGCGGCGCCCGAACCGTCTCCGCAGCCGCCGTCACCGACGCCCGCGGAACCGTCCGTTGCGCCGCCAACCGTGTCTCCGGCGCCGCCTCCAACAGAGAGCCCGTCCGCTTCACCCTCAGAATCACCCCCCGCTTCACCCTCAGAATCACCCTCCGCTTCACCCTCAGAATCACCCTCCGCTTCACCCTCAGCATCGCCCTCCGTATCTCCATCGCCGCCGTCTCCTTCGCCTGTGCCTCCTCCTGTTATTCCGAATGTCCCGCCGCAGAGCGGCGATATAGACCCGTCAAAACCGATGATCGCGCTGACATTCGACGACGGTCCAAGCAGGTATACCTCTCAAATCCTGACAACTCTCGAAAAATACGGCGCCCGCGCGACTTTTTGCGTCGTCGGTAATCTTGTGAATGCGAGAAAAGATACCGTAAAGCGGGCTTCCGATCTGGGCTGTGAGATAATCGGCCATTCCTGGGATCATAAAAATCTGACAAAACTTACCGCCGATGAGATTAAAAAGGAACTCAATGACACCAGCGCGGCTATCAAGTCAATAACAGGCGAATCACCGAGATTATACCGGCCGCCTTACGGAGCGGTGAACAGCACATTGAAGAGCGTATCTGCGGAGTTAGGGTACGCGCTGATATGCTGGTCCGTCGATCCGCTGGACTGGGAGACCAGAAACGCGGAAAAGGTTTACACGGCAATTATGGCGGATACAGTCAACCGCGCCATCGTTCTCAGTCATGATCTTTACGCTTCTACGGCGGAAGCGATGGAACGGGTGATTCCGGAACTCATCAATAAGGGTTATCAATTGGTCACGGTCTCTGAGCTAATGTACTACTCAAACATCACTCTCGAAGCCGGCGTCGTCTATCACAGGGGAAAATGATAAATCTTGATACCAGGGGGGTAATTAAAATGAGCGTTTTACCGCAGGATATACCGGTTCTGAAGATTTTCGAAGACTTGAGCCGCATCCCCCGCTGTTCGGGTAATGAAGGCCCTTTCAGCGACTTTTTGCTTGATTTTGCGGAGCGCAACAATCTATATGCCTTTAGGGATGACGCTTTAAACGTAATAATCAAGAAGCCCTCCGCGGCTGGTTATGAGGACTCCGCACCTGTAATCCTGCAAGCCCATATGGACATGGTGTGCCAAAAAGAAGAAAGCGTGGATTTTGATTTTGAAACCAGTCCGCTAAACCTTTGCCTTGAGGATGGTTGGCTCCGGGCACAGGGTACGACCCTTGGTGCTGACGACGGGTATGGCGTCGCAATCATTCTCGGCTTACTGTGTGACAGCGAAGCAAATCATCCTGCACTGGAGTGTGTCTTTACATCCGGGGAAGAGATCGGGCTCCTTGGCGCAGCAGTGTTAGATTACACGAAGCTTTCCGGAAGACGGATGATCGGGCTGGATTCAACGGGCGAGGTCAGGACTGTAGATATGCTTGCCGGAGGTTTCAGGCTCTGCGGCCGGAAAGCTGTCCGTTTATCAAGTGTGCCAACAAACAGCGTCGCTTTCTCTTTGGCTGTTGAGGGGCTGACCGGGGGTCATTCCGGCGCTTTTATTAAGGACGAGAAAGGCAATGCAATCAAGCTGATGGCACGGATCCTCAACGGCGTCAGGAAAAACTCCGCGGATTGTATGATAACCGGCCTTGTCTGCGACGGTAAGGACAATGCGATCCCCAGGGAATGCAGGGTCAAAATCGTCTGTCACGCACACGCGACCTCCGCTGTTGAAAAAGGCCTCGAACATACTATGAACGAGTTAAAACTGGAATACGAGATCCAGGAGCCGGAGCTGCGCTTCGCGGTGGAGGTTGTCTTGCCGCCGGATACCGCCATCTGTGCCGACGACTCGAAGGACATCATTGACTTTCTGTATCTGCTGCCAAACGGAGTTGAATCGATGAGCAGTGCAGTACCGGGGCTTGTGCAGACAAGCAGTAATATCGGCGTGATCCGGCATGACGGCCAGACGATATTATTTGACATCTCGCTTCGCAGCGCTATCGACAGCCGTATCGAAGACCTCGCGCGAAGAATCATCCTGCTTGCAGATCGGACCGGTATCAGCGTTACAGAGGGAGCGCGGTATCCCGGCATGAGCAGCCAGGGTGATTCCCCGTTCAGGCAGGCATATGCCGCGTATATGCTGCAGGAATGGGGAGCAGAGCTCCAATCTGTAGCCGCACACGCCGGTGGCGAAGGCTCATACTTCAGTCGCGCCCTGCCCGGTCTTGAGCTTGTGACAGTCGGCCCGATCATGCAGGGGTTACACTCACCCGCAGAGAGGCTCAATATCGATTCTTTTGTCAAAGTCGATAAGCTGGTACGCGGGTTTCTCAGCACATTGAAATAAGCTCTCGGGTTTGAGTTTCAAATAGTCGATAGCAAAAGCAAGTAAGAAAAAGAGTAACAATATTAAAGCTATACTATTGTAGAACTTATTAAACAATACGTTATAGTGTGTTTTTCCATGTCTAAACTCAGGCACGGGAGGTGATCATAAAGCCGGTTGCTAAGCTGCTCACTTATAAAAATGAGCCGTTTAACCACATTGCACGAAAGCAATGAGGCTGAAAATAGAGGGCCTCAACTCCACGGAAAGTGAGGCAAAATAAACCAAAAATACTATCATTTTGGAGGGAATTTTCAGCATGAAATCACACACTATATCAAAAAAACTGCTCACATTCGTGCTCATATTGGTACTGATATCAAGCATAGCCATGCCGGCTCTGGCGCTCGAACCAGGCGTTGACTATGACTTTGAAGCTGCGGGCATATCCGGGTACAGCGTCAAAGCGGTGACCGGCAACGCGACATATTATTTCGTGACAAATGACGTTGAAGTGAACG
>Ga0123353_10012077_pt1 | contig 12236 bp, 4 predicted proteins | sample TergutLab28metaG_3_FD_92763 | JGI IMG/M metagenome (GOLD analysis project Ga0123353, IMG submission 92763) | Labiotermes labralis P3 segment gut microbial communities from Petit-Saut dam, French Guiana - Lab288 P3 | ecosystem: Host-associated > Arthropoda: Insects > Digestive system > Gut ... | reverse complement strand
GGGGGGAGGGGGGGGGGGGGGGGGGGGGGGGGGGGGGGGGGGGGGGGGGGGGGGGGGGGGGGGGGGGGGGGGGGGAGGGGAGAGAGAGAGAGCTATTGAATAAGTGTTATAAAAGGCCTGAAATCTTTAATTACTTGCACAACAGTGGTTCACAGTGGGATATGTCCTGACAGATAAAATAACCAAGTAATTCAGGTTTATTTTTTGCTTAACAAATTAAACGATTACAGCGGTGCGAAAGTTGATTTATCAGCTTTATAGAAGAACACAAACTGAAGATGCAAGGACTGTCACACACAGCCATCTTGCTCAAGATTCGAGCCTTCCTGATTAACATTCACACCGTGTTGATAAGGCCTACTCATTAAACGACGATATTTATTTGCCACAGATACAATACACGCCCTATTGGTTTCCCCCCCCCCTTACTTGTTGCAGTGTGTTCCTTGATGATTAACTGATAACGTAAGGATTATCCTTCTAGGTTAAGTGCACAGTTCTTGAAATATCTGGTAAAAATTTCCACAGAATGTGTCCGTAACACGTGTGTTAAATACCGATAATTCTTGTACGGTATACTGTAGTTTATCGTTCATGATGATTCACTTCGTTAAACTACACTATACTCTGTCAACACACTTCATCGACGATAATGTTTTAATCAATATCAATCAATATAAATGGATGACAAATTATGCGCTAAAAAGGAAAACGATTACGCAAAAAAATATAGAAATAAGATTAAAGACATCTTCACACGGAATGAGATCCCACTCGGTAAAACAGACAAATATGTTTTATTTCATATTTAAAAGACTTTGCGTTTTACATTTTTATATCCATCAGATTAGCCTGAAGATGGTGAATCAAAGTCGAAAGATGTTGCTGAAGCAACTGACAAGTTATGTATAATATATTATGCACCGTCAGTACACAACATACATCAAAACAAGATGCAACAATTACAATTATGTTATATTTGGCTACATGTTTCGGCCGTGACCGGCCATCTTCAGGCCAACTAAGAACAACAATTAAGGTACAGAAAAAACAGTACTCAGTGGGATCCCACTGAGTACTGTTTTTTTACTGTACCTTAGTTGTTGTTCTTAGTTGGCCTGAAGATGGCCGGCCACGGCCGAAACATGTAGCCAAAAAATAACCTAACTGTAATTGTTGCATCTTTTTTTTATGTATGTTGTGTATTGATGGTGCATAATATATTATACACATTTGATAATACACAATGGGATGGCCTCACTAAAAAAACCGACAAGTTATCTTATCAATAATAAAAGTTTTGTTGACGGTGATGATGTACTGATTATTTAGTTGCAATTGCTCTGACCTTGCATTTTATTATAGCTCTGTCATACACCATTACTGGTTTGGGCTTCTGGCATAGGGGCAGTAGGTTGCAAATGTCTGCAATTCACAATACTTGTGAGGCCGCCTGTGACGGTACGAGCGATTTCTGTGCCCCACGAAAAGGAAATGAAACCGGATGGCAGGGCGTCAACTTCTCGCCGCTGAAGCTTCGTTGCAATGTTACTGCAACCTACTTTGTGCTCATAACGGACAAAACGTCGCTGGATACATTTTCTTTCTCCAACTACTTCGGTTGTACCTTGCAACTAGCAATTAAGCCACACTCCAAAAAAAAAAAAAAACATAAAGTGACAGTTCAACTGTGCATGAAGCATGTGTCATGCAAAGGTACGAGATAAATAGGCCCATTCAGTGGCCAGTACTCTTATTAACCTTTAGACGCCTAATGTCAACTATAGTGGTCGTACCGCACCGCTAACCTCTAAAGTTGCATTTTATATATTTATTCAACAAATACAGGTACCGAATATTTTAAACATGGTATATACTCTCCGTTTTTTCCTCTTCAAAATGCACTTTGTTTCATAATTCTAACGTATTTGGTTCCTGCATTATTCACATTTTATATACAGGATGTGCTAAAATAAAAAAAAAATAATTCCGGCGCCATAAGTTTAAATGCTAAAACTCTATTCAAACTGAGGTTGTCATTCCGGAGAATGTCCTTGTATGTGGAAATCACCAAATCATAAAATTGTGATCCAAAACATGTCTGAATTACTGTAAGAGACTTCTGCACTACAAAAGATATCTATCTACTTGGCATTCTGACAACCTTACTAGGGCAAAGGGGCGCCGTCCTGCCACCATTACTTCTTACGATAAGCATTTATATTCCATTACACAGTGAGAAGAAAGTTGTGGGGCTCGTACGGGCGACCTCATTTGGGTGTGCACCAAGTATGCTGCTTACAAATACCGGCTGTTAGTCTCTCGTTTCATCACCACTACTCAATATTCAACCACATCGACAGAGACTACAGGGTGGCTAGGCACAAAGAGGCTACACGCTCAACATACAGCGCGTTCTTACATTTCAAATCAACAGTATTTCTTTTTCATTACTTCAAACCGTTTGTGTCTGTGGGTTCCGTCATTGCAAAAATGCGAACGAAAAATATCAGTACAGTCACAGAAAGCCACAATCACGCGCGGAAAAGACGAAAAATGACACAAACGTAAGTTCATTCGTACTTGCCAACAACACTGCTCTTAGCATTCAGATGCAACCAACTTTAATATGACCGACATACACATTTTCACATATGACCCAAATACAACACTAAATGAAAGTCAACAGTTGGCCAGATAGGCACACAAATCTGTCGCCTTCCATCGAAACCGAAAGCTCATTACCGCACTCAATAGATATCTTCTAAGATCCACGCCTAGATATCGGAAGTGTTGCCTTCCTTTCCCGATATTCGGATGACAATTCTGTACATACACTTATGTCTAACCTCTCCCATACCCGGCCGCTTGTATCCAGATTTTGAAAGACCGACCACAGCGAAGGTGCATGTCCTTGTAGCATCGCACTGTTACTGTACATACAGACACAAAGCTTGCCATTAAGTAAGAAATTACAAACGTTTGTTAGCCAATGTTGGCGAAGAATAATGGACAAAAGATGGCCTCAGATAATAAGTAATACTGAGCTGTGGAATGATACTCGAGAGAATCCTACTGTACTACGAATTACAATAAGAAAATGGAAATGGATCGGAGAGCCTTTCAGCAAGGCAGTTGAATCCACTGAATAACAGCAATGGATTGGAATCCACATGCAGCCAGCTGAGGAAGACCAAAGCAAACCTGGGAAATGACCGTTTTGCAGGAAGCAGGAAAAGGCAGCGAAGCATGCAGCGAGGTTCAGAGGTTTATGGGTAACAGAATCAGATGGAAATGCTTCACAAATGCCCTACGTTCCTAATGGAATGAAAGGACGTACTACTAAACTACTACTACGACAGGAAGAACAGGCTAGTGAGAATTTAATGAACAGCTGCCTCAAAAATGTTAACTCTTCACATCATAAAATCTCGTGGCACTTGTTCTCTTTTACGACCAAATATTCTCCTCAGCGCCATGCTCTCAAATCAAGTACACCAACAAGTTTCAGTTTCCAAACACTGTGCATCGCATTCCAGAAGCACGTATCTGATTTCCGTCCGAGGTGGGCTACACTGTCATGGCATTTAGGGCCGTCTGTTTTCCAAACACTAACTGTGCTATGCAAATCATGGCTGTTCATCCGTGCACATTTCATTTATTCACAAATTCCTAGGTTACATAACGACACATGGTCCAGCAGACGGCTATTTGTGCATACGGTACTGATCTATCGGGTTTCACAAAAGGCGGAATTTCTTGAGTACCTAAACGACTACGAACTTCTCGAGGATTCTCCTCCATCACTGCAGCTATTTAACGACCTGTCAACACTTCTGACTATACTACGGGCTGAACGATCTGGTGTGTCAGTCCCGTCCACGGCCGGACACGTTTCTCTTCCACAAAACGTCCAGACATGCTCCAGGGCCCACCCAGCCTCGTATACAATTGCTACGGCGTTCTTTCCCAGGGGTAAAGCTGCCCGGGCGTGAAGGTGACCACTCACCTCCATCAAGTTTGTTTGTTTGTTTCTGGCGCGACAGCCCCCAGTGGGCCATGGCCTCCTCATTCACGAGGTTTCTACATCACACACAGCGACGCACCACAGTCGGTAGGACTCCTCTGGACGAGTGATCAGCTCGTCGCAGAGACCTCTACCTGACAACACACAACATTCACAAGAAACACACATCCATGCCCCCGGTGGGATTCGAACCCACAATCTCAGTAGGCGAGCGGCTTCAGACCTACGCCTTAGACCGCGCGGCCACTGGGACCGGCCCTCCATCAAGTACTGAGGTTAACAATGAGTACAGTCTGCAGCTCTACTACCCCTATATGCCTTCATGGTACGGACAGGGACGACCTTAATTTTCACCTTTGTCAATAGTTCAGATTAGAGTTAAATGACAGGATGGGCATGTGCGATTTTTCATAAAACTCGTTAACAGGAAGAAGGTTGGTATTTTACGCACCAGAAAATACTCCAATGACCACCCTTTCACAGATAATTTGAAATGTGTTTAAATTTACGTTCAGGTGCTATGTATGTACAGAAGCCGTGCCCGTTCAGAGAGCTGCATAAAACAAAATCACAAATGCATCGCGCTTTTTCGGAAAACTTGCAGGACGTTAGTCGCCTTCCTGTTCTGTGACCGGCACAGCTGCACGTCCACCTAAGGCACAAAGTCCGTCCTGGAAAAGAGGAGGTTTAGCGGTTTCCTATCCACCAGCCCGGCAATTCACGGGAACTTCATAAGGAAAATGTTACTGAACAGACCGTTTCTGACGGAATGCAACACTGAGAATTTTCACGTCACATTCCAGGAATGTGCATCCTCATCGACCGGTTGGGAAGTCAGGGTGAGCAACATATCCAATGTGTATTTCTCTCCGCCATCTCGATGATGACATTTAATCGATGATGACATTTGAAATCTCCGAAGAAAGGAAAAATATCTACTAAGAATGCTAAACACGGCAATTACAGTAGTTGAAGAATAAAAGACCAACTTATGTCACTTGCTATTTTATTTCACTTCTTATGTGCGCAACATGTTTCGGACATTAATACAGCCACTGTCAGGAGCTTGCGACTGTGTTGTTGAATTACCACATCGGTTGTTTTGTTCTCGGTTCGTTGTGTGTTGGAGATCTGGTGCGGCTGGGTTTGGGTGGTGTCAGTGTTGCAGGCTGAAACACAACTACAGCCTGTAACACGGACACTAAAAACCAGCCGCACCAAATTTCCAACACACAACGAACCGAGAACGAAACGACCGATGTGGTAATTCAACAGCACAGTCGCAAGCTCCTGACGATGGATGTATTAATGTCCGAAACATGCTGAGCACACAGGAAGTGAAATAAATAGCAAGTGACATCAAGTTGGTCTTTTATTCTTCAACCATTACAATGATGCACGGTCCAATAAACACAGGACGGCAATTACAATTAACGAGTATTTATTAGTAAAAGCACAAGGGGACGAACAATATTAAGATACCATTAAATAACTACTATTAAAACGCTAAACGAGGGCGAGCCCGTTCCCGGCGGGGCCGCAAGTTGCATCTTCTTTACTACTCAAAATTGGCTACATAAATCAGAACAGTGGTTTCTGGAGGTCTTCGATCTCCTGGGACGTTGCGCAGCCTTGATTGGTAGTTAGTTACCGACGCCTATCGGTCCCACCTTCAAGCGTCAAGTAATCCAAGAAGAAGCAGAAGAAAAAGGTGTATTCTTCTTTGATATGATGCATCTTCAGTGCAAAAGACACATGTAGGAATGTATTTATTTCAAAGTAACTGCACATCTCTTCGTATACATGTATATTATGACTTCTCCTACACGTTTCGACTAGTAATAATAATAATAATAATAATAGTTGTCATCATGGAGACTGTTAACACGAAGGAACATTTGATGCTAAACACATCAAACGCTCCTTGTTACGTGTATGTATTCTTATTGTTATGTATGTTCTGTTCTGTATATTGTTTTCATTGTGTTGTTGCATGTATTGTTTGTGTGTAAATGTGTACTGTACTACTGCCACCGGGTGTCAACCCAACTGCAGTTAACAAATATATATCATATCATATCATATCAAAGAAGTAATAATATACCAACAGATGTGCAGTTAGATGAAAATGTGTTTTACATGTATTCTTCTTCTTGGACTGCATCACCTTTAGAGGTGAAACCTATAGGCTGTCCCGAAACGCCAGTAACTACCAATCAATGCCACGTAACATCACAGATTAGCGAACAGCCCATTCACACCGTGGTGGAAACCTGAAACCACGCAGGAGTTTACCCGCAGTTTTGGCAGTCGGCGCGTAAATATGACAACTTCGTAGTGCTCACGATACTGGGAGAAAATTACATTTAAATTGCAGCTGTGAAGGGTCATCAATATTTATACACACTACAGCCTACAGTGCTAATGACACTAATACTGTGATTTCTTACACAGCAGCTGTCTACCTTCAATGCAGAGGGACTGTGCAAACGCGTTTGATTTCCGTTACGTCATGCAAGCCATTGCAATACGCCGACGCAACAAGCTGCGACTAGTTGCAGGACTGTGTTGTGTCTTTTAACCTTTTGGCGCCGGAATTTTTTTTTTTATTTCAGCACACCCTGTATATAAAATGTGAATAATACAGGAACCAAATACGTTAGAATTAAGAAACAAACTGCATTTTGAAGAGAAAGAAACGGAGAGTATACACCATGTTAAAAATATTCGGTACTTATATTTGTTGAATAAATATATAAAATGCAACTTTAGAGGTTAGCGGTGCGGTACTACCGCTATAGTTGACATTAGGCGTCAAAAGGTTAATGAACCGGACAAAGGGCTGGGTGCCGGACAGTGCTGTGTCACTGAATGAACCGGACAACAGGGCAGTTTCAGCAGAGTAGTGTGTCATTGAATGAACCTGACTATAGGAATGGCTGCTGGACGAAACGGACAGGACTGTCCGCCGGACAGCAGTGTATCACTTAACGAACCGGACAACATAAATGGCTGCCGGAAAGTGGTGTGTCATTGAATGAACCGCACAACAGGCCTGGTTGCCGGACAGTGGTGCGTGTCACTTCATGAACCGAACAACAAAACACCGCTTGTAATACGGGATAGCAAGGTCTAACACGCAAAAAATGTCGAATTCCGTCAGTGTATTGCTTTGTAAGTAGAACAGTGACTAAGCTGCATCATCTTAATACATGGTTATGAAACATGTCCATATAAATGAACACGAAGAAGCGGCAAGGGGAAGGCATAAATTCTGCTAACAGATTTGCACATTTCTATCTGATGCTGCGTGTAACGTCAACTAGACACTAAACTGGGCCGTACCATTGTACAAGATCACTGTAATGGAAACGATAACTGTACTAACGGAACAAAACTGCACGGGACACTGATGGCGGGAAAACAGATAAGGTCAAAGTTGTGGAAGTTATTACACAAACGTTCGCAAGAGGGTCAAGATCTGGACCTATACATGCATCAGGGTAATGTGAAACCAATCAACTTAACAATCAACTAGCTCTCTCTGGTTCTATCATCTTTAAAAAAAGGTTTCTGGAAGCATACTGCTCATGAAACAACAATTTTTCGTAATCCACCGATACACAATTTTACAGGACAGAAGAAAAACTTAACAGATCCTTAATGGCCCGACAAGTAAGCAAATAATGTTTTTTTACGAAAATATACGGCGAGGCAATTCTGTTGAGGTCACAACATTTTGACAGGAGGTGTGTTTGTAACCCAACTGTCCACTAATGCAGGTTTCTCAGTTCGACGAATGTGTGGGTTAAGACAAACCGCTGTTTCACGAGCGATCAGACACTACCAAAATCAAATTTACTTCATTATTTGAGAAATCCAACGTAAATTACGCAACTTCCTGTAAACATACTTAGGGAATGAACGCTCAAGATGCCAAGTGAAGTGGGGGTGCGTGCTTTCAGAAAATAAAACGTGTCACTTCAAGGATAAAAATTACGCTTTATTCGCGTTATATAAGAGACCAGTAGAGTCGCAGATTGCGTGATGGCAGAGGTTACTGGGTTTTTGTAAACATCCTAGGTTTCACACTGGAGAATCCAACATACAAGACGATTTATACTTCGCAGGACATCTATATTCGATATTCGACTGCTCAAAGACCACTTACTATTAAGGAAGCCTAGCTCCACGCACAAGCATCATGCTTCAGATGGAAGCTGCCGCTCGGCAAGACCAAGAAACATACTGCCTGTTTGTGGGAATCGAATATGTATTCACATGACCTACCATTTCTTCTTCGAATTCCTTTTCGCCATATCCAGGGCCGGCCCGAAACATGTGGGCGCCCATGGTCAGACTAATAATTTGGCGTCCCTTGAAACCGATAGTCTTTGAACGTTTTCGTCCTGGGGCCGGGCTGGCGAACAATTTTGAGGGCGCGTGCCCTAACTGCGGAAAATTTGAGGAGAAATTCTGTCGCACGTGGAAAACCTGAGATTAACAATACCACAGTCCCGATTATTCCAGTGACTTCTTTGCGCCCCTTTTTAGGTTGCAGCCCCGGACAGCTGCTAGGATGGCCCGCCCCTTAAATCCGGCCCTGGCTGCGGTTAGTGTTTAACTTAACACGACGAACAGCAATTCCAGACTCTACAGTGTATGAACAATAACAAACCACACACCAAAAGGCACAAGGACCCAGGGAAGACCACTACCGAGACTTCTGGACGCGTGAGACCAGAACTCCAATGCCATTATCGCTAGATGATGATGGTGATGACGAAGTATAAATAAAAAACAATATTGCAACATGATAAAACTGACCACTGAGATTCATTTTATCTCTTAACCTTCTGGCGCCGGAATTATTCTTTTTTAAATTTTAGCACAACCTGTATATAAAATGTGAATAATACAGGAACCAAATATGTTAGAATTATGAAACAAATTGCATTTTGGAGAGAAAAAAAACGGACAGTATACACCATGTTTAAAATATTCAGTACCTATATTTGTTGAACAAATATATAAAATGCAACTTTAGAGGTTAGCGGTGCGGTACGACCACTATAGTTGACGTTAGACGTCTAAATGTTAATCCCGAACAAAGTGCACATTTATGTATGCCAACCGTTAAGTGATTTTTAATCGTTTGATAGCTACTCTCGATAAGACAACAAAGACTGCACTGGTCCAATGTAGAGATGTATGTGATGTTCAAGATCGAAATGTAACGTCGTATGCACAGCAACAAGAATCCAACGTTTTTAGGACAACCAATATGTCCCATCTTCAAGGGTCAAAAAGTCCACTGTATTGTGCACTATTATGGGATTTAAGCATGTATTAATTTAACGTGCCCCAACAATAAATACTAAAGTATACTTAAACACTTTACTATTCAACTAATGCACAATATATAATGTGTAGATACAATTAAAATTATAAAATATTTAAAAGTGCTCCAACATGTTTCGGATCACAGAGGATCCACCATCAGGGAGCCTTGTCGATGTCAACGGACACGACAGAATCATTCTTGTAATTTTTAGACAAGCACTTTACAAGGCTCCCTGATGATGGATGCTCTGTGATCCGAAACATGTCCGAGCACTTTTAAATATTTCTATAATTTTAATTGTACCTGTGGGCCGGGTAGCTCAGTCGGTAAGGGGATTGGCTATGGGCTGGACGGTCCGGGATCGAATCCAGGTGGGGACGAGATTTTTCCGCCCGTCCAGACCGGCCCTGGGGCCCACCCAGCCTCCTGTAAAATGGGTACCGGGTCTATCCAGGGGGTAAAGTGCGGCCGGGCCGTGCTGCTGACCACTCATACCCTTCTAGTGCCGCGGTCATGGAAGAGTAGAGCTATACCTCTACCCACCCTCTGGGCGACACCAGGCCCGTAACGGGGACACTTTACCTTTAATTTAATTTTATCTACATATTATAGATTGTGCATTAGTTGGATAGTAAAGTGTTTAATTATCACTGATGCACGGTGCAAACATGAAAACTAAAATATACGTATGTTCTAAATCATTAACGTCCAAACTTTTTATGGTAAAGCGCCATACTCGCTACTGTGGGCCGGTTCGAGGGCCGCACGTGAAAAATGACAGTCGGTGGTACAACTAACCGCGTAAATTATTGTGCAATTTTTGTAGTACGCACATAATTTACAAAAGTGGCGGCGGGCCGCGGATTGGAGACCCGTGTTCTAAATTGTTGTAATCCGCACAGTCGGAGTGCTTCGGCAATTCGGGGCAACCTCAGTCCCGTTCACCTCGAACTGTACAGATTCTACATTAATTCGCAGACGTTTTGTGATGCAACGCTGGTAGTGACCAAATGTGGTACTCATGGCCTCGTAACTAAAGTAAACCTTCTATATCTAATCTCATGTGGATAGCATGCACTACGCGAACTGACACCACGAAGAAAACCAGTATTTAAAACGCTAACGGCCTCCCCGCAACGAAATTCGCCACCTTATATGGAATCCTACGGTGTGGTCAGAAGACTGTGCTACTGGACCCCTATTTGGAAACACATGAGACAATTTCATATCATCAAACCATGTGTCTACGAGATCTATTTTAATAGTATCATGTCATCTACGCCTACAACCTCAAGTCATCTCTTATCTTCCTATCGCATATGTATCTGCTATATACCCGTTCCATAAACCGTGGGACGTAATCCACTCAATTGGGTACAAAATGCAATACTTTCTATCAGGCAAGGTATTAACCCTATCAACCTGGATAAGATAAAGCATACTGCTGCAGAACATACACATATACGTTAGGTATAGTGACCTACAAACGGTTCATAACTTACATGCTACTTCCCCACCACATTTACGTAATTCATCTGGAAGACTCCTGTTCACAGTACAGCTTTATTGCCTAGCCAAGAAATTCTTTCTCGATCTTGGGGCTCATTTCAACGATTTCATTAACAAGCGATAATGCCATTTTTCTAGGGCAGTTAGTTAGTTAGTTGGTTTCACTGCGACACTTGCAGGTGGTTATCAGCCACCCAATTAAGAGGACCGAAAGTTCAAATCACGCCCGGGGCAAGGATGTTTATCTGCCTTTCAGCCTGCATTCCTTATATATATATATAAAACCCACACACACGCGCGCGTGCGCGCGTAAGATGATGAGACATACTGCCTCACCGTGTGTGTGTGTGGGTGGGTGAGTGCGTCACGTGTACATTCCAACTTTCGAACTGACCGAATATCACGCAAATTACGCTGTCATCACGGAACAGCCCAATGTCGCACTTTCTAACTTCCTGGAATTGGTAAGAATAACACTGCCTACGCGCGTAATCTGGTGCGGAAGCAATGCCTGCACAACCCATTTCAGAGTCCTGAAATACTGAATGGTAACAGGTCTTGGTAAACCCGTACGATTTTTATGAAGGTGATAATATTTCTGTAGAATGTAACACAACAATACGGCGAACTGCAGAACTGAGATAACAGACTGGAGCTAAGCATACGAAACTAGGTACAGAGATACCGACACAGTACAAATTTTTTAAAGTAAAGGATTAAAAACATGGCGAACAAGCGAAATGTTCAGATTATATCCAGCCAATTTAACATATAATCTACACTTAAAGAACGGGTTCTTCAAGAAATTGAAACAAAACAGCATGAAGCGATGCACAGAACAGAGATCTATGCAACAGGAGAAGTATAACTTCAGTTCTGCTCGCAGGTAATTTTCTTCCTTTCTGTTTGTATTTTCCTGCGTGCGCTGGAGTAAAACATCTTCAAAAACCCTACCGCCATGTTCGAACAGGGTTGTACGTGCGAGAAATATAAGAACGGCTGTAGGAATTGCGGCTGTAAGGAAGTCCAAACAGGCCAGGCCATCAAATGTTAGTAATGGAGCCTTAATGGCGTGACTTGTGTACGTGGGTAGGGTAAGGGGGCTTCTGTAAACTGACATGTTTGTTAGTTAACTCCATGAAGCAAAAGTTTCATCTTTAAAAGCCCAGAATCGCCCACAGCTGTAAGAAATGCCTCTACTTTTTTAAAACCAGATAATCACAAACATGTTCACAAGCTGAGCGAGACAAAACAAACACCCTCACACCCTGGTTTTAACCCTTTACGCCTCCAGCGGTTGGCTATCTTATGTACCAACAGATTTAACAGCAAAAAAAATTATACGTTCTACCGTCC
>Ga0123353_10012074_pt1 | contig 12237 bp, 11 predicted proteins | sample TergutLab28metaG_3_FD_92763 | JGI IMG/M metagenome (GOLD analysis project Ga0123353, IMG submission 92763) | Labiotermes labralis P3 segment gut microbial communities from Petit-Saut dam, French Guiana - Lab288 P3 | ecosystem: Host-associated > Arthropoda: Insects > Digestive system > Gut ... | reverse complement strand
GCGCTCTTTAAGGCATTTCAGCAATATAAGACAGCGTATGATAAGCCATACCTCACGCACCAGCCCACCTCAGACAGCGCCACAACATCGTCAACCACTTCATCTGCTGCTACGTCAGCCAATTCATCGGGCAATGCGGCAACCACTTCATCGGGCAATGCGGCAACCACTTCATCGGGCGATACGTCAACCTCCACCTCTGCCAAAGCGTCAACCACTTCATCAGCCGCTACGTCAACCTCCACCTCTGCCAATACGTCAACCGCTACGTCAGCCAATGCATCAACCACTTCATCAGCCGCTACGTCAACCTCCACCTCTGCCAATACGTCAACCACTACTTCAGCCAATACCTCTGCCAATACGTCAACCGTTTTTCGTGTTCAGATTTTGGCGGTTGGGAAGTTGTTGCCTGCTAACTCCCGCGAATTTAAAGGTTATTCGGGTGTTCGTTCCAAAAAGGTTGGGAATCTCTATAAATATACAATTGGGGCTTTTACCACCAAACAGGAGGCGCAGGCCTATTGTAATAAGGTGCGAAAAGATTTTCCGGGGGCGTTTGTGGTGGAGGATAGTTAGTTTTCGGTTTAATGTTTTAAAAAAATATACAGATGAAATTTAAGTTATCTAAAGAAGTTAAGGCCGGGGTGATTGTGCTGCTGATTGGGGCGGCTATGTATTGGTTGGTCTATTTTTTGAAGGGGCGCGACATTTTCAACAGTTTTACTCAATATCGAATTGAGTATCAGAGTGTAGAGGGGATTAGTTCTACGATTCCCGTCTATATTCGGGGGCTGAAGGTGGGGACGGTCAAGGAGGTGAGTTATGACCATAAGAGAGACCTCTTTGATGTAGTTGTGCAGTTGGAGTCGAAGTACTCCATTCCAGCTAACTCTGTGGCTCAAATCTTTAGCGCGGATTTGCTGGGAACCAAGGCAATCCGCATTAATGTAGGGAACTCGACTCAGATATTGGGGAATAACGACCTGATGCAATCGGAGGTGGCTACCGATATTCTAAACTACCTATCCACAGAACTTCCGGCCCTAAAAGAGCAGATTGGGGCAGTGCTCTTGGGGCTTGATGGCTCCGTGAAGCGTTTAAATGCAATACTTGGGGCTGAAAATCAGGAGAATATAGAGAATGCTCTTGCGCATCTCTCTGAGACGCTGCGCCAATTCCGCTCCCTTGGGGTGTGGCTCAACAACGAAACGCCGCAAATTCACGCCATCCTGAGCAACCTGAACCACCTCTCCGAGGCGTTAAGCGCCGGCTCTTCCGATATCGAGAAGACGCTCTTCAACCTGAGCGCTTTTTCCGACACCCTCAGGCAAGCGAATATCTCCGAAGCGATCCACCATTTCGACCTCCTGATCCGGCAACTTCAGAACCCCGATGGGTCGGTAGGAAGGCTGCTAAATAGTGACGATATCCACCAAAATCTGGCACGTCTTTTGTGCAATTTAGACAGCCTCGTTTCAAACATCAGCCAAAATCCAAAGAGGTATTTTCGCATCTCAATCTTCTAACTACAAAAACCCCGTTTAAACGCACTCCAAGCCACATTTACTTTTTGGATTCTTGTATGTACCTAATTTCTACCAAAATAAAATTTTTAAAATTTTTTGTCTGATTCTAAGATTGTTAAAATTTATTCACTTTTTAACCTAAAATTTAATTTTTTTATTCAATTTTTTTCCTCACTTTTGCCGGCGATTTAAGCAACTAAATCTTTTTAATGAGACCTGAAAAACATAGCATCGTTTGGAACAATTGCCTAAAAGTAGTTGAAGATATAGTTCCGCCAACCATCTTTGAAACGTGGTTCAAGAACATCATTCCCATTAAACTGACCGACAGTATCCTCACCATCGAGGTACCCTCAAATTTTTTCATGGAGTACCTCGAAGAGCACTTCATCGACCTGTTGAGCAAGTGCCTCAGACGTGAATTGGGTGCACAGGCCAAACTTGAGTACCACGTGAGGGTAGTCTCCTCAAGCGGAGCTGTGACCATCCCGCAGCAGGTAAAGCAGATATCAAAAAATCCCTCCATCCCCTTTCAAGGTCCTACCGCTTCTGATTTCCCCAATCCCTTTATCATCCCCGGAATCCAGCAGCGTCAAATCGATTCGCAGCTAAATCCCTCCTATAACTTCGACAACTTCATTGAGGGGAACAGCAATCGTTTGGCACGCTCGGCAGGGCTAAACATTTCGGAGAGTCCGGGGAATAATACCTTTAATCCCCTCTTCTTATACGGAGGGTCAGGCTTGGGAAAAACTCACTTGGCTCAGGCAATCGGCATCGCTGTAAAGGAGTTGTTTCCCAATAAGATTGTGTTGTATGTGAACTCCAATCGGTTTCAAACACAATTTATGGATGCGGCAACCATCAAAAACAAGTTAACCGACTTCATGCACTTCTACCAAATGATAGACGTTCTGATTATTGATGACGTGCACGATCTTGCAGGAAAATCGGGAACACAAAATGTCTTCTTCCATATATTCAACCACCTGCATCAGTCAGGGAAACAACTGATTTTGACCTCCGATAAGGCGCCGGTTGAACTCAAAGATATGGAACAACGTTTGCTCTCCCGTTTCAAATGGGGGCTTTCGGCAGAACTCACTCCCCCCGACTACGCTACCCGTGTCGCCATCCTCAAGGCCAAGAGCTACAACGACGGCATTGAACTTTCAGACGAAATCATTAACTACCTCGCTTCCAAAATCACCAACAGTGTCCGTGAATTAGAAGGAGCGCTCGTCTCCCTCCTTGCTCAGGCAACCCTCAACAAGAAGCCGATCACCATGCAATTGGTGGAGTCGATGACCGAAAAGTTAGTGAGTGTGCACCAAACGGAAATCTCCCTCAACGAGATTCGAAAAGAGGTGTGCAACTACTTTAACCTCAATCCCGAAAACCTCCTCTCCAAAACCAGAAAAAGGGAGATTGTTCAGGCTCGCCAGATTGCCATGTACCTCAGCCGCAACCTCACCAAGACGTCTTTAGCCTCCATCGGCGCACAAATTGGCGGAAAAGACCACGCTACAGTCCTGCACGCCTACAACACCGTATGCGACCTCATGGATACCGACCGCCGTTTTCGCCAGTATGTAATGGAGATAGAGAAGAGGCTAAAGGGGTAACATACTTCTTAAAAGGCTCAAATACTCTTTCTATTGTTCATACAACTGTTTTTTACCATGTTACAAGATTTAACCCCAAAATCCGTCTTCACCGCTTTTTTTGATATTTGTCAAATTCCACGAGAATCGGGAAACGAAGAGGCGATCTGCGCCTACCTGCAAAATTTTGCCAAAGTACGCAACCTTACCTGCGCCACTGACTCCGCCGGAAATGTGGTGATTTCCAAGCCCGCCACTCCGGGTATGGAACAATGCCCCATCATCGTGTTGCAAAGCCACGTGGATATGGTGTGCGAAAAGAACGAAGGGGTACAGCACGACTTTGCTATAGACCCCATTGATGTGTATGAAGAGGATGGCTGGCTCAAAGCACGCGGCACCACCCTCGGAGCCGATTGCGGCATCGGGATGGCCGCCCAGTTGGCGCTGCTCGACAGTTCAGACGTGACGCATGGCCCCATCGAATGTCTCTTTACCGTATCAGAAGAGACCGGCTTAGATGGCGCCCGTGCCCTGCAACCCCAATTCATCAACGGAAATACCTTAATCAACCTCGACTCCGAAGATGAGGGTGAAATCTTCATCGGCTGCGCCGGAGGCATCGACACCACCGCCCGCTTTGCCTATACCACCGAACCGGTTCCCTCAGGTGTAGTCGCTTTAAAAGTGTCGATTACCGGAGGCACCGGAGGACACAGCGGCGATGAGATCCACAAAGGTTTGGCCAACGCCAACCAACTCCTTGCCCGATTCATCTGGCACGCCCAACAAAAATTCGACTTTGGCATCTCCTACATCCGGGGCGGCAACAAACGAAACGCCATCGCCCGTGAAGCATTCGCCATCTGCACCCTCGCACCCCCCGATCAGCCACCTTTCACCCAACTCTTCACCCAATTCGCCCACGACGTCCGCGCCGAATACCGCCACACCGACCCCGACCTGACCCCTGAACTCCTCCCCGCACCTCGCCCCGACTCCCTCATCGACAAAGAGAGCTCGCGCCGCCTCATCTCCGCCCTCTACAGTTGCCCCCACGGCGTATTCTCCATGAGCAAAGATATCCCCAACTTGGTGGAAACCTCCTCCAACTTAGCCTCCATTAAGATGGAAAAGGATGGAGAGATCCGAATCGGCACCAGCCAACGCAGCTCCCTCAACTCCGCCCGCTACAACGCCGCCGCCCGTATCGAAGCCCTCTTCCGCCTCGCAGGAGCCACCGTCACCCACGAATCGGAGTACCCCGGCTGGGCCCCCAACCCCGGCTCCCCCATCCTCCAAAGAGCCGTTGACCAATACACCCGTCGCTTTGGAACCGCCCCCGCCGTCAAAGCCATCCACGCCGGCTTAGAGTGCGGCATCTTCCTCAACGCCTTCCCCACCCTCGACATGATCTCCTTTGGCCCCACCCTCCGCGGCGTCCACTCCCCCGACGAACGCCTCGAAATCGCCTCTGTCCAAAAGTTCTGGGACTTCCTCCTCGACCTCCTCTCCTCCCCCTCCGGCAAGTAATTACCCCCCCCCCACCTCTCTCCACAGTAATCTAACAACTACGCCCTCTGCCTCTTCTCTCCACAGTAATCTAACAACTACGCCCTCGACCTCCTCTCTTCCGGCAACTAACCACTAACTACCAATAACAATGCTCTCTGCGTCATTGCTCTCCGCCGACTTCGCCCACCTCGAACGCGACATCTCCCTCCTCAACCAAAGCCCCATAGATTGGTTCCACTTAGACATTATGGACGGCCTCTTTGTCCCCAATCTCTCCTACGGCTTCCCCGTTATCGAAGCCATCGCAAAATATGCCCAAAAACCCCTTGACGCCCACCTGATGATTGTGGACCCGGATCGCTACTTAGAACGATTCCAAAACGTTGGAACAAAATACCTTAGCGTCCATTACGAAGCGTGCACCCACCTCCACCGCACCCTCACCCACATCCGCAAACTTGGCATGAAACCCGGAATAGCCATAAACCCCCACACCCCTATCGAAACCCTCTCCGACATCTTAGAAGAGACCGACTTCATCCTCATCATGTCGGTAAACCCCGGCTTCAGTGCTCAAAAATTCATCTCCCACACATACAACAAAGTAGCCCGCCTCAAAGAGATGATTCGCCAAAAAGGGCTCAATTGCCTGATTGAAGTTGACGGAGGGGTCAACGAAACCAACGCAAAAGCCCTCACCGACTTCGGCGCCGACATCCTTGTCGCCGGCAACGCCATCTTCAACGCCTCAAACCCCTCCGCCGCCATTGAAGCGCTTATCGCACATACCGTATCTCGTTGCCATTGAAGCGCTTAGCGAATATGCCGTATCTCCTCGCCATTGAAGCGCTTAGCGAACATACCGTATCTCCGCCGCCATTGAAGCGCTTAGCGCACATACCGTATCTCCTCGCCATTGAAGCGCTTAGCGAACATACCGCATCTCCTCGCCATTGAAGCGCTTAGCGCACATACCGTATCTCCTTGCCATTGAAACGCTTAGCGAACATACCGTATCTCTTCGCCATTGATGCGCTTAGCGCACATACCGTATCTCCTTGAACGAGAAGACTTCAGTCTCCCTTTCTTCAATCGCAATTTCTTCAGTCTCCCTTTCATCACTCTCCCTTTCATCATTCCCTCTTTCATCACTATCCCTTTCATCACTCCCTCTTTCATCACTCTCTCTTTCATCACTCTCCCTTTCTTTCGTCTCCACCACAAGGCACCCAAACGCATCCACCCCCACAATCTTCCCCCGAAAGGTCGTATCTGTATCACAGCGGATGTAGTCTGCCCATTGGTTGAGGCGATATAGTTTTGTCTTGTACTCCGCATCTGTCGGGACCCATTCGCCCCGCTCCAATGCGTTGTAGCGCTCTTGCAGTAAATCCAATAATTCCTGTAACGCCGCCTCCGGCTCATGCCTCACGCCCGACTCAAGCAGCACGGAAGTGGGATTGGGAGCATCGGAGGCAAAACGTTCCTGATTCAAGTTAATCCCCACGCCCACAATGGAGGCGGAGAGTTGAGAACCACTCAGAAAGTGCTCGATCAACATCCCCTGCACCTTTTTTTCTCCTATATAGACGTCGTTTGGCCACTTCACTAACGCCTTTACCCCCCACCCGCTCAGCAAGTCGCACACCGCCAGCGCCGTTGCCTGCGCAATCAGAAACTGCCTTTCCGCAGGCAAAAAGAGCGGCCTCAGCAAAATCGAACACATCAAATTCTCCCCCGCGGCACTCTCCCACTTATTTCCCTTTTGCCCCCTGCCGGCACTCTGAAAACGCGCCGCCCACACACTTCCGTGCGCCGCCGTCTCTAAGTTTCTATATGCCTCACTATTTGTGGAGTCTATAACATCAAACCAAAAAATATTCTCTGTAAACATAGTCATTATCTAAATAAATCATTGTGTTATAATCCGCCACAAATATATAAAAAATATGAGATATGGCGGGATATAAGTTTATAATCCGCCATAAGTGGTATAAAAATATGAGATATGGCGGAATATAGATACGCTGCGTCAGCCCAAATTCACCTTTCCAAAAATTTTCATTCACATTGGACTGATGTATTGCGTAAAGATTGCTATCTTTGTGGGGTATTTTCAAATCGCTGTATGACCAAACCCAAACACCCCATCATGGAACCGAAGCATGAACTCGATGAAATTGAAGTAATTGCAACGGCTATGCTCGATAAAAAAGGGCAGAACGTGTGCGCCATGGACCTTCGCAAGCCGGGCGCTTCTATTTGTGACCACTTTGTAATTTGCCATGCCGAATCCTCTACACAGGTGGTGGCCATCACAGATTATGTAGAGGAGATGATGTTTACCCATTGCAAACGCAACCCCCGCAGCAGTCAGGGGAGGGAGAATGCCTATTGGGTGATTATTGACTATGGAGATATTGTGGTTCACATATTTCAGCGTGAATACAGGGCTTTTTACAGGTTAGAGGAGTTGTGGGCAGATGCTGATATTAAGTCTTATAGCCCGATGGACTGATAGTCTGATAGATTTTAGCGTTTATAGAGAAAATAGCAATGACAAATTCCCCTCCCCCCTCCCCAAGGCCCATAAAGAGTAATACGCCAAAATTCAACTATATGTGGATCTATGTAGGTCTGTTGGTCATGCTGGCTTATGTATGGTTTACCTACGACAGAAGCGCTCCGGTTGAGATTGAATGGTTACAGTTGGAAGAAGTGATGATTCCCAATGGAGATGTGGAAAAGATCGTTTACATCAACAACCACGATAAGGTGATGATCCACCTTAAGAAAGACTCTTTGGCAAAGTACCAGATCGAAAAAACAGTCACCCCGCCCCACCTCTTTGTGAATGTATCGGACAAACGCGATGTTGAATCTCTGCTGGTGGAAGAGTGCAAAAATCTGCATCCGGAAAACCGATTTGCTTTCAAGGTGGAGAAAGAGAGAAACTTCTTTGGGCAACTCCTTGAATTGTTGTTTGTACCCATCATCTTTATTGCACTCTGGATCTTTATGTTTCGCCGTATGTCGCGGGGTATGGGCGGAACGGGGGGCGCCGGCCTCTTTAACGTGGGCAGGTCCCAAGCCAAACTTTTTGACAAAGAGAACACCGGAAAGGTTAACTTTAAGGATGTCGCCGGTTTGGAGGAGGCCAAGGTGGAGGTGATGGAGATTGTCGATTTTCTGAAAAATCCACAGAAATATACCAATCTGGGGGGGAAAATCCCCAAAGGGGCGTTGTTGGTAGGGCCTCCGGGAACGGGCAAAACGTTGTTGGCTAAGGCTGTTGCAGGTGAAGCCAATGTGCCTTTCTTCTCCATCTCCGGGTCCGACTTTGTAGAGATGTTTGTGGGGGTGGGTGCCTCACGGGTGCGCGACCTCTTCCGTCAGGCCAAAGAGAAGGCGCCCTGCATTGTTTTTATTGACGAAATTGACGCCGTGGGTCGCGCCCGAAGCAAAAATGCGGGCTTCACTTCCAACGACGAACGAGAGAATACCCTGAACCAACTCCTTACAGAAATGGATGGTTTTGGCTCCAACCGCGGTGTCATTATTTTGGCTGCCACCAACCGCGCCGACATTTTGGATAAAGCGCTGATGCGTGCCGGTCGTTTTGACCGACAGATCCACGTGGATTTGCCCGAGATGAAAGAGCGCTTAGAGATTTTTAAAGTGCATCTGCGCGGCCTTAAATTGGAAGAGAACTTTGATGTTGGTTTCCTCTCCAAACAGACCCCGGGTTTCTCAGGCGCCGACATTGCCAATGTGTGCAACGAAGCAGCCCTGATTGGCGCCCGAAAGAATAAAGGCTCTATTGACAAACAGGACTTTTTGGACGCCATCGACCGTATTGTGGGCGGATTGGAGCGGCGCAGCAAGATTATTAGTCCTCAGGAGAAGCGCACCATTGCCTTCCACGAGAGCGGACACGCCACCGTCAGTTGGATGCTCGAGCACGCCAATCCGTTGCTCAAGGTGACCATTATTCCACGCGGAAGGGCTTTGGGTGCAGCATGGTACCTCCCCGAAGAGCGTCAGATTACTACGGTTGAGCAGATGCTCGACGAGATGGCCTCTACCTTAGGTGGCCGCGCCGCCGAAGAACTTCAGGTTGGTCGAATCTCTACCGGCGCCATGAACGACCTTGAGAAAGTGACCAAACAGGCATACGCCATGGTGGCATACTTTGGTATGAGTAAAGAGATCGGAAACCTCAGTTTTTACGATTCATCGGAGTCAGCCGGTTACAACCTCACAAAGCCCTACAGTGAAAAGACTGCTGAATTGCTCGATGCAGAGGTAAAAAGATTGATTGACGAAGCCTATTCACGCGCTATTTCGGTGTTAAAAGAGCATCAATTGGGACTGATCACGTTGGCCGAGTTGCTTTTGGAGCGCGAAGTGATCTTTGCCGAAGATTTGGAGCACATATTCGGAAAACGCAAAGGCGCAATCCACACCGCGCTCACAGATGAGCAAGGCAACGTTTCCCACACCGCGCACACAGATGAGCAAGGTAACGTTTCCCACACCGCGCACACAAACGAGCAAGGCAACGTTTCCTACGCCATGCATTCAAACGAGCAAGGCAACGTTTCCTACGCCATACATTCAGATGTTCAAGGCAACATAACCCACACCGCCCATAAAGCCAATGGTTAAGAACCTCTTCATACGGAGCCTCAGCGGTTTGATATTTACCGCCATTATGGTATCCTGTATCCTCTTTCATCCGGCTACTTATGCAATCCTCATGATTTTGATTATTGGCGTAATGACGTGGGAATACTTTCGCATCACATTAAAAAACAGGCTCATATTTGCGCAAATCCTCGCCATTGCCTCCGGCTGGGGCCTCTTTCTCCTCTTTTGGTTTTTCATGCGCTACCACATAGAGTCCAAATGGTTTCTTCTGCTGCTCATCCCCTCCACAACAATTTGGGTCGGTTTGCTCTATCAGAAGAGAATCAAAGAGTATGCGAAATCGCCCTACCTCTTTATCCCCATCCTCTCCATCGCCCTCCCCTTTGCGCTCACCAACCTGCTGGCTTTCGACCCAAAGGGGATTTTTTCGGGCCAAATCGTCCTCTCCCTCTTTATTTTGCTTTGGGCATCCGATGTGGGCGCCTTTATCTTTGGGATGAGCTTCGGCCAAAAAAACGGGCACAAACTCTTTCCCTCCCTCTCTCCCAAAAAATCGTGGGAAGGCTTCATAGGAGGCTTTCTGACAGCCCTGCTCGCCGCATATATACTTCATCAGGTCGGCTGGCTTCCCGTTCCGCTCATCCATTGCCTCATACTCGCCCTCCTGCTGCACCTCTTTGGCGTGTGGGGAGATTTGGCCGAATCGCAACTCAAGCGACACTTTAACGTTAAAGATTCCGGAAAGATTATGCCCGGCCACGGCGGTCTGTTGGATCGCTTCGACAGCGCCCTCCTTGCCTTTCCGGTAGTCATTGTCTATCTTAAATTCATCTCTCCTTAGAATTATCGTTATGACCATCCACAAAGAAGGATACCGAATACTCTTTACTACGCTGATTATATTCTCTTTTTGCGCATTTATCGTCCATTGGACCTTGGGGAGTATGGTGTGGCTGTCGTGGGTCTGCTATGGTTTACTTATCATCTTTTACATCTTCTTCCTCTTCTTTTTCCGCAAACCCAACCGTGCCCTTGTCCTTGACGACCACGCCGCCATTGCTCCTGCAGACGGAAAGGTGATCCTCATTCAGGAAGTATTTGAACCCGAATATCTAAAAGAACGCCGGATTCAGGTATCGATTTTTATGAACATCTTTAACGTACACATCAACTGGTATCCGGTAAGCGGTATCATTGAGTACTTTAAACACCATAATGGTCACTTCCACGTAGCCTCTCACCCCAAAGCCTCCGAAAAGAACGAACACACCACCGTAGTATTGAACCACCACGGCCAAAAGATTCTCTTTCGCCAAATCGCCGGCCTCATTGCCCGCCGAATCGTAAGCTACGCCAAACCAAACAAAGAGGTGCTCCAATGCAGCCAATGCGGTTTCATCAAATTCGGTTCCCGTGTTGACCTCCTCCTGCCCCTTGACGCCAAAATCGAAGTCAAAGTAGGCCAAAAAGTTAAAGGCGCCCAAACCCTCATCGCCCGTACCTGAAATGAAACGCCCCTCCTTCCTCCTCTCCCTCCTCCCGCTCCTCTTCCTAATCGGGCTTATCACCATCACCGTTCCCCTCTTTGGAGACGATATAACCGCCGGTCCTGCCCAAATCGCCCTCCTGAGCGCATCCCTCATCGCCGCACTCATCTCCATTTTTTACCTGAAAAGACCGTGGAAGCAGTTAGAGGCGAACATCATGGATCATCTGTCCCAAACAGGATCCGCCATCTTCATTTTGTTGATGATTGGCGCCCTGACCGGTTCTTGGATGATGTCGGGAATCGTACCCACCATGATCTATTACGGGCTTAAACTGATCAATCCCAACATCTTTTTGTTTACCATCTTTATTCTATCCTCCATCGCCAGTTTAGTTACCGGAAGTTCTTGGACTACAGTCGCCACCATAGGCATCGCCATGTTCACCGCCGGAAAAATCCTCGATATTCCTGCCCCCTGGTTGGCAGGAGCCATCATCTCCGGAGCCTATTTTGGCGACAAACTCTCCCCACTGTCCGACACCACCAATCTGGCCGCCACCGTAGCGGGAACTAACCTCTACACCCATGTCAAATATATGACCATCACCACAACTCCAGCCTACGTCTTAGCCGGAATTATCTACTTTGTGGCCGGATTCTTTCTATCCAAAGGGGGAAACATTCACATTGACCAACAATATATTGACTTAAAGAACACCTTTCATATTTCTCCCTTTCTGCTCCTCATCCCCTGTGTTACCGGATATATGATCTTCAAAAAGATTCCCCCTTTTATCACCATTTTTTTATCTGCACTCATGGGCATTGCGGTGGCCTGCCTCTTTCAGCCTCAGATCTGCGCCCAGATAAGCAATGAGTCACTCTCCAAAGCAGCAAGCTACCTTTACGCCTCCTTTAAAATTCTTTCTTCTGAATGTATCATTATCACAGGAAATGAATTGCTCGATTCACTCTGCAAAACAGGGGGTATGTCAGGCATGACCAACACCGTTTGGCTCATCTTGTGCGTAGTCTCTTTTGGGGGAATCATGGAAGCGAGCGGAATGATCACCCGAATCACAGAAGAGTTGCTCAAGCGTGTAAAGACCACCTTTAGCCTGATCTCCTCCACCATTGCCTCCTGTATTTTCTGCAACATTGCCCTCTCCGATCAGTATATGTCTATATTACTGCCGGGCAAGATGTTCCAAAAAGCCTATCAAGAGAAAGGCTACGCGCCGGAACTCCTGAGCCGCACCCTCGAAGATTCAGGGACGGTGGTTTCGGTGCTTGTGCCGTGGAATACCTGCGCGGTGGTTCAATCAAGCGTATTGGGAATCAGTACCCTTGCCTACCTACCCTACTGTTTCTTCAATATTTTATCTCCTATTGTTTCTCTGTTTGTAGCGGCAATCGGGTACAAGATTCGGTTTTCTCATTCCAAATAGAG
>Ga0123353_10012073_pt1 | contig 12238 bp, 6 predicted proteins | sample TergutLab28metaG_3_FD_92763 | JGI IMG/M metagenome (GOLD analysis project Ga0123353, IMG submission 92763) | Labiotermes labralis P3 segment gut microbial communities from Petit-Saut dam, French Guiana - Lab288 P3 | ecosystem: Host-associated > Arthropoda: Insects > Digestive system > Gut ... | reverse complement strand
CTACCTGCAGCTGATCCAGTTCTGATAAGAGGTCAGTCATATCGGATAATCCTACCTGCAGCTGATCCAGTTCTGATAAGAGGTCAGTCATATCGGATAATCCTACCTGCAGCTGATCTCTTGCGCGCTAAGGCATTGTCGGTAAACTCGATTTCTGTGTGTTTGATCCCCTTTAAATCGTGATTATCGTTGCCCGCTCTGCACGAGTTGAAAGAGCAGTGTTTATCTCCAGTGTAAGCTATTCTATTTGCCAGACACGTCCATCGTTTTTCCCCCTCGGGCCTACGGATGGGCGGCCTGACCGTCTCTCTCAGGCAGCACTTCTCTCCCTCACGCACACAGTTTACCAATTATTTTGTTGGTCCAGCTTCAGATCTGCAGGATATACAAGGCTAGGCAGCCACCACTGTTCCTTAATACTTCGCCAATTTCACTTATGCTAACTAAGGCGTATAAATTATTTCGTCCCCCAGTCGATGAACCCATTACCGCATTCCTGACTGATCCATCTTAAGTTTTTCTTGGCTTGTGCAGCGACGAGTAGGGCAGCTTTGTCCGATTAAATTCTTAACTCTTCGGACACACACAGTAAAAGTTTGATATGTATATGTATATACAAAACAGGCAATGTACGTATAACGTAATATCGAGGCGGGTTCTTGCAACCACTGTTGCAGTAGAAAGTCAATAAGTATTACATATTGTGAGTGTGTGTGTAGCCTATGTTATCCAGCATGCAATGCGCATACGCCATATTGTTATCTGTGGCCTGCCTCGCTCTGAAATATTTTTCTACATTATCTCATAAACGGCACGATTTTCGCAAAAAAAAAGTTATTGAACTCGAAACGTTTGTTTGATTCGTCTGCAACTTTTGTCTGAAACATTTATCATTCTAAGAAGAAGTGAGCGAGATATAATCGAAAATGTCTAGTGGTCTTCACGTAAAATACCCGTTATTCTTCTCCGATTTTAATGAAACTTGAATTTTCTCGACAGTTTTTCGAAATATACTCATATCAAATTCCATGAAAGTCAATTCGATGTGAGCCGAGTTGTTCCATGCGGACGGACAGACAGATATGACGAAGCTAATAGTTTCTCTTCGCAATTTTGCGAACGCTCCAAATAAGCCAATAAAGGTACAAGAGTGCAGTATTGTATGTACGGTTTCAATGCGCTGTGTAATATTACCTTCACCTGAGCCCATTCAGGTCTAGGAAATTAACACTTAAAAACTATATTCTGTATCCTGTTTTGAGGGCCATTTTATACCAACCGGGATTGTGTTTTGGGAGCATGCTTCTATATTTTTATAACGGGAAAAACCATTATTTGTGGACCTTCGCACGTCACTGGGTTAAAGCTTCATTTTTAGCCTCTTTTCCTTCCTTCAGGAGCATTGTAATAATACCCATTGCCGTAATTGTTATGGTCGACGTTTTAGAACACCATACTGTCTGTCTGTCTGTCTCTATATGTCTCGCTGTCTATGGGTTCCTAGTTTAGTTGCTAATCCAATAGACCGATTTTTACGCAATTTGTTGTGAACGTTGTGTCGTTGGAGCCCAGAAGATCATGCTTTTTAATTTTATACAGCCATTAGTAACAACAAGGCGAAAGCGCAGACATATGAAGTGGACGAGCCACTTCATTTGGGATTGTGTGATGGTAAATCGTAATGCAATTTCGGACAATTTGCATCTTTTATGAAGGTAACTTATTGAATTATGTAATGTAACAACAATGCGGACGTTTTCGATGCAGTTACTAAAGAACCATTGAATCTGTTCACGTGAGATTTTTCATATTGTTAGATGATACAGTACTTGCATTTCAGCACGAAATATTTTTTTTATGCTTCAGCAATTACAAACATGGCGACGGTCCTGAACTTCGAGGTAACTTGTCACAAATTTAGAGCGTTCAGAATATCGCGTTTAACAAACGCATAGCAAAATAAGAGTAACACCAGTGGTAGGCATGTCGGGCTGGAAACGTTTGCAAGGAGAAAGAAGTCTTTGAGTTATTCTCGGACTTCCTTGTTTATTTTATCCCAGTACTAAGGAGCACACCACGTCTGGCAACCTGTAAGATCGAAAAGCGGCCTATCCACAGCTGTCAGTCTGTCGCTTCCTTCGGTGTGTGAGCACGTAAATGGGCCCTTGTTAGCATTAGGATCAAATTTCAGATGATCCCCTGACTAAATATTTTCACGAAAGCGAATTTATTGTGTGTGTTAGTAAGTACTGATGCTACTAAACTGTGGAAACGACTTTTTACACGTGTATATATATATATATATGCGTGTAAGAAAGTATATATATATATATATATATTTGTGGGAGTGAAAAAATATTATATAACCCAGGGGTCGGAATTATACAGTGTGGGTTCCGCATGTGTTTCGCTACCATGTACAGATATTGCTAATGGTACGACCTTACATTAAAACGTCCAGACCGGCTCTGGGACCCACCCAGCTTCCTATTCAGTGTTGATTGCCGGGGATAAAGCGGCTGGGGCGTGAAGGTGACCACTCACCTCCACCTATTGCCGACGTTAAGCATGACTGGTGCTGTACCTCTACTCCAACTACATGCCTCATGGCGTGGGAAGGGAACACTTTTACTATACGACCTTATATCAGTTTTTAGTTTCACTTACAAAATAGGCCTATACTGAAAGTATTGTAGCACTAAAGGTATATTATTTTGACGGAATGTGGGATTTTTCTGGGGGCTATTGCGCATGTATCTTCATTTACTGTAAGCATACCTAAAGTGAAGTAGTAGAAAGTCTAATTGAGACCTCTTCTTATTCCGTTTAATGCATCTTGACATTTTGAAACCACTAGTCACTTTAGGTATGATGTCTAAATTAATAATTAATAGTGGTAGCATTACGTTGTTCACCTCGTGCCAGTTTTCAAGAGCAGCGTACAAATTTTGAGTCACATATTTTTTCTCGGGAGGCTTTGCGAGCCGTGGTCACTTCGAAGTGGTCCCATCCCTCTCAGTAGGAAAAGTAATTGCCCATTCCTGTGTAACTTTCATACGCTGTTGAGATAAATGTTTCATATCATATCATAAGCTATAAAAACTTGACAGAAATTGATTAATGGTGTGGATGTGAAAATACTGGGCGTTCTTAGCACACAATTTTCTGTATGGGTTTGAAACGCAGTTTCTAACGGTATCGTATACTCATACCTTGTGTCTTGTGACGTATCTGTCTCTTTATCTTATAGCGGGAGAGTACAGCGGTGAGTCTGCTGTGGGCAAGCCCACAGTTCGACTCTTATGCTCAGGGACCGCTTGTTGTGACAGGCTGTTCGTGAATAGGCCTGAATTGTAACTTGTCGTAGGCCAGGAATCTAGGTTACACATCAAACTATGCACGATTGATAATGGCTGTAACGTTTGTTGGTCAGTATTTCGGAGTATACTTCGATTATAATACTGCGATTGTTGAATGATAAGTTGGAAGGGATTCGGAAGAAGAGGTAGTGGTCCAATCTGAGTACTCTGCCTCGTTTGCATGTAGGTTCTGAGGAAAACCATGAAGAGCATGGAGGTAACGTTTTGGACGAGATTTGGAACGGGGACGTTCCGAGTAAAGGTTTAGATCTTCACCATTACGAATGTATTTTATTCGAGGCTGCACGTGCTGGACGGTTATCAACGTGTCGCAAAGCAGTAGAATTAGCACCTTGTGGTTGTGTGTCAGTTATTGTAATTGATATTGTGTCTTACGTTGTACTGGAGTTTGTCATTGGCTGCTAACCCTTTAAAACCACTACATCCTTTTTTGCTTTCTCTGTAGGTTTATTTAACGTCACTATGTTACATGGCAGTAATAAGAATGAATATTGAAATGGAAAAGCGGTGGACAGAATTATTCATTCGCTGCCTGTTTTGAATTCTTATCGCAGCTTCCGCGTGGGAGGACTGAGAATAACCATTCAGGCCTCACCATGAACATTTCTATCTGCAGCCGAGATTTGAGTCGTAGACGTCTCGACTACGAAGCGTAATGCTATCCACTGTGCCAGAGTTGTCGAAGTATATATGAAGTTTCAGATCGGCAGTCTCCATTACAGGCAACTGGGCGTGTAGAATCGAGGATTACAGAGAAAAGATCTTCGGCGTCCGAACGAAGAGTTAAGAGCAATCGAACGCATTATTTCGGATTGCTGCGTTGCTGATTTAAAATGCAGTACAGTATTTACTTGTATAGAAAAAATGGTTTTTAGGGAAACCATTTACTCTAATTTGAGGCTTATTTTGCCTGCGACATGTGTTCGTTTTATGATGATTGGAGTAAACACGTATATGAAATAAAAATAATTTTGTTAAGGAACACTGATGATGAAAGAAAGGTACGGCAATTGCTGTGCTGTTGAAGTCGTTAGAACGGGCGCCTCGTATGTAGAATGCACTTCAGTACAATAATATTTAATATCAGTATCAGTAGTCTAGCTACTGGTTGCATTCCATTGCTCATGTCAGTGGCGATCTCTACTTTCATAATTACGATTGTCTTATAGCTGAGTAAGAGTCTTAACTGAGGCTTGGTGATTACAGCGTAGGACAGTATCGTTAAATAGGAGGACGTGTACAAGTGGGTAGAGTCTTTATAGGGTCAGGGCAGTGCTCAACAACTGTAATAGCTCTCCGCGTGGGCTGGATTATGCGTTGATCGTCTTCAGTCTGCTCAGCATGTGGGCTGTACAGTGGATGCTTGCCAGTAGCGAGGGATGTTGCGGTATACATACAACGTAATGGCTGCAGTTGAGGTCTGCTCTGTTATCGCTAGAAAAAAAAAAGACTAAATCCTCGCAAGTGTTTGTCTGTATACCTGCATGCTTCATTTATGACTCTGGCCTCCACGTACTGGCCACAGAATCTCCTTCTCAAGGCAAACAGTAAGAGGATAAAATGCATCAGCTTCATTCACTACGTAGCCTGCAAAGACGGTGTTACTTAGGTTGCAACCTGTTTTTTTTGTAACTGATGTTTTTAGGTAACTAGACATTTGGCAGAATTTACACATTACAAATAATGTGTCTGAGGTGGTTATCACATTTTGGAGCATGCTGTACACTGCTTGGGATGCGTTTGCTTGTGGTTCATATTTTCTTGGCACGCAGTGTATTCGGAATGGCACCAAAGTTTTGATCATAATGGCATAATGTTGTTGTTGTTGGGGAATCTTATTTCGGCGTTTGTCCGCTACAGCCAAAACTTATTTCGCGAAAATTATTGAGCGAAGTTTTTCCCTTCAAAATGCATTACTTTTAGAAATCCGGTGAAGTCCATCTGGGTTTCATGTAAGGTAGGGACTATAGTAGACCTATACGAACGAAAATTATAATTGTCCGATATGTTGCAATGTAGACACCTCTAGTAAAGGTAAAGTGTTCCCGTTACAGGCCCGGTGTGGTCCAGAGTTTGGGTAGAGGTATAGCTCTGCTCTTCCATGACCGCGGCACTAGAAGGGGGTGAGTGGTCAGTAGCACGCCCCGGCCGTACTTTACCCCCGGGAAAGACCCGGTACCCATTTTACAGGGGGCTGGGTGGGCCCCAGGACCGGTCTGGACGGGCGGAAAATCTCGTCCCCACCGGGATTCGATCCCGGACCGTCCAGCCCATAGTCAGTCGCTATACCGACAGAGCTACCCGGCCCACAGACACCCCCCCCCCCGGTAGTGAAAATAATAGTTGTATGTTTACGAGTATTAGACGTACAGACACGGCCTGCGTTTTCTCCACCAAATTCTTATCCGAACCTTAAAGTTGGAAGTATAGTTTCCGTTTATTGTGATTGCCAGAAGTTGTTTGAATGTGTCATTGCATATCGATGAAATTTAGGGAACATTATTGTTGCAACTGAATGAAGCTACAGCTACGATGATTGTAGGTATAATACTAAGGCGTTATTGGTTTGGTAACCACCGATGGATATTCCAAGTTTCCCCACATAATTGCAGACTGTGACTTGGATTGAGATGTTTCTGGATGAACGTCTTTCAAGGACGGTGGCCCTGAGAATCTCAGCGTTTCTTGACGATACGACATGTGGTGACGTGTCTGCTATGGTATGAATGTGATGTGATGCGAAGTATATGAGCTTTGAAGAAAGGCATGTGGATGCAGTCTGCACTTCATTATGCGTTCCTCTCCGTTCGCGCGTTTCATCCACCAAACAACGAATTTCGGTGGAATTTGGTGTTGGAATCAGCAAATGTTGGTTGGTTCTTGTATGTTGAGTGTAATCCTTACTTTACATGAAAGTCATATTGATCGTTATTATTTATGGTAAAATTGGCTTATTGTAAAAAAAAAAAACCTTATGGCATGAAATCACACATTTACATTTTTTTTCCCCAAATCTTCCTTGTATCCTATCATCTCAGAAGTAGCGTCTGTTGGATGTTTTGTAAGGAAGACATTTGTCCCGTATTGTGTGCCGAATTTAAATTTGTTGGGCCTTCTAAATAATGTAAAACTTGAAGGTGTGAAGGTCTCAAGGATATCTGATGTTTCTCGATGTGAAGCACAACACAATGGAATCGCCTGAAGCCAGTAGCCGCTGGCTAGGCCCCTCGTACGTGAGGTGGTTCTAGGTAACATTTACAAGTAGTTATTACTGTGTGCAGTCGAAGGTTCAGTTTGGAATGATATGTTTTTTTCTGTCATCCCTGCAATTGGCGTACAATTTTATGATCCCTTACAGCTCTAACGAAAGGACGCTGAACTGTTATTGCTACTCGTGGCGTGTTCGGTTTCATTCCACACTGTACACGCACAGGAACCATCTTGCTTCTTTCTTCGTTACCAAATACGCGTTTGTGCGTTATCTCCACAAAATGCGAAAATTCGACATATAGTGGAGGTGGTTTGTCGGCATTTCCTTCCGCATGTTTCAGTTACGTTGCTAGGCAACATATCTGAAAAAATGTGGTTTGGGATTCGTCCGTAACAGATTTAGGGTCTTCTGGGAGGTAACAACATGCAGCTAGTTAGATGGATACCAACAATGGGAGGAACTTGCTGTATCTACGTAATCTACTCTGAAGATGAAGGCAGCAGTTTCCTCCGAAACGTGTATGCATTTTACCAAGTGATACGGTGCATCAATACAGAAGACCTTAATATTCATTCCTGCTGCCGTCAGAAACTCATTCACATTGACTGAGGGTGTTTCAGGAGAGGGCGATAGACTATATGAACCAGACAGAGAGAGAGAGGTTGTCATAGGTGACTGGGGAAGAGTGTATGTATTGTTGTAACGAGGTGTCTTGTAATCTGTACTGTTAACCATGTATTATTATGGCGATCAAATAGCGGAGGGTGAGATGGGCTGGGTGTGTAGCACATGTGGGAGCGACAAAAAATGCATACGACATTTTTTTTTTCGGAAGATGTGAAGGAAAGGGGCCATTTGGAAGGCCTAGACGAGGATGGGACGGTGATAATATAAGAACTTTTAAGAATTAGGCTTTACCAATGTTAACTGTGTTTTTGTCATAGTGCGGTGCAGTAGCGGACGGTTACGAACAATATTGTGAATCTTTGTGTATAATCAAAGGCATGTAATTTATTGGCCGGCAGAGCGACTGCGACTGCCACTGATGAAACACAAAGAGAGAAATACCGTGCACCAGTGCTGTGCGTTAACAGTTACGTGAATCATCTTTTAAACTCTCAGTCTTAATAAGTGTTTATGAACGTAACTTTTCTGTTTGTTTCTTGACGTCTGAGACATAGGCCATGGAATTTTGAATCCCGTTTAATTTTTTTTACTTTAGATGCTGGACTGCTGGCGAGAAGTTAGTATTCGGGAGGTCGTGCGACCAGCCACTTCGACACAGATTTTTCTTGGTTTCCTTGTGCCTAAAAGCAAATGCTGAGATGGTTCCCAAGATTCCAAGTTGTCACTACATGCTTCTCATGTAGCCCTCTTGGCTTAAATTTATTAATAACCAATTTCATATTTTGTATACATCTAAAATAACCACTGCCACCGGGTAACAACCCAATTGCAGTTAATAAAAATTATTATTATTATTATTATTATTATTATTATTATTATTGCTTGTGAGTGCGGTAACGAACCTTCGGGTTCCGTGAAATGCGGGGAATTTCTTGACTAGCTGTAAACCAGTTAGCTTCTCAAGAAGGACTCGGCACCATGGAGTAAGTAAGTATTATTATTATTATTAAGTGTGAATTTAGGTATGTAATATGGTGGTCTGCACAGATCAGCACGAATAGTTTTGACTAGAATTGTTTCGTCGCTTGACGTGGAAGGAGCGCACTGTAAAGACTGTCATTATCCTAATTATATTTTTTTCTCTCTAGTATTTTGTTGCAAAAAAATCAGATTGAATTAGCTCGTAATCTCCTTCTTGGTCGAGTGATTATATTGAGTACTCTTGCTTTGTGTTCGTGACTTCTTGTCTGGGCTTTTCGTTCCAGAGACCGACTTGGCCTGTTCGCTTCTTCCAGGGAAATGCTGGAGTTTACTTTTAGGGACGTCACAACCATTCTGTCGCACACTTATGTCTCACAAGAGTCGCCCGTTCAAGCACATAACCTTTGCATTTGAGAAAACGCCTTGAAATAAACTGAAAGAACAATCCCTAAGTCTGTAAAATCACTTTTAAGCCAGCAGAAATTAAGTCGTGTGCTATTCCGTTACTAGCTTCGTGCTCAGTACTGATGTTAAGAGTTGAGAAGAAAATTGACGGTTTTCTTCACTTCTCCCTTCATAGCCGGCACTCGTAGTTTTTTCATCCACAACGTGTAACAGAAATGTGTGGTGTGTTTCGCTCTATCGGCCACGCGTGCCGCTCATAGTTAACTGCACGAGCCACACGAGACATGCCTTCTATTACGTATTCCAGTGTTATGATGTATATTTAGGCGGCTGAGGGGATAGAACGACACATCTCTCAAGCAGCGTTTGTTCTTACAGTCTCTTGTCTCTGTCTGTTATGGCCCGAACTTCAAGCGTCAGACGTACCGTGCTGTTTAAAGTGATTGCAGATGACAGAATTGTACAGAATTGCACAGATAAATTCGTTTCCTCCCTTGACTCATTTCTTACGACGCCTGCTGTGTTCTGTCATCTTTCAAGTTCATTTGAAATTAACGCAAGAGACGCTGTATTTAAACGGACTGATTGTATTACGTCTTCAGAAGGGCGGAAGACAAAAAACAAGTATCTGCGTCTATCTTATTCTGATACTTGTACGCCTATAAATGTGTGACATTAGTCTCCACCCGTAGACCGTACAGTATTTTACCACATACATCTTTGTTGTTAAATTAATCCCCTGCGTCTGTCAGATGTACGTATTCGTCATTCTGCTATATCGCCAGTGTCACTCAGGCCTAACATGAGAGATGTGTGTTTGGTGCGTTGTTAGATGGCCCTGTATGACCTGCGTGGCCTACTGAAAGTCGAGTTACCTGATAAAGTGTCATGACAGTTATTTGTCTTCGTAGAGGTCACGTTAACACGTTTTAGGCGCGTTCACAAAATGTGAAAGACGACTTAGGTTTCGTCATGTGTCTGTCCGTCTTTCCGCATGCAGCAACTAGGCTCACACTTGACGGATTTTCATGATATTTGGGTTTTTATTGTTTTTCGAAAACCCGTCGAGAAAATTAAAGTTTCATTAAAATCTGACAAGCATACCGGGTACCCTACACGAGGACCAATATACATTTTTGATCATATCTCGCGGAATTCTTCATTGAATGAAATATCTCAGACGAAATTTGTAGAGAAAATCAAAACTACACTTTATTTTCAGTAACTTTTAGTTTCTCGAAAATCGTGCCGTTTATGAGATAATGTGGAAAAATATTGTAGAGTGGTACAGGCCACAAATGAAAATATGGCGCATACGCGTTGCATGGTGGATACCTAAGGCTACAAACACACACCAAGAATATGTAATACTAGTTGCTTTTCCACTGCAACAGTGGTTGCACGAACGCGCCTCAGCATTACACGTGCGTTATATGTGCATTGCGTGTCGTGTTTTAGTTTAATGTACCTGAAAACATTGTCTTTGGCTCCCTTGACTGCATCTCCTTTGAGCGAAGGATTTATTGGTTATGAAGATACTTAAATATACTTTGCTTGACATTAATTGGAGGGTTTGTTAAAAAGAATCTTATAAATATGGTTGGAGAGTGGCGACTAAGTGTATCTAGTCCGTATTTTTCGTGTGCGCGTCAATGAATGTACGTGATCCTTACGAAGGGGCAGATTGCTTACTAGCCGTGCATGTTAATTGCGCGCAAGGAACCCCGCTTTGTTGCAGTTTATTTAGTTAAAAGTAAATAGCCGGGACATGGCACTGGGTATACAACTAGCCAAAGAATCGAGGTTCGGTTCCCTGCAGGGGCAGTAGATTTTGTTTTCTCCAAAGTGTCCGGATCGGCTCGGGGGTTTACCCAGCGTCATCTGTAATGCATACTGACGTCTGTTTTTTCGGTGGTAAGGCGACCGGCGTGTGAAGCTGACCACTCTCCTCCATATATGTTCTTTCTCCGCCTTCATGGCATGCATAGGGACAACTTCCCTTCTTATGTAATTTTCCCTATGTTGTATGTAACTGATAAGTAGCAAACTGAAATTCATACAGGAAGTTTTAAGTGTCAAAATTCATAATGAATATGTGGTTTGGGCCGTGCCATGGCTGAGGCGTTTAGTCGCCGTTCTCTCCTCGCGTAAGCTCGGGTTTGATCCCAGACCAGTCTAGTGCGATTTGTGTTGAACGATTTGGCACTGGAACAGGTTTTTAGCCGGCACTTCGGTTTTCCACTATAGATATCATTCATCTAATACCCTACACCTATTCATTCATCTACAGAAGTTGACAAATTACCATCGCGACGGTTTCCTGCTATGCTTTCTTTTCGTAGAATTCTTACCATTAGCCTAGACCCTATTAATAGCTTGTGAGCCAGAGAAGCTTCAGCTTATCATTGTTACATCCTCACATATTCTCCAGGTGCGCTGCAGGTGGCGTGACCAGCTGGAGAAAATTTCCTTTAATCCCTTAACCACTACTCACTCACGTGCCATTCAGTGGTGTGTGTGATGTAGAAGCACTCATCTGGCACCGTAGAATCCTGTTGGTCAATTCGTCACCATGTCAGTGCCCCACTCAAAGTAATATTGTAATGGACTCTACATGAAGGAACCAGCCTCCTGTACAATGGATACGGGGTCTTTCCCGGGCTAACGAGCGGCCGGGGCGTGACGCTGACTCCTCACCACCTTCTAGTGTCGTGGTCAAGAAAGGGTAGAGCTATACCCCTGCTCCCCCTACGGACCGTACGGCCTGTACAGAGCATCAGTGCCTGTACAAGGGTGCACTTTACCTCACTTTTTAATGTGAAGGAAACTTGTTTTTGTGAAGAATTCTGTATACTTAGCGTCGTACTAATTACGCATTGAAACTGAAGGCGAGCGTGAAGCTTTCTGTTTATACTTTGTTCTTCGTGTTGAACGGATTAATTGAACGTAAAATGAAGTTTTCACAGTATTAAAATTAAACAAAAAAAAAAGGGGGGGGGGTTGGGAGTGTCTGCTGTGTAAGGCATGGGAAGTAGTGAGAATTTTAAACGTATTTTGAAATCGATGAACAGTTCAGAATCAAATTTTGTCCACGCCGACATTCTGTTAACACCGAGAAACCTTACTAAACTTGTGGTTTATCACGTACAATTAGGTAGCTATATTCTTTGTTTTATAAGCTACAGTACCGTATGGTTTGCGTAACATTTGCATATCCTTTAAGGAACTTTTTTTCTCTGGTTAATGAAACATTGATTTTAGTATTGTGAGCTAATTCACGCTTCGGAGTTCAGGTTCTGCAAAGACGCCAAATTTAAATTAATTTTATAAGTGTCTTCATCTAAGTGCTTCCTGTGCGAAATTTAATGAAAATCTTAGACTTCGATTAGGAGTTGAAAGTAAGACAGCACGATCAGATAGACGGACAGTGTGTGCCAAGAAGGTGTTGTTCTTGTTATGCTTTCGCACACGGAGGAGTAATGAAAGTGAGAAAAGGGCGTTCTTTATCTTTTTCGATGCAGACTAAAAAAAAAAAAAAAAAAAAAACACTGTATTTGTATATTTTTTTTTTTTTTTTATTATTTCCCTAGAAATGAAAAGAATTTTTTTTTTTTTTATTTTTTTTATTTTTAAT
>Ga0123353_10012070_pt1 | contig 12239 bp, 6 predicted proteins | sample TergutLab28metaG_3_FD_92763 | JGI IMG/M metagenome (GOLD analysis project Ga0123353, IMG submission 92763) | Labiotermes labralis P3 segment gut microbial communities from Petit-Saut dam, French Guiana - Lab288 P3 | ecosystem: Host-associated > Arthropoda: Insects > Digestive system > Gut ... | reverse complement strand
TACCCAGCGTTTCCACACCAACGAAGAGCTCATGGATGGAGTCAACAACTGGCTGCATAACTTGACGGCACCGTTCTTTGACGAGGGACTACAAAAACTAGTGTCACGGTACGACAAGTGCCTTAATGTGGATGGCAACTATATGGAGAATTAATTCAGTTTTGTATGTAACTGTTCCGTATAATAAAGTTTTGTTCTCTGTTTTGTATTTTTTTAACCAGCCAATCGGAGGTTGATTTTGGAATTGCACTCGTATATTTTTCAGTGTCATTAAATGTAATACAGAGTTATCAAGTTTAAAATTAATACTGTATAATGCTGACCAATCAGAATTGATCTGCTCAGACACGTGTATGGAAATTCTTCGGACTCTAAAGGAACATTTTTCGTTCGGGGTATTTTTCATCCGTTCTGGATAAAACTTGGCACGGAATATGTCAATAAACGTTTACTGGCAGACTACGAATTTCATTGAATTTAATGTTTTGTTGACCGTGCATTCTGATACGACTGTGGGTAAATGACCAACTTGATGCACAGTTACGTTATATAGTGCGTTTATTATTATAATCCTCTACATGTTTCGAGCAACTCTGTGCTCATCATCAGGAGGTCAAATTGTATTAATACAGCATCTGGTATAATTTTCTCAGTAAGTGACCGTCCAGTGTGCACAACGGAGGTCACTTACAGAGAATACTATACCAGATGTTGTACGTGTATTAATACAATTTTACTTTCTGATGATGAGCACAGAGTTGCTCGAAACATGTAGAGGACTAAAATAATAAACGTATTATATAACGCAATTGTGCATCAAGTTGGTCATTTACCCAGAGTTGCGAATTTCGTGAAAATCCATTCAGTGAAAGCCATAAATTACTTAGTTGCGTAAATTAATTTCAATTCGTCCTCACCAATTTCATTGCCCGATTTGGAAGATATTCGGCGTTATAAATTTGCACGTAGTGTCGTTCAGCACTTGTTTGGTGAAGATAGGCGCTGGGGAAGTAGAGGTATAGCTCTACTCTTTCTTCAGCCTTGGCGCTAGATGGGGGTCGGTGGTCAGCACCTCGCCTCGGCTGCTTTACCCCCGACAAGAGACGCGGTACCCATTGTACAGGAGGCTGTGTGGGCCCCAGGGCCGGTCTGGACATTTGCGGAAATTCTCGGTCGTACCGGGATTCGATCATCGGACCGTCCAGCACGTAACGAGTCACTATACCGACTGAGATATCCTGGCACATGTACTTTTCTTATGGACGTAAATAAATTTATATTTACGCTTTTACTCTGAAACCGTATGATGTTTGTAAGCAAAGGAACGCTTGAACGACGCTGTGTACTGCGTCGCGGAAAACTCCATTTGCAATCTTATTATAATTGGTACAGTGTTTTCTGTGAGGTATGATCTGAGTCAGTTGACTCTATATGACTCAACACAGCACAATCAGTTGGTAGCACCACGATAGACGAAATAAACGCTTGGTTTGTTCGTAGAATATTAATGCCACCCATGAAAGAGGCCGTGGAATAGCGCGTGAATATTATGGCAGCTTGGTGTATGGTGTCACGTGGCTGTTATGTACAGCATACATTTGAACGTGGTGATTTAAAGTTTACTTTAATAACGTTTAAACTTAGTTTGTTTCGAAGTAATTAAAGAAAAGGCAGAGGACGGTGCCAGGATAGTTAACGCTATGCGTGCAGTACACAGTTTGTTATTGCAGGAAGTAGGTCAGACTTATGACTTCTCAACGTTCTGGTGTGTAATGCTATGCAGATTGTGGCGTGGCGTGGCGCGAAAAGAGCGTTGAAGGGTGAAGTCGTCGTGTTGCCGAAAGCCTGTATCTGACAATTTATTAGAACGTGCTTATTATGTGACACTGAGGTCATGACGCTTCTCACACCCTGCGAAACACTTACCACCCGACAAGTTGCGGAAACGCATACCGTAAAGCGAACTGAACACAGCTTCACGTCGATGCTGGTGGGATTTTAATACAACCAACCAATGAACAATCATATACTACAACAGTATCTTTTTATATAATATATACTCCTACATGTTTCGAAATTACTATGACATCGTCAGGGAGTTTTACACGCCAGACCAGCATATTAACATCAACAGGGAATTATATATGCAGCCACAAATACACATTGCTTGCACTAGAGATTATAACGTCCAACAGATTTTTATGTTTCACTAAACAAAGATTGAATATTTTAAAGAATTTTAATAATTTTAACGGCTTCAATTTTAAGAATTTATGTAACTTGGCAAGGTACAAACGTAAAACACCCTGATGGTGACATATAAATGTCGAAACATGTAGTAATATATATTATTTAAAGGGATACTGTTGTAATATACAATTGTGATTTGATTGGTTGTAATAAGCACAATGAAAGATGCACGGTACACACATTAAAATACGTGTGGATTTTTGTGAGTTTTGAAGGTCATGTCAAAGTTATTGTCTTGTGCAATGTGACGTGTTAGAAAAGTGTCCATATTTCGGAGGACCTTACTGTCCCAATCTTCATGGCAGAAGACTTCTTCCCTGACCCTGACAGTGGATGTGGCAGGTTTCTGCGAAGTATCCATACCTTTACGCCAAACTGTGCAGTGTGTGACTTGTATGTGGTGTGTGTAACTGCTTAATGCTAATTTTTTTGCAAAAAAATAGTAGACCACTATTAGGGAAAATGAAACCTTCATTAATAAGTTAGCCGCATACATTAGGAACATCCATTGAGTGTTCATGTTCCTCTGGGTCATGACAACATATAGTGTGGTAGGTGGTTACCAGCGTTAGGAGGGACCCTACTGCTTCCAATATGCGTACAAGATGAAAAGAAACTGAGTGAAGTGCGCATTACTACATGGATTGTATTCTATGCTAGATGTTAGGAGGGAGATCATAAGAAGAGTATGAGGAAATTGAGGCATGTAGCACGCATAGTCCAATGTATGCAGAGTTTTAGTCGAGAAACTTGAAGGGAATTGTCACGTGGGAAACTCATAACTAGATGAAGTAATAATATTAAAATGGATTGTGAAGGTTTGGAGCAGGGGTGGCTAGCTTGCCGAGTTTCGGGAGCCGCTCTTCAAGGAGACGTCTAAAAGAGCAATGCATTAATAAAATGAAATATTTTTGCTTCGCTTGGTGGTTTCGTATTTCGTATCATCCAATCACAGAGTATTAATTTCATTTAATGTTTTAAAACGCCATTCGCGGTCAGCCTCATGTGCACGTAAATTGGGAGAGAATTATTCTTGACAGCGCATGCTAGTGGTGTGCACTTGTCTCGTTGTGGCCAGCCCTGATATAGAGTGTTTACATGGTAGAGACCAATTGCAGACTATTTTGAACACGGTAATGAACCTTCTGCTTCCGCAAGAGGCGAGATATTTCCGGACGAATTTACCGGTTGTGAGTTTCTCTAGGAGACATTTGGAGTAAAGCGGAAAACGCTGAAACCTACCGCACCCGTAGACGAAGTTGGATCGCTGTTTCTGCATGTTGCCCTGTCGCACATCCAGGCCCGCCGCCTCTGCACCCTGTTTGTTTACTGTTACAAGAGCCTATCGCACAGCACGTGTCCTGAATTCTTTTCATCTGGTGGAAATCTTTCAGTTTTGAGGCTAGAGAAGTTGGTATTTTTGGATCCACTTACACGCCAAGCCTGTGAAATCTTTTGAGTTCAGTGGATCCTAACTGCAGCTGCAAGTTGTAGGGAATTTCCATAGGAAACTAAACTCTTTTGCTGCCTGACGATTTGTGTTGTGTGAATTCCAGGCTTATTTTACACTGCTTTTACACAAGCTCTGTTGTAATCGATATTGCAATTGGTTACAAAGCAAATTCTGAAAAAATCCCATGTAATTTTGTCTTAATTTTTTGCCAGGTAAGTAAGTAAGTAAGTAAGCAAGAAAGTAAGCAAGCAAGCATCTAAGTAAGTAAACAATCAAGTAAGTACCAAGTACAAGTAAGTTACTAAATAAGCAATTAGGGAAGTAAGTAAACATGCACGTAAGAAAGTAAGCAAGCAAGAAAGTAAGTAAGGAAGCAACTAAGTAAGCAAGAGAGTAAGTAAGCAAACAACTAAGCAGTAATTAAGTAAACAAGTAAGTACGTAAGTAAGCAAGTAAGTAACTAACTAAGCAAGTAAGGTTATAAGCGAACAAGTAAATAAGCAAGTAAGTAAGAAAGCAAGAAAGTAAGTAAGCATGCAACTAAGTAAGTAAACAATCAACTAAGTAAGTATGTAAGCAAGTAAGTAACTAAGCAAGTGAGGATATAAATAAACAAGTAAATAAGCAAGTAAGTAAGAAAGTAAGCATTCAACTAAGTAAGTAAACAATAAACTAATTACGTAAGTAAGCAAGTAATTAAATAAATGATAGCAAGTACGTAAGTAAACAGGTAAATAAGCACTCAAGCGAGCAAGTAAATAAACAAATAAATAATTCATAAGAAATTAAGTAAGAACTCAATTCGCATATCTACTTTCCTCCGAGATATTATGTAGTAACGACTTCGAATAATAGAAATGTATAAATAGAGGACCTTCTTTTTATTACGTCCCACAACACGGTAGCTGTCACAGGAGCTTCACCGCTTATGAAGCCTGCATCCGCCGAGAAGTTCGAGTCTGTTTTATCGCTACGGTTCAGCTTATCTTATTCAAATAACAGTCTCGACCTACTTGCTGAACTCCAGCTTCCAAGCAGACCTCACATTCTCTGAAAATATTTCTCGACACGCGAGTAATATCTTCCTGCGAAATACTAAGCGCTTCTTTGCGAAAATCGTCCTTAATTCCCCCCCCCCCAAAAAAAAAAAAGTTGAATTGCCTTACATTCCCGGAATGATAGGGTCAGGATCACTTTAAAGTTAAGTGTTGCGGAGTTTGTTCTTCGAAAAATACGAACCCTATGATTTTTGTTAGTTCTTACCGTGCTTTCAGATCATGTAATGGAAACTTTACAAACACTATGAGGGTTTTCTTAATAACAATTTCCTGTTATTTTCGCTGTTTACTTTCATAATTCATGTAGTCCGTAAAATATAAAGAGAAGGATCAGCCTGTGTATTAGGTGGCTGGAACAGGAAGCCTTAAACAGTGATGGTGGCGGCGGGGGCGGCGGCGACGACGACGACGACAATGATCATGATAATGATGACAGTACTTAATTCTGGGTTCATCGTTTTTAATTCGGTAGACGATAAAGAAGCATTTTATTTGGCATAAAGTTACAGTGTAATGAAGCTGTTAAATTTAATTTCACAAGTCGTGGAATTTAATTGCGTTTTTGGTATGCCGACACAAACAGTAGCGATGTAGATATATTGCAAAACTTTTCCTGGTGCCCGTCGGGAAACAAAGAGAAATGGTTGCAGATGCAGCAAGTCTGCCGTTATGTATCAAGACTACAGACGTTTACATCGCCAGCATTTACACAGGCTGCTGTCCTATTGATTTCAATCACTGTATAGCAACATCTCTCTATATATCTTGTTTAAGGCAGGTTTTGTATTCGGAAGTTACAAAGCGAGGGGTAAAATTAACTACAGAATTCATTCTGCATAGTTCTGTGATAAGTAGGTTTGTATTTGTGTAGGCCTATCTCTCAGGATGTAATTGCTATTCTATTTCATGTGCGTGCATTTGAAAGACCTGGGTGTAAATATGGAAGGATAATATTAAAATGGTCTTCAGGAAATAGAATAGGCTGGCTTGGACTTACTGATCTTCCTAAGGAGTGGGACAATTGGCGGGTTCTTATGAACGCGGTGATGAACATTGGGGTTCAATACAATGCTGGATATTTCTTGACTTTTTAAGGAACTGTTAGTTTTTCAAGAAGGATTATGCTTCTTGGAGTTACATAGTTTCGTGTTTATGAAAAACAGTACTTTAAAGACAGATTTTGTATAATTTAAGTTCCTTGTGTGTAACATAAAATAATCGTCACAACGTCAATTTTGTAGTTTCTTAAGTCTAACATTAGTTTATACAGAACTCCTAACACATGTTTTTGTCCCTATCCATATCAGTTTCCATATCCCTGATTCCAGTTTAATAATATACTAATATAGAGAATTACTCTCAATCGCGGTACTGCATACCATGCGTTTCTGTTCGCAGTCCGTTATGGACGCTAATTGAGGTTGGAGCTCTATCGGGGTTTCACTGCACGTGCAACATTTTAGTCGGAAACTTAGAAAGGAAAACACCGTTTGAGTGATGCAGCCATACGTGCAATAATAATTTTTATTGCACGTATGGCTTGTTTTAAGATCAACTTTAATATTATTATTATTATTATTATTATTATATTAAAGATGATCTTAAAACAAACAGGTGTCAACTGATTGACAGTGTAGTCCAGTCGCTGGTTTTTAAATACGGTTATAAATGGGAGTATTCATGGGCAGCTGGCAACACAACGAAGGTCCTGCTTTGTAAAAATTAATGTATTTTACGAAATCTGAGTTTTCATAAAAATTCTTTATGAAATGTACGTTCCTTAGAAGCTGCAAAGTATTTATTAGTACCTGAGGGTAACTTGGCAACAGTGTCAATTCTATGGCGTCACGTCATTAAATATTTAAATAATATTTTTATATAATTTATACAGTATTTAATATTCTGACTATATAACTTGCGTGGTCGTATCGTATCGTATCGTATCGTATCGTCAGTCTTATATGAATTCGAATGCCACTGTACGTAGGTAGACAGAAGGACAATTTAAGGAATGTGAAGGAGACATTCTATTTTAATCTTGTAATTTCAGATTTTAATAATCTCTGAAGTATCTCCCTAGGGAATGACGCTTCTTTAAAGAATGCGGAGAATCTTGCAAGCTTCAAGACGCATCTTTCAGGATGGTTTAGGCGCTGAAATTCAAAAAAGAAAAAATTGTGTTACAAAGAAAGTACCAACTTCCGCTGAAATGACTTTGTCACATTAGAACGCATTTCTGGCAATGATATGTCCATGGAATTACATATCTCTGCTACTCCTTGTCTTCAGGGTTTTAAGTAATTCTGGTCACTATTTGTACCACAGGCTTTAACTTTAAAGACTGTTCACGTTACCCACGTAATGCAGTTGGGCTTTTAATGTGACAGTAAACAGTCATTATGCCATGCCTGCCATTATATGGTGGTCCTGTTAATAGCAACTGTGGATGGTCGCTGTCGCTTATGAACTCTAGTTTTAGGCGAGTCCACAAAATTGCGAAAAGTGACTATTAGCTTCGCCTGGCTGTGTCTGTCTCTCTGTCCGCCCGTCTCTCCTTTCGTATGAGCAACCGTGCTCCCACGGGACGAATTTCCATGAAATTTGATGTTGGTGTTTTACGAAAATTGGTGGAAAATATTCAAGTTCCTTTAAAATCAAACGAGAATAACGGATACGTTAGATAAAGACCGCTATACGTTCATGATAATACCACCGTTGTTTCTTCTTGGAAAGATACATTTTTCGGACAAAATTTCAAGCAAATCAAAACACACATATTATGTTCAGTAATGTTTCTTTCCGAAAATCGTGCCATTTGTGAAATAATGTGGAAATAAATGGTGGAACGTGTCAGACCACAGATGACAATATAATACGGCGCATGCGCTTTGCATCCTGGATGCCAAAGGATATATAGACATACACTCAGATTATGTAACTTATTGCTATTCCGTGACAACAATGGATAAGCGAACTCGCCCCAATGTTACGTTGTTGTACATCGCCTCTTTTCTTTTGCGTCAATTAATGTCCGCTCTCATCCGAGGATGGGAGCCGGGCTGGCTCAGTCGGTGTAGTGACTAAAATACGGCTGGAAAGGCAGAGGCAAGGAAATTTTCTCTACTCCCAAGCGTCTATACCGATTCTAGGGGCACAACCGGCTTGCTATTCAGTCAAAAGCGAGGTCACTTTTCCCGGGGGTAGAGCGGCCAGGGTGTGAAGCTGACTAACCTCCATGTAATACCGACATTTTGTACAAGCCGCACTGCACCTCAGCTCTTCCATACGCCTTCATGGCGCGAACAAGGGACAAGTACTCGTTTGTACGCTTTTACATCTCGTTAGTAAGGAAGACCCAGGACGACTATGATTGCAATAGTCGGACTCACCACTTAATAAGATCTGATCCTTCGGAACATCACGTACTGTTTATCTGTCGAAACAACGAAACATGAATGCTTGCATTTCAGCGAAACTGCTGTGAGAACCTCGCACGGAAATGTTTTTCGAATTCAAGTTTTGTAAAGTCTGAATATTCATAACTTCAGTATCATTGGTGTCCAGCTGTTTTTAATGTTATCACTGGATTGTGGATTTCATCTATTAAGTATAGTAGGCGCAGGGATGGGATTGCAATAAATACTAGGATGACTGCAGGCGCAATTGTTCAAACAGTTACAATTATTTGTCCTTCTAGGATGAATCGTCTAGTTTGTTTGTTTTGGACAATTCTGATTATGGTGTAAAATACTGTTGTGATGATTATGAGTGTAATTATTAGTGCATGGTCATGGAAGAAGATTAATTGTTCTTTGACGGGCGAGGCTCTGTCTTGTAGCGTTAGTCGTATATTACACAGAGTGGCCGAGAAATCACCACACCTCTACGTTAATTATCGTGTGGCCTGGTATGCTGTGTGCAGTGTACCACGGCATACTGCGTGCGCATACAGATACAGTGTTGTCAGACATCACTTTATAGAGTTTTACAGTATACCGCAACATGTGGCGTGCACATGCAGCACAACACGGTAAGGAAGGAGTACGGTGATTTCTCGCCCACTGATAGGTGCTTTTTGGCAGCTTTTGTTTATATTGGTGTTTTCCTAACATAAATTATACTGGACATTCAGTAATGATATTGACAACAGCTCATATTTCATTTCTATATTTAAACGGGATTTAATTCCTTATTTATTTATTTATTACCTTATTTATTAACTTATCTGTTAATTTATCTATTATTTAACCATTCACTTATCCCTTGATTCTAAATCCCAAGAACCTTGCTCGTCGCTGCATCAGATACCCATTCTTGCCCATCAATTTTTTCTTCACCTGTCTAGTTACATTCAGTCCCTATATCCCATTCTCTACCTAGCAGCCACCACAGACTTATCAGCTGCACTTGCTGTAAGTGCTGGCATTCTTTCAAAAGTTTCCATGGCTTCATATATTCTTATAACATGTACCAGCCACTCAAAACTTTCGCTTTTAATATCCTTTACCAGACTGGAGTTTTGTATATTTCGCTCACTTCGTGGTTAGTTCTGTCTCCGTACCTGCTCCTCCACTTATTTCCAGTCTTCCATCAAATTTTTCTCTCCCACATATTTAACATAACTTTCTTCTCCTCAGACGTGCACCATTTTTTCACAACCGTAGAACAAAAATGGCTGTAAAAGTACGAGTTTATGATAGTACAAAATACAGAACGTTTCAGAAGAGAAGTTCATTATTTTGGGAAGTGATGGTATCGGTCATTGTAAGAAAGAAGTTTGCATGCACATACGCATAATTCTGTTTGGCTACCGAGATGGAACTGTTTGAATCTACAAATACAAAATAAATGTAAATGGTAATAAACAAAGAGAAATTACTTACTGTGAGTTTAATGTTACTTTTAATTAAATGTTTGAATGACGAATTTGTTATAGAGAAGTGACAGATTTCTTACACTTCACAATAAGTGCTCGAAAATCTCACCTTCATCCTTAGTGCACTTTGCAACTCGCGTGCGAAAATCGCTTGCTGTTCTGAGTTGATCTTCACGTTTCTGCATCCGGGCAGCCTCATACAAAGTGCGAGAGAGCAGTTCGTCTTGTCTATCCACCATTCTTTTGTAAAACTCTCGTCACACAAACCCCCAAATGAAAAGCTAAGGGAGTCAGGTCTGTAGATTCAGACAGCTCTCTCTCGATAACCATTCAGATTTAGATACATGTCTATGTGAAATGTTTTTTTTCTCACAGTGACAGTGACCTCCCAAAGTATTGAATCACCCTGTATGTATGAAATGTTCAATGCTCCGGTTTCTGTTGCAGAGTGTAATACCCTTTTAATGTAATTGGAGATGCTTCATGTTTTCACCACAACTGTGTCAAAGGTGCTCCAGCTGACGAAGTTGATATTGTGATTCGAATAAGCTAATGTACAGCGGGAATGGGATTCATTCTATAGAACTTTCTGCTTTCGAAAATTGGATGTTGTGTAACTAAATTGTACGTCGAAAACCTCGCTTGTTGTCAAGAACGCTAAGCTGAAACACTCGTTCAAGAGTTAAAAAATTTTTTTTTCTCTTTTCGCAATAAAAATATTCGGAGTTAAAAATTTCTTCTCAGAACGTATGAAACGTTACAATGAAAGAGAAGTGCTTGCTGTCATTTAAGACAATCTGTAACTACATTTTAATATGCATCAGCTTTAATGTTTGCAGTTTTGAAAATTCTTTGTAAGGGTGTGGGGTTTGAATTTTTTTTCCGGGTTATTTGTTAGCCTTTCGGGGGGGGGGGGGGGGTTTCTGTATTTTATTCAGTTTCTCCCTGTATATTCAGGGTTGTTATCTCCAGGGGTCAGCAATGGTTTCTTCTGAATCCTGTACAGGTTTGTTACTCGTCCTTCTATCACTGGCCACTTTGTAGACTTCATTTACTGCCAGCTATGTGAAATCAGCCTTAGAAGTATCTGACGCACGCGGTACGTACTTGCTATTGGAAAGCGAACCCGGAGTTCGTTTCGTCTCACCCTTTTTATCCCCCCCCCCCACCAAACGGCCACGCATCAGAAACTAGATTATATTCTGATTTTTTTCCCTTTCTTTTTCCAGTTTCTCTATAGCCAGCCATTCTCTAACACTGTTTCAAAACGGACGGCGAAGTCAGCTGATATGTTATAGGATTGAGGAGGTTTGCGGTTCCGACTGTATCCTTTTTTTCTACCTGTTTTCCTCGAATCTCAAAAATCTCTTTTCTATTCTTCATTTCCTTTGTCTTCATCTTGTGTTAGACGATATGGTACATATTACTACACGCTGCTTGGTACTGATATTTATCGTAGTGGTTCCTAAAATGTGCTCCGTGAACCCCAAGAGACCCATGGGGTCCGTAGATACAGTTCAGTAATGGTTACTTTAAAGTTTACTTAATTTTTAATTTTTTAATTAAGGGAATACTTTTTTGTTAAAAATAATCCCGAAACGTCCTTAATTGGGTTTATGTTTATTTCGTATGACGGTTAGAATATCTATTTAAGCGATTTCCTGTACCCACGAAAGGAGATACAATAATTCTTATTAAGGTAAAATAATATAAAATATATAAAATAAAATAAAAATATATAAAAATATAATAATAATTTTGTTGTCTTACATATGCTAGGTGTATGTGTTTGTAGCTTACTAAATTGAGTTCTGATATTTAAATTTAATTTTGGGCATCTCTCATCCGGACACTCTATATTTACGTGTGTATGGATGTGAGGGTCCGTGGTTATTGTTCGAAGCCAAAAGGGGCCGGCGAGCAACACACTTGGGGTAACGCTGGTTTAGACTATAGCTCTGTGGGCTGCGAGCTGTACTGAAGTCGGAGTCATCACATCAGTGGTTAGGACAGTATGGCGTGCAACAAGATGATTTGTGATGACATTCATTCTGGTACAAATTTATCAGCTGTTGGTGCAATTTTCTACCTCTGTCGACAGTGTGCAATAGTATTCTGACAATGGCAGCAGCACATGCTGCCATTGCTGTTGTATCGTCTGCCTAACCACACGGCGTCACATTCCAGATGAGCGTGATCTTGATAGCGACTTGAGAATTTGAAGCCTCATTTGTTTTGGATGCTGGATCCTTAAATGTGAGAGTCATTGCACTGTCGTTGTAGTGACCCAAAGGGGTCGTAGTTGGGTTGTCCACAGGGACATCACCGAGGGATTGGTTTTGTGGGTCACGGATACACAGGCTGGACAGGAAATTGCAAGCAGATGAAATTGTCGTTGCGACGGAGCAAATAACGGAGGTTCGTCTGGTCCCTAGGGACAGAAAGTGGTGAAGGAAGTGTGGTCGGAGACCCTCAGTGATTCAATTCCGAGCGGTAGGAACCGTCTTGCTGCGGCACAGACATTGCTAAGAGAGAGATAGAGAGAGTGAGTGTTTAGATAGATAGATAGATAGATAGATAGATAGATAGATAGATACATAGG
>Ga0123353_10012068_pt1 | contig 12239 bp, 8 predicted proteins | sample TergutLab28metaG_3_FD_92763 | JGI IMG/M metagenome (GOLD analysis project Ga0123353, IMG submission 92763) | Labiotermes labralis P3 segment gut microbial communities from Petit-Saut dam, French Guiana - Lab288 P3 | ecosystem: Host-associated > Arthropoda: Insects > Digestive system > Gut ... | reverse complement strand
GTACAGGCCGTACGGCCCATAGGGGGAGTAGAGGTATAGCTGTACTGTACAGGCACTGGGGCTCTGTACAGGCCGTAAGGCCCATAGGGGGAGTAGAGGTATAGCTGTACTGTACAGGCACTGCGGCTCTGTACAGGCCGTACGGCCCATAGGAGAGTAGAGGTATAGCTGTACTCTTTCTTGACTATGGCCATAGAAGGGGTGAGGGGTCAGCGTCACCCCCGGGAAAGACTCGGTACCCAATGTACAGGAGGCTGGGTGGGCCCCAGAACCAGTCTGGACAGGTGCGGAAAATCTCGCCCCCACCGGGATTCGATTCCCTGACCGTCCAGCCCGTAGCCAGTCGCTGTACCGACAACGCTACCCGGCCCACAAAAGGAGAGGTCCGCTGTCCTAAACATATGTCTAGATCTTCACCCTTACAAACACCTGCTATGTTGCAGCCAACGAGATATACAGGGACCCTAAACGCGGTCTGCCATAAGCTATCGGTTCACCTTACTCAGCTATATGGCCTCCTATGCGTGGGAATCAAATACACCAGCCAGTTCTTTGCACAGCATGCATTGTAACTTGACGCTACGACTGGGTAGTAAATCAGAGATGTGAGTGCCTTGCAGCATAAAGTGTGCAAGTGCAGGCATAAGATTGTCTGCATAAAGTTTTGAAAAACGACCTGGGGGCGTTATTAAAACAGGTTAACGAGACTGCCGATAGATTGTTAAATTTAAAGTTGCAGGACTTACATTTAAAACCCAAATACGTAAGGAAAGTTCAGTAGTGTCATTTGTGTTCTAATCTTATGTTTATCTCCTGCGAAAATATCTGAACCTTAGCCAGTGGTTGGCGCAACGTGGATCATTAAACTGTACATTGTACCTCGTGATGTCGAGAGCAAAAATAAACACAAGACACTGTTCTTTCCGCGTGGAAATGTTTTTTTTTTTGTGTCCAATGCCACCACATGTCATTGTGGACTTCGTGGTCCTCCCTCCTGGGCATGGCACGGCAGGAGTGTAACCGACTTCTGAGGTTGGGACGCCCATGAGGCGCATTTACGTTGTAACGATGATGTGAGTGTTGGTATAGAAGGATGCAGTGCCAAGAGGGCCCTTAAACCTAAATTCTACCAACCTAACCAGACCATGGTCACCGCGGGAATCCTCCCCTTCAGGGAAAATTCCCACGGTAGAGCCGGGAATCGAGCCCGGAACCTCATGATTAGTAGCCAGAGACTCTGACCACTAGACCACGAGGCTGGTCCCGGGTGGACACTTAAAATTTTGAACGGTTAAGGGTAACATACTTAGACAGAAAAACACTATGTACAAGTGAAAACTTAAATTCGCAGTGCGTTTACTTATCTCATATTATTCTCACAACAAACAGCGACTGTCGTCCTGTACAACTTTACCTGATTGGTCTTTGTAAAGAAAACAAACCGTCTTCTCTCTCAGCTACAAAATTAATCATTGTTTAAAATTTAGAACTATTTTAATTTTTAATGGGCGAATCCTGTGAATATTCAAGCAAAAGTGTTGCTCTTCCGGATATGCGGGGGCATAAAAAAAATGCGTTTACTACACACACCGTGAACAATGGCATATCACAAAATTTTAACCAAAAATATATGAATATCATACTAGCCACGATATCCACATTATTATATAAAGAGCTGCTATTATACATTTTTAACATTGTACATGTAAATTCGATGTATTAATATCACATATTGCTTTGTATTGGCGTGCCACTGAGGATGGCTATTTATCGCTAAAACATATAGGGGTGGGGGTTCATTTTTATGGACAACTTTTTATGGGCAAGTGCTTATACATATATATAACTGATCACTTCCACATTGTTTTATTTCTAAAGTACTGAAAAATTTTTCCAAGCAATTTTGTTTCCCCTCTCACTATCACACCACTAAACATCTTCGTCGTTAACATTAGCCTATTCAAGACTGAAGGGCAAGCGGACGAAGTCGGGGAACATTCGGAAAAGCAGTAAACTAAAGTGTGCTTTCACAATGTTTAGTCTTAAATGTTTGAATTAAAACGACTAAAATTTGTCTGTGTTTTGCACGAAAACCGAATTATCAAGGCCACTTTCATAATGTTCATTCCCTGCATTGTAAATGATTTACAAATCCTTACAGTACCAACAAGTGCACAGTTCTACTGTTGTGTATTTCACTCTTATTGAGCTAAATAAGACTGAAATACGTAACAGGAGAAATGTGTATTTGTTTGGTACTGCAAGGATTTGTTAAGGCCCCTTATGGAAGGAGTGCATTTTTGCATATGTTTATGACGCCATCTTTGTAGTTGCTGTAAATGAATTCCTTTAAATCTGGAAAATTAATGTAGTATAATTGTCTAAAACCACCCGCCTTCTTATATAGTAGGCTACCAGAAGTGATTAGGAGTTATATCGATAAGGGATGACAACAAAATGGGGATACCTAAAATATTTATATTTCATAAATATTATACTATATTTGCATATAAACGTTAATGTAACTGGAAGTTACTGAACTCTGTAATTACAAGACATGACATGTTCTCTACTTCTCCAGGTGTACTAAATTTCTTTCCCTGGCAGAAAACAACATCCGTGCACGAGACGGACGTATATTCCCCAATTGAACACGATCGTGTTTACCTCATTGTTCCACCCAGCAATTCAGCTGGAGCTTTTGAGCAAATTGCAAACAAAAGCACTTGGAGTGGCATGTCTGAATCTCAAACGATAGTCGAACTCAATATCTCCAAGATAAGAACACAGAATTTTACCGTCAGATCAAACTCCTCGGGTTAAAGCAAGGACCAGGTGGGTTCCGATTAAGAAGTGGCATATCAAGTACCTAATCCATGAGCGCACTGATTAATGACTTATAATTTTCTTAGTTCTGGGATCTCGTGAACAATTATTGGTCTAATTTCTCACAACCAGGATCAGAGCGTGGATAATAGCATGTATTTAATGCATATAATAACGGTAAAAGCTAAACCTATTCTGATAATAAGCAGAACTTAAGTATATTCATGTCACAGTGTGGTTTGCTGTAACTTCGTAAAGTTGTTCCTCTGAATTGTATGAATGCGTATGGGGGACTAGAAGCTGAGCTCCACACATTCTTACCTCGGAACTAGACGGAAATAAGCGGTCAAAATCACGCCTAGATCCCTCTGTCTCCGGAGAAGTGGCTATGTGCCCATTGCAAAGGAGGCTGGTTGTGCCACAGAGAGAGTGTGGACATATTAGAGAAGAGGGAAGTCTCTTACCTCTGCCGAGAACCGAACCTACAGTTTCTCGGTTGCATAGCTCGTAGCCAAGTAAATATAATAACAACGCAATCTCGATTTCCTTATCATTTCCTAGCAGCAGAAAATGACAATCCGATTTTTCAGTTTGGTATAGCATGGAACTATCAACTACAAGTAATAGGACAAAGCATAAATTGACGACCCAGAACAGGCGGAATGAAGATGTCAAACAGGTTTACCCGTGCCGTTACTGCCGATGATGTTGCTAATGATGATGATATGACGAAAATGTTAATTATATCACACTATAATCGTCTAAATGGTCACAAGCTCGTAGATTATCATCAGCAACAGAAAAATACAATGTTTCACTTACCTACTGCAATATCTAACCAGAATCCGAAAGTCTCATACGCAGTAAAATAATATTACATCTCGGGTGCACAAATGTTCCAAAAATCTAGGAGCCACGTCAAAATTCTGAGCGCCACTAGGCGACGCAGCCACGGCAACCTGGCACCTCGGACTTGTAAAGACTTACATTACTTGCAAATCGAAAAGACTAAATAGTGGGTTTCTGTAACGTTTTGATAACGAAACATTGTTACAAGCTACTCCTTTACCCGACTTCTGTAGCAATTCCCAGAACTCACCTGGTAGCTTATGACGTCATCCACTGGCTTCGATGGCCGAACAGCACATATCAACATGGTGATCCCAAGTGTGTGCCATGCATATATTACGATAATTTCAATCTGTATCTCAGTTTGTTCCCAAGCTACACTGATATTTACAAACTACAATAGATATATTCTTCTTATACGAGTAACAACGCTCACAACTCTCAATAAAATGTGATCTTGTTACAACTAGAACACTACACCAGTGTCAGTCTTGCACGAACATTCAAGCGTGACTGTCTTCTGTCTCCAGACTCAAATGATCGTCAATGTTCGGCTTCATTTCGTCAGTTTCCGGAAACCGTATATTTCGCCCGGCACTGAATTCTTGTAACATGGAATGGCGACAGAAGACACTCGTACATTTGGTATTAGGGTCTATATAGACTATATGGGACAGTTCGTTGACATAAGTTTTGTCTTAGATAAAAATACGGCCTTTCTTTATAATCTAATAATTCTCTTCGTGTTTGAATTTTCGGCAGCAGTGACACTTAAAATGGTTTGTTTAGTGACAAATTTTAATCAAAATGATTTAAATCGATTAATTAGATGAATAAATAAGGTTAAATTATTGTTTATAACGTACCTTTCTCCAATTTACTTATATATATACAATGGTTTAAATAGTATAATAGTAATATATTATTATTATTATTATTTTATGTTCGAACTTATCTCTGTGAAGATATTTGTTCAGTGAGAAGATGCAAACATCATTCCGATCCATCGAATGTGTCATAACAAGATTCCCATCTTTAATTCAGACCCTGTTACGCAGCATTGGGCTATCTTTATCACAGACTGGCTTAATAATCTTTATTCCACAGCCCACGCGCGGAGTCAAAATGCATGCACGAATCAGTTAGTTGTAAAGTATTTACGGCTATATCCTGACTTAATTTTGTTTCGTAGGCCTATCAATTTTAGGTGGCTTGAATTCAATTAAATTCGTCAGAAACTGTAAAGTGCCAAATTTAAAGGGCATCATTGTCATAGATGCATGAAAAATTTATGTGGACCAAGAGAAGTGATCTACCCATTATATACTTATTTCATATGCTACCCAAACGAACAATAAATACTCCATTTCTGGGCACAACCTTGGCTTAGACCAGATTTTTTTTTTTTTAGAATGTTCAGAATTTAACTTTACGAATACGAGGATCGTCCGGCATATCTCCCTCAGCAGCGCAGTACTTCTGCAAATCCCTATGTCCATATATGGTAGCTGGAGAGGATCTCTCAAAAAGCCGTTCGGTCCACCTGACCTAAAATGGGGTTGCAAAGGAAAGACACAATGAAATTTATTAGTTCATTCTTTAACAGCTCCAAGAAGCACAGCCATAACTTTTCTTTGCGTATTTCGGCTGGCATGTTAGAGCGACTGCTTCATAAACGCAAAGTAAATATATGAGATGATATAGTACTCTTCTGGGATTTGATGCAACGTAGAATAGTAGATTCGTACCGACGTTTCGGGAAAACCTATCAGTCCCATCTTCAAGGGTCAAGTAGTCCTCACGCGTAACTGGACAAGGTTTTCCTTAATGTTGTGAAAGATTACTATTGTTCGTTTACTGGAGGTCTACATTGGTAAGTTCTTCGTAATTGCATAAAGTCTTCATACTGAGGAAGAACTAGACTCCATAATCAGTCTATTCTACAAGGATAATGGTGTCACAGAACTAGGGCGCCGATAACAATAATTCCATCGTACAAAACACTGCAAGCTTTACATTTACTAACCGGTTTTACAGACTTCAGAAGCGCGCTTCCTAAGGGCTGTACGATTTAAATAAACTTATAATACACGTTCTTGCAATTATTATTATTATTATTATTCAATTCTTCTCATTTGCACGCTGACTCAACAGCCCAATGGCCAGTTACAAAATTAGCGTTAGTATAAAAATGTAACAAACAAATATACATTAACAAAAACTAAGGAGCTAAACACAAGACAAAAGAATACGACATATTTCAGTGATCTAACAAATTAGAGTTAATAATAATATAATAATAATATGGAAAAGAGGATGTCACTATTTTTCATCTTAAGTCAATTCAGAGTCGCGTTTGAACAAGTCATTGTTTCTTTCCGAATAAATTATTTGATAAGAAGTTTCTGGCTTCTGCAGACTAAATTGCTGAGTTACCCAGTTAGTCATATGAAAAAAATAACTGATTAGTTAAAAAATCAACATTCATCCTACGGTCTAAAAAATGGCGTGATTCTTGTCCTCTTCGTCATCTTCTTCAGGACAGTGCAAAGATGATAGACCTACGTTAGAACTGACTACGACTGCATCATTCTACGTCACACAAGTATGTAACAGTTAATTTGCAGCAAACATGTATTCGGTACAATATAAACTGCAAAAGAAAGTGTGATGTATTTTATTTCTTCTTTCGAGCAGAAAGAAGGATAGATGTACGGTTGGGGCTGCATGACCACTGAAATTCATTCTGTTCAAGTATTAAACAAAAAAGTTTTTAATAGCGTTAATGCGGAAAAACTTCAGAAAGAAGTAAAATCTGATTACGGCAAAATCCAAAGGAATGAAAGAAAACAAATTTACAGAAACCAAATTTCCTAGCTAATTTTGTGAATTTTAGCTAAATAATATGTAATAATACAGTTCCTACCTCAGGGAAAGCACACCATCATTACGAGGGGTGCTGATGTGTCCTTTGCCCGACCTACTTCCCGATGTCGTAGGACGGAATCAATAGTGTCGTTGGAAAAAGGGGTCTGTTCATGTGCACAATTGCAAGTGTTCTCTTGTTACAGAGGCTGAAATGAAGCATGTCAGGCGAAACGCGCGATTTCAACAACATGGAGACGCTAGGTGTCATCAAGTTTTTTTTTTTCTGCAAGGCAAGGTGCCTAAGGATATTCACGCCATTCTGAGAGAAACATTAGGGGAACATGCAACATTGTATGCCACTGTCGAAAACTGGGTGGACCAGTTTAAACGTGGTGAATTTTCCACCTGTTATGCGCCTCGTCCTGGACGACCCAAAACAGTGACCACCCCGGAAATTATTGAACAAATTCGAGAGCTAATCTTGGAAGACCACTGGATTTCGGCTAAATCAATAGCTGAGAAATTGGGCATCTCACGTGAGCGGGCTGGGTCCATCATTCATGAAGATTTGGACATGCGGAAGCTCTCCATTAAGTGGGTCCCAAAATGCCTGAAAGCGGATCAAAAACGTCAGCGGTGCCAGTCGTCTGAGCAAATTTTGGAATTTTTTCGGCGCGATCCAAATGATTTCCGGTCGCGATTAGTGACCATAGACGAAACCTGGTTATATCACTATGACCCGGAGACAAAGCAACAATCAAGGGAGTGGCGGCATAGCGGCTCACCTCGCCCCAAAAAATTCCGAGTGCAAAAATCCGCTGGAAAAGTTCTCGCCTCGATTTTTTTGGGATCAAGACGTCATCCTCCTCATTGATTATCTTCCAAAGGTCCAAACTATCAACGTGGAGTGTTACTTATCTCTGCTGGTGCAATTGAAGGACATTTTGAAGGAAAAACGCCGCTGGAAGTTCACCAAGATTGTCTTGTTCTTGCACAATGCCCCGGCTCACCGGGCACTTGCAACCCAGAAGAAGCTGGCCTACCTGGGCTTCCAGTGTCTTGATCACCCACCCTATTCTCCTGATCTGGCCCCGTCGGACTACCACCTGTTCCCTGGACTGAAAAACAATTGAAAGGTCGCCATTTTTAGTCCGACGCGGAAGTCATTGCTGCCGCGGAGACCTGGTTAGATAACACTCTTCCGAATTTTTTTTTTTTGAGTGGCTTGCAAAAGTTAGAGCAACGGGCTAAGAAGTGTATTGAGCTTCGTGGAGAGTATGTTGAATAAGTCCCGAGTTTGGTCGCTGTAGCTTGTTTTCTTCCTGGTCATGCTAAGGACTTATCCGTTCCCCCTCGTACAAAGATAAAGTGGTCGAAGCAGGTTAGGGAAAACATCTGTTTATTCTGAGGAGTGTACAATACACACACATCGTGTGGACAGAATTCAGTACTCACGAATGTTAAAGAAGACGGTACGCGTACCTGTCATTCTGCTCTAGTGGATTAAGCGTTACTTGAAGAAAATAAAGATAAGTTCTATTCTTCACAGGGAGCTCTTTTCTGGAATTCTAGCTTCATACCTCGGACGTACTTCACATATTTCGTCTGCAACTCAGGTACCCCTAATTGGCGCGGTCACTGCGATCAGTAAATAATAGCCACCGATGAGTAAGACATTGTTCCATTGTCCCTTGCCCTAGGCTGACTCTGTCATTTGCTGGACAAAACACCGGATGAACTTTACGCCTCACAAATAACGAGATCACACTCTTCACTCCATTATGTAGCAACATGTTATGTCGCCAATCAATTGTTCCAGATACTGGAAGGTAAGTAATTTTACAATGTTATTATCTATTTCTGCTTACGAATTCCACTAATCCCACTTAAAATGTAAGATATAAACTAAAAATTTTGTATTTTTTCCCCTGTTTGTAGTTCACGAAGTGTAACAGTTTGCACAAAATATGTGTATATATCTGCAACCTATCTGAATTTGTAAGATCGCATTTCTAGATGCAGTGCTTTGCTTTAAACCATATAAGTGGTAAAAATTACAACTTTAGTAACAGTAATGTGATTTTTGAAACTCATTACCACAAAAATATTGAAGCCCTACCCTGAGGTGATGTTGTAGCACAGATCTCATAAGTTAAAACTGTTGCCATATTAATATTAGTGATGAAGCCAGGTGGTCCATTGCAGCATGGTATTTGCGTCCTTTTTCATGAAAATCCGACAATTGTTTTACAAATTTGGAGAGGGACGGACCCACAGATATAATGAAGGAAAGTAATAAGAAAGTGAATGAGAAGCAGCAGAATATTGGATATGAGGCTAATTAGGACGTCAGTTTGCAACAGAAGAAGAGGGAGTCATAAATCTCATTCAGGCGATGACATACATCTGCTGATACGCACACACTCCGTCAGGTGGCCGACCTCGATATAGCGGATGGAAACAACTAATAAGTGGCGAACAGTGAAAAGCATCACAGAAAGTAATCTCCTGCCGTCAATGATGTCCCCTGTGTAAAGTAAACCAGCAATGGCTGCCGTAGTGCTTCGTGTCCTTTATTAAATCTAGGCTGATAGAAATCTTATAACTTGTTGAACTCATGGGGCAGACGAAAGACACAAACGAAATTTCTGTCAGAAAATCTGAAAGAAAGAAATTGCCTGAGCATAGATGGAAAGATAATATTAAGACTGAGCTTAAAGAGACAAAAAAAAAATTGGTGATTATTTTCAGTTGGCGTAAAGTGGCGGGCATCAAAAGACATAATTTAATTGTTAGACCGTTTAAATCGAGCAGTTCATGATAGAGAAATAACGAAAAAACACAGCATTTTTGTTAGGAAATCTGTTTGGGAAAAGACACATGGAAGAATCGGACCACTTTAGAATTTAAGATGAAGGCTGAAAAAATTGGTCAGATGCAAGAAATTACTCATCTTTAAACAAACAATATTACAATTGCAATACACACGCTTCTGAGTATCGAACCGTGCTGAAGGGATTGTGTTCTGGAACTCGCTGGTGACTGTTAACCGGGGTCGCAACGGCTTAAAAAGATCATCAGAGTGTCAAAATATTAATATTTTTAGTGGCGCAATGCCCCTAGTGAGCCAGGGCCTCTCATTATCGAGGTTTCACGATCACACTCTCTAGGACTCCTCTGTACGAGTGATCAGCCACACGCTGAGACCTCTACCTGAAAACACACAACACTCACAACAGACAGATATCCATTACGCCGGCGGGATTCGAACGCACAATCCCAGCAAGCCAACGGCCTCAGACCCACGCCTTAGACCGCGCGGCCACTGGAATCGGCCAAAAATATGGATATATCAATCGAACATGTAGTAGAAATTTTGACGTGTGTTTGAAACACCTTCTCAAGTACAGCCGAGCGACAAAGAACTTCACACCGAACATATACCACTAAGAACCATAATTTTACACAAACACTACCTCTGCCATCTTTACAGAACGAGACGACCAATGTGGTAATCAACATTATAGTCGTGAGCTCCTGATGATAGGCATAGAAGTGCCCGAAACATGTTGAGCCTATAAGAAGTACAATAAAATAATACGTAGCATCTAGTTGGTTCTTATTATTCAGTTACGGAATAGAAATTCAATTTAAACATCGAAAATGATTACGTGATCTGCGAGATCAAAGCAGGGTCAGATAATGTCAGATTGTTTAGCTACATAGCAAGGTGTCAACAGGCAGTACTTTCCCAAGAAAGGCTGGCAACATTTTAAATCAGAGAAACTCCTTGACAACTTCTGCATGACAAAATTTACTTAAAAATGAGTTCGGAGGTTCTAGTCGTTGCCCTATTGCAACAACAGATTATGCCGAGCCAGCGGGTTCCCCTACACATCTGCTACGCTTACCGCTTGGAGACGTTGTGATGTCTTGAAGAATTTACAGTGAAACAGAACAATTGTAAACATGTCAAGCCATACGCCTACAGGATATTTAAGCTCTACCACACATGCACCAACCTTCTGACACTGCTTTTCTCTCACACCCAACAAAACTCAGCTTCCATGTAAATTTTAGTTTCAGACAGTTTTAATGCCAGCTACGTGTACATGACAGTTAAAACTCGCTGATAAACCTTCCAATCTCAGAATAACAAAACATAAGCAGCCGTTTGGAATTCTAAGAATCGACTGTCATGAATGGCTCAAGGCTAACTTGCGCAATTTTGTAAAGTCTATCTACATTTAACACGTTTCCACACGGACAGGAAGAAAAAAAAACACTAAACGTTTATTTTGTGGTTCATTTAATGACGCTGCCTAAATAAACCAAACAATTTTCCTTGGAGTTCCGACTAGCTATGGGCTGTATGGTCTGGGGTTCGAAACGCGGCAAGTGTAACAGATTTTCACTTCTCCGAAACTGTCCATACCACTTCTGGGGTCCACCCAATCTTCAATGTATACCGGGGTTCTTTCCCGCAGTAAAGCGACCAACGTTTGAAGTTTACCACTCAGCTTCGTCTAGCGCCAAGGCCAAGAATGAGTGACGCTGTAGCCTTGCTCCCTCTATATGCCCTCATGGTTTGGACAAGGACGACTTTACCTCTTTAGTGACGCCGCCAGTATCCTAGAATATGTATGGGGTCGGTGGCAGATTAATCAACGTGTACATTTAGCTTCAGTGCAAGTACAGCTTACGAGGGTAGATCGAAGTACTAACGAAACCCTGAAAATGAACTTGCAGATTATCAACAGCGTCAGTTTGGCACAAGGATAAGCGTCGAATTGTCTGGTGATGTCTTTTCGCAATTCGTCGAAATGGTGGTCCTAAATAGGTCAATTCATATTTGTGCCGAGTTGCTGTGTCACAAAAATATGATCCTGCAAGCGGAATCCCTGGACGGTGATGAGGTGTCATGAACACTACACAGTGCAGGAAATAAGATGTGGCAGAAGGAGGGTGAGGCAGAAACTTTCTGAACCTTACAAAATGAGGTTCAGCTGTTTTACAGTGTTTTCCTTCATTCTTCTGCTGTTGTTCGTTGACTTTATTACATGTCAAATGTCGTAACTCATTTCATGTTTGTATTTTATAGAAGAAAGAATGATTTTTATAATAGGCGCTCCGCAGAAATTGCAGACACGCCTGAAATATTCTTGGAATAACCACTTTAAAAGAAACGGGCTAGAGATTATTGGTAACTAAGAAGTCAACAAACGAAACGCTCCGAATAATATATGAAACTAAAATAAGCATATTTTCCTTTAGATTTGTTCTTTGTTTCATCGATTACTTTCTCCCGCAAGCGTAAGTTACGAGCTTCCAAACTTAAAAACTGCCAAGACCAGTTAGATGAAAGGCTTAATAAGAAGATACCACCTAAAATACTAAAGTCTGTAGAGATGATATTAGAACGCAGCTTGAAATAATTTGCTGGACGGTGAGAGAAACCTAAAAATATTGAAACGAGGATTTTGATTAGAGTCACAAATATTCAGACATTGGCATTCTTCTTCATAGTATGAATGACTACTGATCCAGGCAAACTGCCACGCAGCTAATTAACAAGTTAATTTTAAATATTATCGGGGGACCGCGGTAGCACATTGGCTAAGGTGCTCTGATACAAATCGGTAGGTCGCTGGCTCGATCCCAGCTGGTGTCAGTGGATTTTTTATTGACATAAAATG
>Ga0123353_10012066_pt1 | contig 12240 bp, 17 predicted proteins | sample TergutLab28metaG_3_FD_92763 | JGI IMG/M metagenome (GOLD analysis project Ga0123353, IMG submission 92763) | Labiotermes labralis P3 segment gut microbial communities from Petit-Saut dam, French Guiana - Lab288 P3 | ecosystem: Host-associated > Arthropoda: Insects > Digestive system > Gut ... | reverse complement strand
TAAGAATTCTGGTATTGTTTAAACTGCAAGGTTTTGACATCGTTTAAAAGCTCCTGGTAAGAGTTAATGCTGATAATGTCGGTTCTGTGTTCGGGCTTGATGCGTTTTACGCCTTTATCAAAGCCGATAAGCAGAGTACCGGGGGCTGAAAAAGCCAGCGTGGTCTTTCCCGCACCGGGTAAACCATAGATATTGGTGCAGAAATTTTCATTATTAAAATTTATTTGTGTATTTTTAACTATTGTCATATCTATTTTCCCCTTTTATTACTTTTTTCGATTTGTTATAATCTAGCCTGCTCCTTTTTATTAGTTGCCGTTTGCTAGAGTGCGCAAAACTTTTACAGCTTTCGACAACTTGGAGCTTTAAGACCGTTTAGCTTTATTGTCTAAGCGGTCTTCATTTTTTCCAGCTCCAGCAGTTGTCTTGCGGCTTTAAAAATCTTCTGCAAGTCTAAGCCATAGTATTCAATAACTGTTTCGGTGGCTACATAGCCGCGTATCGGTGTTTTACCTCTTTCTATAATCAGGTTGTGCATTAGTTTGATTTCGTCTGTGGTTTTGGTGCCGCTCCAGCCGAAAAACTCACCGATCTGCTGATTACTCAGCCACATGTTGGTACTTAGCAACTCAAACTGGCGCTGGGGATGAGCCGGATGGCGTTTCTTGTTGGGCGTGCCCAGTCTATTACTTGTTTTTCTTGTTTTTTCCATAGTCTTCCCTTGCTTATTACGTTTATGCAACTAACGACTTAAAAAAATAGTCTCCACTTCATCCGATGTTAGCTCGTAACGTTCTTTAATGTGCCTGATCTCTTCGCGCAGAAAATCTGTTCGGCCGCTCATCTTACGATAGAGCGTAGCTTCATTTATCCGCAAATACCGAGCCAAGGCCTTATATGTATCATCTTTTGCAACCATCTTTATCTTCAATAATTTTTTATCAAACATACACTTTCTCCCTGTTACATTCATGCAATATTATAAAGCTATGGCGACATTAGCGTCAAGCATATATGCAACTATTTTGTATTTGTTTGAATTTAGTATTGCAAAATTGCAATAAAATATTTATAATAGAAACATGGAAACTAGAGATTTAATCAAACAAAAAAGACAGAGCCTTAATCTGACCCAAGAACAGGTAGCGCAGTTTGTAGGAGTCAGTAAAGCCACCGTTTCACGCTGGGAATCGGGCTTTATTGCCCAAATGAAGTCCGGTCACATAGCTAAGATAGCCAAAATTCTACAGCTGTCTCCGTCTATGATTACCGGCTGTTCTCCGGCCGATGAGGTGGAGAGACTGCGTGAGGAGTTAGCCTTATCCCCCGAAAGAAAGGCTTTGCTTAAAGCTACCAGTAAACTAACCCCCGAAGCCATTAAAAATATCACCAGAATGATCCAGTCGTTTCCGGATATTGATTAAACTAAAGAAAGCAGAGAATTACTATGGAAGAATTGATTGTACGGTTCAAAGAATTAGAGTATGGGGCTGCCGCTTTAACGATCAGAGATAAGAACGGGGACTATAATGTCTATTTAGATCCCCGTGTTTCAGCCTCCACCAGAAAAGCAGCCTATGACCATGAAATAAGACACATTCAGCAGGGACATTTTGATTCCTTGAAGTCCATAAGACAAAAGGAACTAGAGGCAGATGAATAATGGCCAGTTATGAGAAAGACAATAAAACAGGCTTATGGAGCGTCCGCTACTGGGTAGACGGTTTAGAGGGACGCAAGCAGAGAAGGAAGAGTGGGTTTTCTACCAAGATTGAAGCCCAAAGATATCACGCTGCAGTTATGATTGAAAGCAGTGAATCTACCGATATCTCTATGACATTGGATACGTTGTTTGATTTATATCTAAAACACAGTGTTGGCAGAATAAAGAATAGCACCAGAGACACTTTTACACGTGATTACAACGCATATATTAAATCTTATTTTGGCTCAAAAAAAGTTGTTAAAATTACCACTAAAGATATCAGGCAATGGCAAACTCACTTAATCAGTAAGGAATTATCCCACACTTATGTGGTTAAAATTCAACGTATATTTTCTATAATTATTAACTTCGGCATAAAGTATTATGACCTCGATAGCAACCCGATAAAAAAATGCGACTTGCCGCGTGATACAAGCCCACATAAGGAAATGGACTTTTGGACAGAAGACGAATTTAAGCGGTTCATAGAGAGTGTGGATGAGTTACTATGGCGCAGCTTTTTCTCATTCTTATACTTAACAGGTTGCCGTCGTGGCGAGGCTTTAGCTATTACTTGGCAAGACATTAATAATGGTGCGGTAAAAATTCATAAGCATGTCAATACTAAAGGTGTAGATGGCTACGAGATTACATCTCCGAAAAATCCATCTAGTGTTCGCACAGTCTTACTGCCAGACACGCTAGTTGCACATTTAGCGGCATTTAAGAAAGAATGCGAGCAGATAGATGGCTGGAGCGAAGGAGCCTTTGTTTTCGGCGTACACAGGCCGCTTGCTTTATCAATAATCCAGCGCAAGCTGACATCGTACGCCCAAAAGGCCGGAGTTAAGCGTATAAGAGTTCATGACTTACGCCACTCTCATGCCAGTCTGCTTATCCACAAAGGGTGTAATATTTTAGTAGTAGCTCAGCGCCTTGGACATACTGATATTAATAGGACTTTAAATACTTATAGCCATTTATACCCATCAGCCCAAAAAGATATTTTAAACCTAATAAATATCTCATTTTGATGGCACAAAAATGGCACAAAAAAATAAAACACGGTGTTTTTAAGTGGTTTTCGGTGTTGCAAACTATACCGTTTTAGGTTTATAATGGCATATCTTGGGGTTGGAAAAAAGATTTCAAACGTCTCTCGTCTTCCGCTCCATAAAAACCAACACCCGTGACAAGAGCGGGTGTTTTAATAAAACGGCGACATAGCCAAGCGGTAAGGCAGAGCTCTGCAAAAGCTCCATTCACCAGTTCGAATCTGGTTGTCGCCTCCAAGCCAAAATTATCCTCCGAATTTAGCTTTAAAATAGGCTTTTTTCGGGGGTTTTTTATTTTCAGATAGCACACAGATAGCACAAAAATTTAAGAATTAGTTTTTCTTCCATATGTATACGATATCAAAACCCACTGAACAAATCCCGACACAGACCCTGCCGTATAATTAAAAAAGTTTTGCCTGTGTAACTATATTGATCTTTTCTCTAAGCCGCTTAAGGCTTTTAGCAATAGATTATTTTGTGATATAATACTTCTCGTAAATGCCGAGATGGCGGAATAGGCAGACGCAGCGGACTTAAAATCCGCCGAGAAATCGTGTGGGTTCGACCCCCTCTCTCGGCACCAACTTGTTAAATACACCCCCGTAAAAACGTCTGAAAAACGTTTTTACGGGGGTGTCGCTTGGTTAAACATGTTTCTATTTTTACCTTCTTTTAATTGCCAAAAATACGACTCCAAAAGCCTCTTTTAGATGCTTTGGTTTTAGGAGCTTCCAAAAACTGCATTTTTTCGCTTAACATCTGTACTTTAGCTTCGGCAGCACCCACACGACGGGCTAGATCTATATTTTGCTGCGAAAGATCACGTATTACTTTAAGCAGTTCGGTTACTTCTGGTGGATTAGGATGGCTATTATCAGCTTCTTCCAAGAGCTCGTCTGCGACGACAGTAGCATCAATAGGTTTGTCTAGCACAATGCGATATTCTTCGCCAAAACGTCCCCCAACTTTAATGGCTTTTAAAGAACCATCTTTAATACGTCTTCTCACGGTACGCACTGATACATTCAATTTCTCGGCAGCTTGATTGATGTTTAAACCAATTTCTTGATGTTTTTCATTATTCATGAGACCATTTTATGATGACCACACCTTTTTGTCAATAGGTTTTATATTTAAGGCATTACCAACAATGGAATATTATCAAAAGTGTCTAAGGCTTTTGTCTAGCCTATAAATGTCTGCTCAAACAAAAAACAGAGTTTAATAAAAGGATTGTATTAAAAATAAATCAACATATTGACGGTCTCTTTCATAACTTGTATAATTATTATAAAAATGATATCTTTTTGATAGCAAATTCAAAGGAGGACAACTGCCAAATGGATATTTCTAAAGAATATAAAGAGAAAATTGTTACGCCGAGTTCCGGTATTGCCATACTGGTATTGTCAATTGTACTGATGCTGATTTCTACTGGTAGCTACATTTGGGGTGGTATAGTTATAGAAAATGACGGCGGCATGGGTGCTTTGCTTATGATTATTGCCACCATCGTATTGTGTCTTAGTATTTTTTTGATGTGTGGTCTTAAAATTGTCTCGCCTAACGAAGCTATGGTTTTACTGATGTTTGGTAAATATTTCGGTACAATCAATAAAGATGGCTTTTTTTGGACCATACCTTTTGCCATCGGCTACAATCCGGTCATAGGAAGTATGCTACGTGGCAACAGTAAAATTAGTTTAAAAGCTACTACTTTATCTAATGAGAAACAGAAAGTTAATGATCTTGACGGTAATCCTATAGAAATTGGTGTTAATATTATTTGGCGCATAATTAATACTTCCAAGGCCGTCTTTGATGTGGAGAATTATTTGAACTTTATCTCTACTCAAGCTGACTCAGCCATCCGTCATGTAGCTCGCCTTTATCCATATGACAGCACCGATGACGATGAAAAATCTTTACGCGGCTCCAGCCAGGAAATCTCTGAGGAACTGAAAAATGAGTTGCAAAGACGTGTGGATATGGCTGGTATTGAGATCATGGAAGCACGCATTAGTCATTTGGCTTATGCTCAAGAGATTGCTGCTGCTATGTTACAACGTCAACAAGCCAGCGCTATTATTGCTGCACGTCAAAAGATTGTGGAAGGTGCTGTAGGCATGGTAGAAATGGCTATTGAGAAGCTTAGTGAAAGTGGTGTGGTGGAGCTTGACGATGAAAGAAAAGCTACCATGGTCAGTAATTTAATGGTAGTGCTGTGCGGTAATAAAGATCCACAGCCGGTGCTTAACAGCGGCAGTATATACTAGGTTAGATATGGCGGAGGGCAAAAGTGGCGCAAGAAGACAAAGAGCGCAGGCAGGTACTGTTACGTATAAACTCTGTGCTCTATAACGAGCTTAATAAATGGGCTGACGACGAGTTTCGTAGCTTAAATGCGCAAATAGAATATGTCTTGACCAAAGCTTTACAAAAAGAACACAGTAAAAAGGCGAATAAATAAACATACGAAATTAGCTTTAACAAATACGCGGCAACAATTCGCCGTAAATAACATCAAGCCGCCTTAAAGCTCTTAAATGAGTACGTACCGATACTGACACGCCCTTTTCGTTTGTTATCTCTCCTATGACAGTAGCTTGAGTACCGTATTTGCTGCTTTTAACAGACTGCAGGACGTCGTCGACTCTATTAGGTGGGCATACAAAAAGCATTTTACCTTCATTAGCTACATATAAGGGGTCAAAACCGAGCATGCTACAAGCGCCGGCTACCGCATCGTTTACTAGCACAGATTGTTCGTCAATAATGATTTTTAGACCGCAAGCTTGAGAAAATTCGTTCAGGGCAGCAGTTAATCCGCCTCTAGTGGGGTCGCGCATAGCACTCATATACGGGCATACTTTAAGAGCGGCTTCTACCATATGGTTCAGAGGAGCAACATCACTTTTTAAAGTACCGCCAAAACCCAGTTCATTACGTAAAGACATGATGGTTATACCATGGTCGCCTACCGTGCCGCTTAAAATGATTTGGTCACCGGCCTTGATATTTTGTGCTGTAGGGTTTATGCCTTGCGGCACAATTCCTATGCCACTGGTGTTAATAAAAATACCATCAGCAGCACCTTTACCCACTACTTTAGTATCACCGGTTACGATATGCACGTTAGCTTCAACAGCACTATCTTTAATGCTTTGTAAAATAGCTTTAAAATCAGTTATGGGCAAGCCTTCTTCAATGATAAAAGACAAAGAAAGATATTGTGGAATAGCGCCGGCGGTAGATAAGTCATTTACTGTACCGCAAACTGCCAAGCGGCCAATATCACCGCCGGCAAAGAAGAGTGGCGAAACCACATAACTATCTGCGGTAAAGGCTAATCTTTGGCCGTTTAAAGAAAGCACGGCAGCATCATCATGGCCCATATCAGGATTATTTATGTAGGGACGGATAATTTCGTTTATTAGATGTTCGGAAAGACCGCCGCCACTACCATGGGCCAGCAATATACGGTCTTCTTTTTGATTAGTCATCAAGTTTTCTCCAGCTTTTTATTTTAATAAGTACCGTATTGGTAATAAGCAGCGCATGTGCCCTCTGAAGAGACCATACAGGGGCCTTTGGCATTTTGGGGAGTACAACTGCCTTTTAAGAAAAGATTGCATTCCATGGGGGTTTTAAGACCTCTGATAATATCACCGCAAATACATCCGGGAACTTCTTTGCTTTCTTGGGAAACCTCCAAACCTAGAACATGTACGGTGTCAAAGTCTTGATATTTTTGACATATTTTAAGGCCACTGTTAGGCAGTATACCTATGCCACGCCAGTCAGCTCTAGTACTTTCAAATAATTCACCCATCAAGTCAAGAGCTACTTTGTTACCTTGAGGTGGCACCGATCTGGTATACGCACTTTCTACTTTGGCTTGGTTTTTTTCCACTTGCGATATCAAAAGCTCCAGACAATATAAAATATCTGTTTCTTCAAATCCGCTGATGACAGTAGGCAGACGATATTTGTCTGGAATAAATTTCCAAGCATCGCTACCGATAATAGCCGACACATGACCGGGGGCGATGATGCCAGTTAAATTAATCTGGCCACTGCCCAAAATAGCATGGGTAACCGGCGGTGTCAGTTTACATAAACACAGCACAGTAAAGTTATTGACCCCGCTGTCAGCAGCTTGTTTGATGGCGGCAGCTATAGTAGGAGCAGTGGTTTCAAAACCAATACCTATAAACACTACTTTCTTATGAGGATTTTGTTTAGCAATGTCCAAAGCGGCTAAAGTAGAGTATACTGTGCGTACATCGGCACCACTGCTTCTGGCTTGCAGTAAAGTACCATTATTAGAAGGAATACGCAGTAAATCACCGAAGCTGGTAATAATGACATCACTTCTTTGGCTTAAAGCAATAGCCATATCTAAATCGCCGGTGGAAGTAACACACACCGGACAGCCTGGTCCGGAGATAAGAGTAATATTAGGCGGCAAAAGCTGACGTAAACCATATTTAAAGATAGCCATAGTATGACCGCCGCAAAATTCCATTAAACGACATTCTTTTTTGGAAATAGCTTTAATGCTATTTAAAATAATTTTAGCGCTATCGCTGTTGGTAAAAGCCTTTAGGTCCATATTAAGCCTCTTTAGTAAGAGTACCGGAGTTCATTTTCTCTATTTCTTTAAATATTTCGATGGTTTTTAAAGCTTCTTCTTCATCTATAATGTTAATAGTATAACCGGCGTGTATTAATACATAATCGTCTACTTTAGCTTCTGGAGTTAATATAAGAGAAGCTTCGGTGGTGGCGCCGTTAACGTTGGCTGTGCAAGTTAAAGCAGACTCATTGATCTTAATTATTTTGGCTGGTACAGCTAAGCACATAGCTAAAAATCTCCTTTTTGCCATTTAACAGCAGCAACGGCTGCTTGCCCTAGCGAAAGACAACCATCGTTAAACGGCAAGGATTGGTGTGTGTACACTTCAAAACCGGCTTTACTTAAAGCAGCTATGATTTCTTTAAGCAATAGACGATTGGCAAATACTCCGCCCGATAAACATACTTTTTTTGTGCCACTTTGATTACGAGCTATTATAGATGCTTGCAGAGCATAGCTACATACAGTATTGTGTAAACGACGGGCAATGTCATGAATATTTATATGGCGGTTTATATCAGCCAATACATCTTCCAATATACTCTTGATGTCCAGTCTTTCCACGTCGCTCTCGTCTTTATTAAATTTAATGCCGTAGCTTAATTGATCTTGGCTTTTTAATGCCATATCTTCCAAGGCAATGGCTGCCTGAGCATCGTATGTTATGGGTTCATTAAAATTCAATAAAGCTGCTACCGCATCAAACAGACGTCCTAAGCTGGAGCTTAAAGGTGTATTAATGTTTTTGGTTATTTGGACAGTAATAACATCTTTTTCTTCCGAACTTAGCTTGTCTAGGATAGACGGCGCTGCTTCGATACCGCAGGCTTTTAAATAACCGTAAGCTAACCGTGCCGGATATAAAACAGCGCCGTCACCACTGGCTAGCGGTAGATATTGTAGGCTGGCTATTTGCTTAATTTTTTGATATCCGCCCAACAGCACTTCGCCACCCCATATATGGCCGTCATCTCCTATACCGGTACCATCAAAAGAAAGCCCTATGACTTGTTCATATATGTCCAAGCTATTTTCAGCCATGCACGCAGCCATATGAGCATGGTGATGTTGTACGTAAATGGCGGGCAACTTAAGCTCTTCAGCTTTTTCTTTAGCTTTGATAGTAGAACCGTATGAGATATGCTTATCGGCTACCAAGATTTGTGGCGTTATTTTAAATAAACGTTGATACAAAGCCATGATGTTATCAAAATTATTATCGGTTAAAATATAACCCATATCGCCAATATGAGCCGATACAAAGGCTAAATTATCTTTGGTTAAAGTAAAAGTATTTTTATCATTAGAACCAAAAGCAGCTATTGGAGGCATTTTAAAGGCTGTTTTAATGGGATAAGGGGCATAACCTCGAGCGCGTCTGACCATAAAAGTTTGTCCGTTTTCTACATAAGCTACACTGTCATCATAGCCACAGGCAATAGAGCGGTTGTGCATCAAAAAAAAGTCGGCAATGCTACCTAAACGCTCTAAAGCTTGTTGGTTATCTATGCAAATAGGCTCTTCTGATAAGTTACCACTGGTCATTACCAATGGAGCATCTGCTTGTTCTATAAGCAAGTAATGCAATGGTGTATAAGGCAGCATGACGCCTATGTAAGCATTATCCGGTGCTATGTTGGTGGCTATGTCAATTGAGCATTCTTTTTTATTTAATAAAACAATAGGTGCTGACGGCGATAAAAGAAGACTAAGTTCAACGTTGGAAAGCGAACAGAAACGGATAATCTCTGCTCCCGAACGAGCCATTACGGCCAGCGGTTTGTGCGGGCGTTTTTTGCGTATCCTAAGAGTAGCTACAGCTTGTTCGTTTGCAGCGTCACAAGCCAATAAAAAGCCGCCCAAGCCTTTGACGGCCACTATCTTTCCCTCTTTTAGAGCGGTAGTCGCTTGTTTAAGAGCCTCTTCTTTAGTAGCTAATTCTTGACCGTTTTTGTCGGTCAGAAAAAGCTGAGGACCGCATTTTGGACAGGCTATAGGTTGAGCATGAAAGCGTCTGTCTTGCGGATTCTCATATTCGGTACGGCAATCTTCACACATAGTAAAATTACGCATGGTAGTATTGGCACGGTCATAAGGCATATCTTCAATAATGGTAAAACGCGGACCGCAATTAGTGCAATTGGTAAAAACGTAGTTATGACGGCGCCCTGATGTTGTTATCTCATTGCGGCATTCCGAGCAGACGGCAATATCAGGAGCAATTAAACTAAAACCTTCATTGTGCCGACTGTTACGGATGAAAAAGCTATGATAACCAGCATAGGGAAGTTCTTTGCTTTTAACAGAAATTATTACGGCTTGCTGTGGTTTTTCGTTGATTATAGCTTTAAGAAAATCAGCCAGTACATTTTCCCTACCCTCTGTTTCTATACGTACTCCATCTGAGCTGTTAATGACAAAGCCGCGCAATAGATATCTGTGTGCCAATTTGTAAATAAAAGGGCGGAAACCTACGCCTTGCACGATACCATTTATGGTTATTTCCCAACGAATGTCTTTAGCCATAAATTACCGTTTACTTTCTTTAGCTTCTTTAACTTGTTCAATGAGATAAGCTACCCAGTCGTCAAAACCTTCACTAGTAGTGGCTGAGACGGTGAAAAAGCGTACTTTGGGATTTAAGCCGGCAATAGTTTGTTTAAAATGTTCTAGATTAAAGTTTATATATGGAAATAAATCAGCCTTACTGATGATAACGGCATCAGCGCTCTCAAACATATAGGGATATTTTTGCGGTTTATCATCGCCTTCTGGCACTGAAGAAATCACCACACGCATTTGTTCTCCCAGCTTAAAAGAAGCCGGGCATACTAGATTGCCTACGTTTTCTATGAAAAGTACATCTGTTTTGTCTAAATTAAAATGCCGGTAGGCTTGACGTACCATATTGGCATCTAAATGACAGCTACCGCCGGTGTTGATTTGATAAGCCGGTACTTTGGCTCCTTTTTGAATTTTATCGGTATCTATGCTGGAGGCGATGTCACCTTCTATAACAGCACTGTTTAGTAAACCAGCCAAACGACTTAAAGTATTTAAGATAAAAGTAGTTTTGCCGGCACCCGGCGAAGCCATGAAGTTAATAGCTAAAATCCCTTTTTCTTTAAAAAGAGTGGCGTTTTCAGCGGCTACGCTGTCATTAATTGATAATACGTTTTTTACCACCTTTACTTGCATATCAATCAACCTCCAAGCTATCTATAAAAAATTCTTTGCCTTGTATGACCTGCACTGCCCATTTATGGCAGTTGGGACATTCCCAATCGTAGCTATCATTTTGAGGGGTAAACTCATGACTGCATTCGTTGCAGCGTACGATCATAGGCAGACGTCTCAATATCAACTCAGCACCGGCAGCTATAGTGCCTTCGGTAAGTAAATCAAAATAAAATTTTATTGAATCATCTACTACGCCGCTCATCTGACCGATTACCACATTGATTTGTCTAATCTTTTGAGCACCGATTTTTTGCGCTTCCTCGCAGGATATGCGCACTACTTCTTGGGTCAAGGGCAATTCATGCATATTTGGCGATCCTTAGAGCTATAAACATCATAATCACGGCAAGAAAATTATACTCTTTTTACTATTAAAGGTCTAACTAGCGCATATCTAACAACAACAAAAAACGCCGTTTAAGTATATTTAACTCAGACGGTGTTTTTTAAAATTTTTAGAATATTAAACTAAATTAAGAGATTTCATTTTGCCTACATTGATATCCAAAATTTTGCTGTAATCACAAATAAGCTCAATAGTTACTTCGCAAAATGGACGCATGGGCATATCAGTCAACTTACCAACCAAATCTTCATGGGAGTCAGCATTAAATATGAAAAACCCGCCGCCTCTGGCAAAACTGTAAGCACAGTCTATAGTACCGTTTTTTTGGCTTTTTTCAATCCAATCTTGAGTACGGGTTAAAACATCTATCTGACCTTTATGGTCGGGGGTAAAAATGGTTTGTTCAGCAATTACTAAATATTTCATACTTAAATTATCCTTTGATTTTAGTGACAAGTTGAGCAACTGCCACCGCCGCAACTGCCGCAACCGCCACCACCACCCAAGCCACTGCCGCTCTCACCGGAAGGTCCACTGTCGTAAGATAAAGTAGCTCCACCGCGGCAAGCAAAAGATGCTATCAACACGCGTGAACTTTGTTTACTGCATTTAGGGCAATCGGCCGGTTCGTTGGAAAGAGCCGACGGGCGTAGTAAATCAAATTTATGAGCACAACTGTTGCACTTATATTCGTAAATAGGCATAGTAGTATTAAATCCTCCTAGTGTATATGCTATTCTAATACTTATGGCAATGTAAAGTCAATAAATTTCTGGCAATCTCATCTCTCGATTGCTAATTTTTATTGATTTTAACCTGCAAAATGCGAAAACAAAAGCCATATTTTGGTGCTAGAAGTATATTAGATTATAGCAAATGCGCAATTAATGACGGAAGCTGATTATGGTATTTTTACCTATGCTTGGAATTGACACCAAACGGCAAAACACTTATAATTTATTGTTGTCTTGCCGTTTGGGTCTCTACGAAGGTCTGTGTGTATGTAAAGGGGCGAAGTGGCGGAATGGCAGACGCGCTACACTCAGAATGTAGTGTTCGTAAGGACATGAGAGTTCAAATCTCTCCTTCGCCACCATATCTTTATTTTGTGCGCTTGTAGCTCAGCGGATTAGAGCGCAGCCCTGCGGAGGCTGAGGCCGTGGGTTCAAATCCCACCAAGCGTGCCATTTATTCAATTATCTCAATTTTTAAACGTAAAATCCTCTAATTTTTAGAGGATTTTCGTGTTTAT
>Ga0123353_10012064_pt1 | contig 12241 bp, 10 predicted proteins | sample TergutLab28metaG_3_FD_92763 | JGI IMG/M metagenome (GOLD analysis project Ga0123353, IMG submission 92763) | Labiotermes labralis P3 segment gut microbial communities from Petit-Saut dam, French Guiana - Lab288 P3 | ecosystem: Host-associated > Arthropoda: Insects > Digestive system > Gut ... | reverse complement strand
TCGCCTTGTATAAACCCTGCCTTCACGTGTTTTTCTCCGCCACATTTCTTGCAATACAATATAATCAACTCCTTCGGAGTATATTATATCACATCATAGCTAATTTGTAAACACTCCCTTTTCGTTTTCCAAAAACGCTTGTGACGTACCAGTCTGTACGCCGGAAGGTGCGGCTAGCTAATCTCATCGAAAACGACCCCCTCGTCCTCTTCCAGCGTTCCGGGCAGGGCCTCCTCCGGCCCGTGGGTCTGGGGCCCGTCTGGGACTTCTTCCTCCACGGGCGGCGAAATAAAATCCTCCGCGCTGAAAACTACGTTTTCTTGGAAAATTTCCTCCGGCATTGTTGCATCTCCTTTCTGGTATATAAAAAGCGCACCGCCGAAGCGATACGCTGGAAAAAAAGAAGAGCTGCCCTGTTGACAATCTCTTCTACGTTGTGTATACTGTAACCAGAGGGCGGCTCCTTGGTAGGGTTGGTCGCTCCTCGTATCACATTAGTGCTTGAAGGAAGCGCCGCGCCTGGGTCAAGGTGTGGCGTTACTTCTTCTTGTCGAAGAAATAGGCAACCACGTTAACGGTGACATTCACGACTGCTACAAGCAACATAAGTAACGCGATGTTTTCCGCTAGGGTCATTGCATCCCCCTTTCAGAGGAACAACCCGCCGCCCTTGACTACATTCACATTTTAGCACAGCACTCAACAAATCCAGCGGCCCGGCCAATGCCTTTGCTCCCGCAATGCCACGCTCGCGTGGCTATGCTTGCCGCAAAGGGGCCGGGCCTCGGCGGCGCGGGTTCGTTGCTGGGTGGTGTGGGAGGGCAGGGGAACGGGGAAGCTGTGTCAACGATGCTGACATTTCGTTTGTGGGTTCCTCTGACGCGATGTCCCCGGATTTTATTGCTACGCAATAAAATCCGGGGACATCGAAAATTTCACTTCCGCAACTGCGCCAGCAAATCCTGTATGGCCTTGGGCACATCCTCGCCGAACAGGCTGTTGTAGGAGAACAACGCAAAGCCGTCGTTTTTGGAGAGCGTGTTTAAGAATTTGATTTGCCTGGCAATGACGTCCGGGTGCTTCACCCACTCCAAAGAGCCGCTTCCGGCATATGCGTCCGGTTGGCCGGTCTTGTAGGCGGCGAGCCCCCAGACGGCCTTCTGCTCTGGTAGCCGGAGCAGGGCCTCCCACTGCCGCGCCACTTGCTTGAACGGGAAAAATTGATGCTCAAAGCCGTAGTACAGCTGCGGCAGTATCATATCCGCGTAGCCGGGCGTCCGCGTCCACTCCTCCACATCCGCGTAGAATTCCGTGATATTGCGCGCGATGTCGCCCGCGGGGCTGATGCTGAACACGGCCTTCGGGTCGCAAATTTTTACGGTGTCATACAGGCCCGCGACGAAGGAGCTGATCATCTCCCTGCGCCAGGTGTCCAGGGGAAGCCTGCCGCCCGCCTTTTGGTAGGCCGCGTACTCCCGCGCGTCGATGGCCGGGTCCGTCGTGGGGTAGAAGTAGTCGTCGATGTGGATGCCGTCCACCTTGTAGTTCCGCATGATTTCCCGCACGCCGTCCAACACGAGCTTGTGGACCCGCGTGGCGGCGGGATTGAAATAGATCCCGTTTTCCAGCACAGCGACGAGGCTGCGGGTGCCCGGATTTTCGCTTTCCAGCCAGACACGCGCCGGATTGTCTGCCGCCAGTTGGCTGACGTCCGTGCTGTGCGCCACCCGGAAGGGATTGATCCAGGCATGGAAGGCGATGCCGTGGCAGTGTGCCGCCTCCAACAGGATGCACAGGGGATCGTAGTCCGGCGAAATACCCTGCGTACCGCTGAGCAAGGCGGAAAAGGGGAAGAACGCGGAGGGATAAATGGCGTCCGCGAAGGCGCGGACATGGACAAAGGCGGTGTTGAACCCGTTTTCCGCGAGGTTGCGGAACATGGTGTCCGCCTGGGCTTCGTACTCCCGTTTCGAAACGCCCTTCGTTTTCGGGAGCTCATAAATACTGATCCATACACCTCGGATGGAATCTGTCTTTGCATCTTCCGGGTTGGCGGCTGGAAAGACGTTTTGCCGGTAGGGGTCGTGGAGAGGCGCCGGGCCCAGGCAGCCGCAGAGCAGGAGCGCCAAAGCGAGCAGCAATGCGAGAAATACTACAGGGATTCGTTTCATAAATGGGAGCGCTCCTTTACAAAAAAAGCGATTTTGTTATTATATTTATGAAATCAGTACGCCGCTATATTCATGGTCGCAAAAAGTAGGGGACGCAGTCCGCTGCGCCCCTCTAAAATAGTTCACTGGGGTGTTGTGGAGCGCAGAGTCCCCGCGCGTCGCGGATTAGACTGCGCTCCCTACTTGCATTGCGCCTATTTTATCGTCACCGGCGCCGGATAGTCTTGCCCGAACGTCTCCGCCGTCACGCTTTTGATGCGGATTTCCTTTATCGGCTGGGATTTTTCCGGTCGGGGGCGATTGTCGTCCGGGGCGACTCTGGTTTCCACCAAAGCAAGCCGGTCCGCCACGTCCATGCCGGAAATCACTTTTCCGAAGGCGGCGTATTTCTCATCCAGGTAGTCGTCTGCTGCCAACATGATGAAAAATTGTCCGCTGGCGGAATCATATGAGTTGCTTCGCGCCATGGAAATCACGCCGCGCTCGTGCTTCAGGTCGTTTTGCGCAAAGCCGTTGCTGGCGAACTCGCCCTTGATGGAATAGCCGGGCGTCTCTTGCCGGCCGTACTCCTCCAAGCCGCCGCCCTGAATCATAAAGTCCGGCACGACGCGGTGAAACAGCTTGTTCGTATAGTAGCCGCTTTTTGCCAGTGCGAGAAAATTGTTGACGGTGTTCGGTGCCTTGTCCGGGTAGAGTTCCACGACGATTTTGCCGCCGTCCTCCAGCTCAATGATAATTTGGGGATTCTGCATGTCGTTGTCCTCCTGATTTTGATTGTTTCCACAGGCGCACAGCAGGCCCAGCAACAGCGCCAGCAGAATGGGGATGCCGCGTTTTCTCATCAAATTTTCCTCCTTTGGGGATAAAAATGGATTGTAATTTAGTATACGCGATTGTTGTTTGAAAAACAAGACGCAATTTTTGTAGGGAGGGGAGTGGACACACTGCGTTGTTAAAGAAAATCCAAAAGGGAGAAAGGCAAGTCGCGGTATTTGTGCAGATGGTTTTTATGATTTTGTGACTTGTGGTTGGTGGGAACCCTGTATTTGAGTTTTGCTTCCCCGAATTTGTTGTATGCGTCCACAAATACCGCAAACACTGCTTCCAGCGTTTCAATCTTGCGGCAAAAGCAGCGGCTTCGCCGAGCAAATACAGGAATGTAATGGCGGATGTCGGCGTTGATTCCCTCAGCGGGTTTCACTGCACGCTTTCCGCCCTACAAACCAATACAATTCATCCAACTCAAACACGTCGCAGAACGTTTGTTCACTCACCCATATTGCGTTCGGTTTTTTTTATCCAGTTATACACATTGGCTTTGCTCATTCCTAGCAATTTGCCAACGCCTCGTCCGCTCACACCGGAATAATAGGTCTTTATGGCACTTTGGCGTACCTCCTCCGAGTACGCTCTAGTTTTAGGCTCAAGCGTGTATGTTTTTCCGCATTCATTGCACTTGCACCGCTGTGTGCCTGACCTGTTATACCCGTAGTTTGACTGCCTCTCTGCGTTTCCGCATTTTGGGCATTGCCGCCCCTCTATTTCTTTCGTCTTTCTCATACCTCGTATTATATCACATTCAACGCTATTTGTCCACTCCTTTTCCTGAAAAAATATCTTGACAAAGCATGCCGAATTCTGTAGAGTATTACATAGGTTTATTTTTATCAAAAATATAAGTAAAAGGGGAAGAGTTATTATGGCTTATTGCAAAAATTGTGGCAGTTTCACGGTGGACGACGCCGCGGTTTGCCAAATCTGCGGCGTGGGTAAGGGTATGGGCAGCAGTTTTTGCCCCAATTGCGGCGCGCAGGCCATGCCAGGCGCGGCCAACTGTACGAGATGCGGAAGCGCCCTAGAGCAGGCACCGGCCGCTCCGGTCTATGAGGCGCAACAGCAGCAATACGCGCAGCCGCCGCAGTACGATCAGCAGTACGCGCAGCCACAGCCGCCGCAGTATGACCAGCAGCAGTACGCACAACAGCAATATGCGCAGCAGCAGCAACAGTATGCCCAGCCGCAGTATGGGCAGCAACAATACGGCCAGCAGCAATACGCACAGCCACAGGCGGGGCAGGCCTATGAGGGCCAGCCGCCCCCGCCAGGTTACGAGCAGAAATCCAAGATGATCGCGGGCCTTCTGGGCATCTTCTTGGGCGTCTTTGGGGCGGGCCGGTTTTATCTCGGCTATACAAAGACCGGCGTCACGCAACTGGTTGTTTCCCTTGTCACTTGCGGGATAGGCAGCCTCTGGGGGCTCATCGACGGCGTCATGATTTTAACGGGCAGCGTCAAAGTGGACGGCCAGGGTTTCCCGCTGAAGGATTAGCTCTGTGAATACGCGGTTTAAACTCGATACAAGCGCAAAAAAAGCCCTGACAGCTTTGCTATTGGGGCTGTTTTTGTTCATACTGGTTACCTATTGGATTCCGTTTCGCTGCCCCTGGCTGTGGCTGTTTCATGTGGAGTGCCCCGGCTGCGGGCTGACCCGGGCGTTTCAGGAAATCCTGCGTTTGCGTTTCGGCGCAGCTGCAAAATATAATATTCTCGCCCTGCCGTTGTTTTTCGGCATGGGGGCAGTTGCGATTTGTATACTAGTAGATTTTGTGACCCGCAGGGACTGGACCGGAAGGTTCCTGCGGGTGCTCACATCCAAGCCTTTTCTCGCGCTGATGATCGCATTGTTGATTTTATCGGAGGTCTACAATCTGACACATGGAATGCGGTTTCAATAAAAATTTGTTTGCCCGGGCGTTTTCCCCGGCTTTTTCGCTTGACTTTTATGCTGGGAACAGTTACAATTAAATGCGGGAAAATATGCGAATTTTTGAGGAGGAATAAAGCATGCGAGTGAAAAAATGGAAAATACGGAACAAAATGAAAATCCTGCTGGCTTTAATCACGCTGGCATCTCTGCTGCTTGCCGTCGCGGTGCCGGCCCTTGCCGCGCAGAAGATTTCCAACGCGGGGAATTTCGGCAAGGTAGACGGCATCTCGGAGGATCCGAAGATCGGAGAGCACAACAGCTATGCCTGGTGCAGTGAGCTGTTCCCCCAGACAAACGGGGACTACCTCTGGGTCGGGATGAACCGGGACATGGGGCGTGCCATCTTTGACGGCGCCACCGTGGGCAACCCGATAGGGAGCTTTTCGGCCGGTGTGCTGGCATCGTTGGCCGGGCTTCCCTCCAAGTCGGATGACCAGGTGGGAAAAATCTACCGCCAGAAAGCGGCGGACGACGACGAGAAGTGGGAACTGGTCTACGAGAATCCCGCTATCAACGGCTACCGCCGGATGATTATGTTCAAGGGCAGTCTTTATGTCATGGCCGGTCTGACCAATATGCCGAAATATGATTATTCCATTGTCCTGCGGTTCAAGCCCGATTTTAAAAAGGGAGACAAGCCGGATATCGTCTTCTGGGAGAAAATACCGGAAATCAACGCCAACATGGATCCGAACGGCCCGGTCTACATCCGGCCGGAATATTTCCGCTCCGCCTGTATACTGGACAACAAGCTTTATATCGGCACCTTTGACAACAAGATTTATACGACGGACGGCGAGAGCCTGGCAAATCTCACGCCCAATCAGGGCGCAAAATCCACCGGATGGACGCTGTTCTCCAACCTGGCGCAGGACCCCATGTTCGAAGACAACAACGGGAACCCCTATGCATCCCTGCCGGGCATCTGGGATATGCTCGGGTTCAACGGTTCGCTCTACGCCTTTGTCACGAACGGCGGGTTTACGGTGTATAAGCTCACGCCGAAATCGAACGGCGGCTATGATATCACGCAGACCGTCGGCGGCAAGTCCAGCGCGAGGTATCCCCACGGCATGGGCATCCCGGGTAATATCGCGGCCTCGCCCTACCGTTCTGTTTCCTTTGGCAAGGACTATGTCTACGTCAGCACCTTCGCGAGCGGCCCGTTCATTTTGGGCAGTTTCGTTTTGGGCGATGTGGGAACCGCTTTTAATGACGTCTTCTGCCCCGGGCAGATTTACCGCTTTGACGCGAATGACAACTGGGAAGTGGTCGTGGGAGATACCTCCGGGAAGTATGTCGCGAAAGACAAGGCGGGCAAGGCGGTTCCTGTGGTCGGAAACCAGCGCGCCGGCTTCTATACGGGCTTCAACTTCCAGGAGAACACCTCGTTCAACCAATATGTTTGGTGGATGACGGAATATAAGGGCAAACTCTATGCCAGCACCTGGGATTTGGGCGTCTTTCGGCATAAGACGGAGCTGTTGCTCCTCACGATCATGTTTTCCGGTGTCGCGGGCGGTATTGCCGCCGGAGGGGGCGTCCTCTCGGCGCTGAACAGTGTGATCAATATATTTGGAAGCCTGTCCCTTGGCATGAGCGCCATGCAGACGGAGCTTGCCGCGCAGACAATCGGCAATGCCATGGAAGCGGCCTATGTCAGCGGGGTCAATAATCCGAAGACGCAGGGGCTTTTGGAGACGCTGCTTGCGCCGCTGACGGCGTCCGAAGGCTCGTCCGGTCTGATTGGTGCGATTCTGGATTTCCTGAAATCACTCACCTCGCCTTCGGACCCCGAACCGGAACCGGCTGCCGCGGAAGATCCGGGTTCCGATGATTCAAAGCCACTTTCGTTGATTCGGTCTCTGCCCACCCTGTTGAAGTATGCGGACGGCTCCAATCCTCCGGGCTTTGACCTGTTCGTCAGCGACGACGGTAAAAATTTTAGCCCGGTGACAACAAATGGCTTCGGTTATGAGGAGAACTTCGGCGGACGCGTGTTGCTGCCCACGGATTACGGCCTGTTTGTATGTACGGCCAACCCCTTCGGCGGCGGGCAGGTCTGGCGCGCGGACGATATGAAGCAGGAAATTCAGCCGAATATTCCGGCGACAATCCGTCTCAATGTGGGAGAGACCTTCCGCGCTTCCGTACGCAGCCTGGCGCTGACTTCCGGCGCGACGGTACAGATGACGGCAAGCGCGAGCAACTGCGCGCAGGTCAGTCTCTCGAAGCGCGGCGCGGAGAGAAGCATCATCGACACGGAAATTACCGTGAAGCGCAACCTGCTCCGAAGATACAATGAGACGCACAAAAACAAGAACTATCCCGCGCAGATGTATGACGTCGCCTTCACGGGCAAAGCGGCGGGAGAGCAGACTATAACGCTACGCTTCTACTGGAACAACGTGGAGGTAACAAAGACCGTAAAGGTGATTGTCGGCGGGACGGCGCCGGCGCAGGCACAGCTGCCAGGCAATTTCACGCCGGTGCAGACGCAGGGAGGTGCCGCGCAGTCGTATAACGGTACCTCCGCCGCACAGGGAGCGCAGGCCGCGGAGCAGCAGAGCATCTTCGCGGAGGTTCCGACAGCCCAGCTGGGGGCAGTATCTTGGACGGAAACCGCTCTGCGGCAGGCGGAGAAATCGCCCTGGCTCTACATCTGCATGTCCCTCAGTATTTTGATCATCGGTTTTTCGATCATGGCGCTGCTGTTGATGTATGAAAAGCGCTACATGAGGGCGAAAGTGAAATAAAACGCCGTTGAAGATTCTGTAACGAAAAAAACCAACCGCTCCGAGGAAAGAGCGGTTGGTTTTTACTTGACTTTTTCCACAGGAAGAGGTATAATTATATCTGGGAAATTATGCAGATTACAGTATAAGGAGGAATAAAACATGCATATCAAAAGAAACAAAATGAAAATCACGTTGTCCCTGATGCTGTTGGCGTCCATGCTGCTTGTCATCGCGGCGCCGGCGTTTGCCGCGCAGAAGATTACCAATCCGGGGAACTTCGGCGCGATCGACGGCATCTCGGAGGATCCGGATGTCGGCCTGCACAACTCTTACGCCTGGTGCAGCGAACTGTTTGCCCAGGCGGACGGGGACTACCTCTGGGTCGGGATGAACCGGGACATGGGCCGCTCGATGTTTGCCAATGCTGTGGGCGATGAAGGCGCGAGCTCAATTGCCAACATGCTGGGCACACTGACCGGCCTTCCGGAGACTTCGGCGGATCAGACGGGCAAAATCTACCGCCAGAAAGCGGCGGACGACGACGCAAAGTGGGAACTGGTCTATGAGAACCCCGCCATCAGCGGCTACCGCCGGATGATTCTGTTTCAGGGCAATCTCTATGTCTGTGCGGGACTGACCAATATGCCGGAATACGACTATTCCTTTATTTTGCGCTTCAAGCCCGATTTTAAGCCGGGCGATCAGCCGGAAATTGTCCTCTGGGACACGATACCGCTGATCAACTCCAACACGAACCCGGACGGCGTACCCATCTACCGGCCGGAATATTTCCGCTCTGCCTGTCTGTTTGAGGACAAGCTGTACATCGGTACCTTTGACAACAAAATCTATGCGACAGACGGCACGGGCCTGGCCAATCTCACGCCGGGCACGGGCGCGAAATCCACCGGATGGACGCTGTTCGCGGACCTGGAGGAGGAGCCCAGCTTTGAGCCGCCCAACGGCAACGTCTTCGCAGGCCTGCCCTTCATCTGGGATATGATCGGCTTCAACGGTTCGCTCTACGCCTTCTGCACCAACGGCGGCTTTACGGTGTATAAGCTCACGCCGAACGCCGCCGCAGCCAACGGATATGACATCACCCAGACCATCGGCGGCAACGCCAGCGCGAAGTACCCCTACGGAATGGGCATTGAAACGAACTACATGGCCTCGCCCTTCCATTCCGTTTCCTTCGGTAAGGACTACGTCTATGTCTCCACCTTCGCGAACGGCCCCTTCCTGCTGGGCAACTGGGCCATGGGTAAGTCGGAGATTGCCTTTGAACAATTGTTCAACCCCGCGCAGATTTACCGCTTTGACGCGGACGACAACTGGGAGGCCATCGTCGGAGATACGACCGGAAAATATGTCGCGAAAGACAAGACGGGCACTCCGCTGCCCGTGATTGGGAACCAGCGCGCCGGCTTCTTCCCGGGTGCCGACAGCGAGCTGAACACCTCCTACACCCAGTATATCTGGTGGATGACGGAGTACAACGGCAAGCTGTACGCGAGCACGTGGGATCTGGTTGTCTTCAAGGATAAGGGCCCGCTGTTGATTGCGCTGTCCCTGCTCTCCAGCATTACGGGCGGCGGCGCCGGCGGTCTCCTCGCCGGCGGAGGCGGTACCGTGATATCGGCACTGCAAACCGTTGTCGGTCTGTTTCGGCGCGTAATGGCAGGAATAACCGGCGGGCAGGCGGCCGGAGCGGCGGCCTATGCCGCCGGGTCGCAGGCGGTTCTGGGAGCCACGTATTCTCCGGGGCTCGACCTGAACCTAAACCTTGGCGACATAGCGAAAGCGGTTGGGAATTTCGTCTGGGAGGTTGTAAAACAACTTGCCTACAAGGCCTTTTTGAAGATAGTCGAACGGATCAATCCGGAGTCCTCCCTGTTTACAATTCTGGATTACAACGACAAGACCAATCCCGCGGGTTTTGACCTGTTTGTCAGTGAAGACGGCGTCAATTTCAGCCCGGTCACGGTGGACGGCTTCGGCAACGGCCAAAACTACGGCGGACGCGTACTGCTGCCGACGAAATACGGTCTGTTCTGCAGTATAGCCAATCCCTTCGGCGGCGGGCAGGTCTGGCGTGTGGACGATATGAAGCAGGAGATTCAGCCGAATATCCCGGCGACGGTTACTTTGAAGGTCGGGCAGACATTCAAAGCCTCCCTGCGCAGCCTCGCGCTGCCTTCCGGTTCGACGGTACTGCTGGACGGGACGAGCGATTACGCGCAGATCAGCCTGGTGAAGCGCGGCCCGGAGGGGACCATTATCGATGTGGAAAGCGCAGTGACGCTTACAGACGGCGCGTACAGTGAGACGCACCGGAATAAGGAATACCCGGCTCAGATGTATGACATCGTGTTTGCGGGCCAGACGGCGGGCACGCAGGACGTGACGCTGCGCTTTTACTGGAACAGCCTGGAAGTCCAAAAGACCGTGACGGTGGTCGTCACGTCGTAGTCTCTGCGGACGCGGCAGTATAAATAAAACAGCCAACCACTCTGACCGGGGTGGTTGGCTGTTTGAAGTAAGAATCTGTTTCGAATGCCTAATGCCCTAAGGGATGGAACTACTGGGCGATGTGCAATTCATTTTTCAACGCGGCTTGCAGGACGGCGGAGAAGTTTACATTTTCCCGTTCAGCCATTGTGTTTAACCAGGAAGGAATGGTGAGCGTTTTCTTTACAGCTTTGCTCTCATAGAATTTGCGGTATTCCATTGTATCACAGCTGACGAGTGAGACAAAAGAGCTGTGATTCGTTTTCAGGTCTTTTGGATTCGATGCTTCTGGGGCTCCCCCCCCTTTTTCTTCCCTATCATACAGCGTCAAGCAAAGGACGTCATTCGCCATTGTGTATGCCTCCTGTAAATCATCCCCTTGTGTATAGCAGCTTTCAAAATCGGGAAAAGCTACGCTGTACTGCCCGCTCTTTTCTAAGGTAAAAACTGCCGGATAAATATATTTTGCCATTGTGTGTAGCTCCCTTCTATTCAATTCCCGCGTCCCGCAGTATGGATTTCAAAGTGCCAGCCGAAACTTCCTTCTGCTTATGCCGGGGAACCGGAAATATTTTTCCTGTAATTGGGCTTTGCCACATTGTATGGTTTGCCCCCTCGCGGTAGATTATGCAACCGTTCTTTTTTAGGGTTTTTTCAAGTTCGCTAAACATAAGAAACACATTAAAGAAAAAAAGCGCGTCCGATTGGATAATTCAATTTTACACCAAAACCACGTTCAAATTCAACGGTAAATGTACCCTGTGGCGGTGGTTATGTATTCATACACACCAAAAACGGCGGTATATCATTAAGATATGCCGCCGTTTTATACGTTTTATTTTTGAAAATTATGCCGCGAATAACTTTTGTGTAATAGGCGTATTTGCTAATATGATACTGTCTTGTGCGTTTTCTGCTCTTACAACACAATCTCCTACCATGAAAGGCAAACCACTATCTGTAGAAAGGCTCAACACTTCTGTACCAAGAGGGTACTCACGATGGATTTTTGATTTGACGGGTATATATTTTCCGTTTGTACCAATCAAATAATCACCAACATTAATTTCATGTGCAATTTTCCACTTAGGTATGAGAATGTTTTTTTCCTTGTTTTCTATAACCATAAGAGGGTGACAGAGTGATACCCACATATTATTATTAAAACAAGTAATGCCATACACTTTGTATTTATGAATTTTTGTAATAGCAGTATACTGTGGCTTTCTATATTCTTCATCCCACGAAAAAATTTTATCCCCTACATTCAATGAACCGATAGGAACATATGTATCCGGGTTCGTATGAACGAGTTCCGATTTTGGAAAACACCCTGCTACACATACCCATTGAAGGTCATTAGTTGGATATTGCGCGACACATATCCATTGAAGGTCGTTAGTTGGATAATCAGCCACACATATCCATTCAAGGTCATTTGTCGGATATTGTGCTACACATACCCATTTGAGGTCATTGCTTGGGTATTGTGCTACACACACCCATTTAAGGTCATTTGTTTTCATATAAACCTCCTTACGCCACTAACAAGGCATATCAAGCCATATTTTTTATTAGTAAATCTTAAATAATGTTGCTATTATTTTTGGTAATCAGAACCTAACCAGTTTCCAGATGTATCATAAATGCGGTCGCCTCTGGTTTCGTATTTCCAGTTTCCGGCTGTATCGTAAACCCGGTCGCCTCTGACTTCATGCGTCCAGTTTCCGTAATTACCGTATACCCGGTCGCCCCTAACTTCGCCAACTTTATCGCCGTAATTGTTGCGAAGAACATCGCCGTCTTTTCTTATAACCCTATTTCCATAAGTATCTCTGATGTCCATAAACTCGCCCCCGCATAAAATATTTTCTGCTTGTAATAAGTAACCTTGTCCATTCTACCATAAAATACATAACTCGTCAAGATATTTTTTCCATAAAAATTAAACGGTTTAATAACCGTTGCAGACCGAAGACAAAGTCCACCGCTCTGGTGGATTTTGTTGTATTTTGGGATAAAATATGGTATAATAACAAGTGAGAAAGAGAGTG
>Ga0123353_10012059_pt1 | contig 12241 bp, 12 predicted proteins | sample TergutLab28metaG_3_FD_92763 | JGI IMG/M metagenome (GOLD analysis project Ga0123353, IMG submission 92763) | Labiotermes labralis P3 segment gut microbial communities from Petit-Saut dam, French Guiana - Lab288 P3 | ecosystem: Host-associated > Arthropoda: Insects > Digestive system > Gut ... | reverse complement strand
GACGAAGGCGACATCAAAGGCGGCGGAAAGAGTGATTCCTTCCGTTGCCATAATGCGGTGAATGATTAAAGTGCCCATTCTTCCGCACGCGCCGACAACGGCAGCTCTGACTTCGCTCACTTTAAGACCCCGCACTTCTTGAGTTCCGCCGTCAGCACTTCCAAATTCGAGGGCTGGAGCGGAACAAGCGGCAGACGGAGCGGTCCGGCAGCGTGTCCGGCAAGGCCGGCGGCGGTTTTAATCGGCGCCGGATTGGTTTCAATAAACAGCGTTTTCATTAAAGGCGCAAGCTCATAGTGAATTTTCATGGCTTCCGCAATTTTTCCGTTTTCAAAGGCGCTGACCAACCGCACCATTTTTTCCGGCAGAATATTGGCAATGACAGAAATAACGCCGGTTGCGCCGACAGCCATCAGCGAAAGCGTCGCGACGTCGTCGCCCGAAAGCAGAACAAAATCTTCGTCCTGAGTTTTGCTGAGAATTTCGGTGGCCTTTCCCATGTCACCGGTGGCTTCTTTGATGCCGACGATATTCGGATGCTTGGCAAGCTCCGCAATCGTTGCGGCGCTCATGTCAACGCTTGTCCGGGACGGCACGTTGTACAAAATCATCGGAATGTCGACCGAATCGGCAATCTTTTCATAATGAGCGAGGAGACCGCTTTGTGTTGGTTTGTTGTAATAAGGCGTAATTAAAAGAACAGCGGCGGCGCCCGCATCGGCCGCGTGCTTGGTATATTCGATTGCTTCCTCGGTGTTGTTAGAACCCGTACCGGCAATGACCGGAACGGAAGACGCTTCGATTGCGACATCCGTCACTTTCATGTGTTCTAAAGCCGACAGCGTTGCGGATTCGCCCGTTGTTCCGCAGGGAACAATCGCGCTGACACCGCTTTTGATTGTAAATTCAATATTTCTTCTGAATCCTTCCACATCGATTTGGTTATCCGCCGTAAACGGCGTAATTAAAGCGGGGATAACGCCCCTAAACTTTTGACTCATAACTTGCACCAGCCTGCATTTACTGAAATGGTTTACTTTAATAATGAATGAATAAAAAAAAGTACAATGATTTTGCGCTTTTCCCGTCACGCTGAAAATCTTTTGTGTACAAATTAAAATGATTAATCGTTTTTCAAAAGGTAAAGTAAGAAAGTAATTAAAATTATTGCTCACCTGAAAAAAAAATGAAAAATGATAAGTCCTGAAAATACGGCCGGAGCGAATCGAAGGCCGCGTTTTTGCTTTTTATTTTGCTTTTCGTTTTGCTTTTCGTTTTGCTTTTCGTTTTGCTTTTCGTTTTGCTTTTCATTTTGTTTTTCATTTTGTTTTTTAAGATGACGCGTCAGCCTTCGTCTAATGTTATTTCATTCGGGTCGACCGGATCGGGGTACATCGTAACGAGCATCTTGTATGCGGAAACCAGGATAATTTTACAGAAGATATAAATCGGAACGGCAAAAATCAGGCCGAAGATGCCGAAGAGTTTCAAACCGGCCAAAGTGAGAATAACGGCCGTTAAAGAGCTGATTTTGATGGTTTTCATAACCATGTTCGGCAGGAGGAAAAAAATGTCAAAGATCTGAATCGCGATGATGATGGCGACGACGGCAATCATGACATCCATTCCGATGGTGTAAGCATAAACGATGACAGGGGCGGCGGGAATCATAAAGCCGACGTATGGGACGGCGTTAAATATACCCATGATGATTCCGGCAAGCAGCCAGTATGGGATACCGAGGGTATAAAAACCGAGGCAGTAAAGGAAAATTATGACAACGGCTTCCAAGATTTTCGCAATCGTAAAGGTGCCCATATCATTTGAAATATTCCGGATTGTTTGGTCAAGAATGTCTTTGTATTGGTCGGGAACCATCGTGACGAGTTTGCCGCGTATTTTGCCTCTTTCTTTGAAATTGTAGCCGACCATAATCGGAATGATCAAACAGGACGAGACGAGTATCGTTGTCAGTATTGAAATTGTACCCGCGGTCATATCTATAATACCGCGGCCGGAGATCAGGACAGATTGGACGAGGTCGATTGTTGTCTGTTCGGAGCCGCGACCGAAATATCCGGGCGGTAAGATGCCCGAGGCGGCTGCCGGCGGCGGGTCGGCGGCTGTTTCGGACAGCGAAGCGTTTTCCGCGTTTGTCCTGTTATCAGAGGTAAAAATGTAAGTCAAAGATTCATCGGCGGCAATGCCCGCCAAATCGATTGCCAAACTTTCGGCGGAGTCATTGTACTGATTGGTAAAATCTTCCGCAAAATCAATGATTGCGCCAACATTGTTGAGAAGACTCACCGCGCCGATGGACAGGCCGATTCCCGCCACCAAAACGATTGCGAGGGTACAGGAAGCCGCAATCGCTTTTTTTTGCAGGGATGAGTATTTAGCGGTTGCCCGGTAGAACACGTCAACGATTTTATTAAACAGAACCGTGGCCAATATTCCAAAAACCAAAGCGATGAAGATGGGTTTTATATAAAAAATAAATGCAATAATCAAGAATAAAATGACGGCAACAAGAAACATATATTGCCAAACTTTCCGGTTAACCGATAATCTCATAAATCGAACCCTTGATTATTTTTTTGCCGCTAAACTATTTTCCGTTATTTGAAAAATCTTAAACAAATGCCGGCACCTTCAACAAATGCCGGCATCTTCAAACAAGTATCAGTACGAATTAAATGAATAAATATTTTGGGAATAAACAAAAGTCTCATCCGTTCTTTTTCTCTCTATAACATTTAAATCATTGGACTGCATTGTAATCATTATGTCAATGACCATCGGGCTTGCCGGAAAACCAAATGCCGGCAAATCAACTTTTTTTAAATCCGCCACAATGGCTGATGTGGAGATTGCAAGTTATCCTTTTACGACCATTCACGCAAATCACGGCGTGGCATATGTTCAGACGCCGTGCCCGTGTACGGAACGCGAACAGCGCTGCGGTAAATGCAAAGACGGAATCCGCTATGTCGCCATTGACATTATTGATGTCGCCGGTCTGGTTCCGGACGCTCACAAAGGCAAAGGTCTCGGGAACTCCTTTTTAGATGATCTCAGGCAGGCGCAAGCAATTATTCATGTTGTCGACGCTTCCGCCTCCACCGATGCCGAAGGCAATCCGATCGACCCGGGTTCCGGCAATCCGGCGGCCGACATTGAGTTTTTGGATTACGAACTTGAAATGTGGATGTTTGAAATTCTCAACCGCAATTGGGCTAAGCTTTCCCGTAAAATCAAAGCGGAAAACATTAAAATCGAAGAGGCTGTGGCCGACCAGCTCAGCGGCGCCGGCGTTACGATCGAACACGCCAATTATGCCCTTCACGGGACAAATTTATATGCCGTTGAGCCCACGAAGTGGTCGGAAGAGGATATGGTGCGCTTGTGCCGGCTCATCCGCAAAGACAGCAAGCCGATGATTATCGCTGCCAATAAGTTTGATTCAATGGACAAGGGCCACATTCCGCTTGTTGAGGCTGAGGGCAGAACGGTCATCCCGACAAGCGCCGCCGCCGAACTTGCTTTGAAGTCCGCGTCCAAAGCCGGATTGATTCATTATACTCCCGGAGCTTCATCCTTTGAAGTCATCGCGCCTCTGAATCCGGCTCAGGAGAAAGGACTTTTGGCCGTGAAGAATTTGATTGAAAAGCACGGCAGCACAGGTGTTCAGGAATGTATTGACCATGCGGTTTTCAAATTGTTGGATATGATTGTCGTTTATCCGGTTGAAGACGAAGGAAAGTGGACGAATAAAACCGGCGATATGCTTCCCGATGCTTTGTTAATGAAAAAAGGCTCAGGCTGCCGGGACATGGCTTACCGGATCCACACGGAAATCGGTGACAAGTTTTTATACGCGGTCGATGCCCGGACCAAAATGCGTCTGGCTGATAAACACGAACTGAAGACCGGTGATATCATTAAAATTGTATCGACGGCCAAGTAATTCAACGGACGAAGGCAGCAAACAGATTGCAACATACGGATGAAGACAACAAACGGATGAAGGCAACAAACGGATGAAGGCAACAACGGATGAAGACAACAGAATAATTCAAAACGGGTGAATAAATTTGAAAGACGGCGGAAATCGGTTAAAGACGCTTTTGCTGACATTAAACGAAAGCGATTTGTTAAGTTCCGACGGTATTGAAAATTTGTTTTCCCGCTTTTTGTTTATCCGAGATTCGGGCGTCAAAACCCTCATCATCCATGTTGATATTCTTTCCGCCGCGGAAACAGCGGATAAAGACCGTTTGATTCATTTTCTCGGCGAAAAAGTCCGGTCCGCTTTTCAGGCTCAGGGCGACAGCAGCATGAATTGCCTTATTCTTAACGGAGAAGACGGCGGCGTTGATTCTGAGTTACTGCTTGCCGGCGTTTTTTCGGTTCTTTTTTCTTTGGGCCCGGGCGGCCGGGCCGAATTAAAAAATATCCTTTCGGCATTCATTGAGGATTGCAAAGCTGAAAAGACACAGCCTGCCGATATGACGCAGGATTATATTTTTTCTCATCTGGCCCTGCCGTTTACGCCGGATTTGATTGTTTCCTCTTCCAAAAATAAGCTTTCCGATTTTATGATTTGGCAGACCGTTTATTCCGAGTACTACTTTATGGATAAAGAGGTGTCGAGGTGGACGGATTCTGACCTGAAGAAAGCTTTCGGCGCATTTTACAGCCGAGACCGGAGATACGGAGTGTAATCTTTTTATTCAAAAAATGTGTATAAATAATCCTGACTGAAAACGCAAAGAGAAAAATAGGATTTTTATGTATCTTGTATTCGTTTGTCCGAAATGTAAGTTAAGCGCCCAGATTTTGGAGCCGGGTCATAAGACGGTCAGCTGTCACCGCTGCAATTCGCAAATTAAAACAGACAGCCTTCGTTTTTTCGGCACTTTTGAAAAAAGAGAGCAAGCCGTTTCCATGCGTACAATCATTCAGGCTCAAATTTGCAGTTCCCCCGATGGTCTTCCCGTTGATATTTCCGGAAACTTTCCGGCAAAGCCCGCGGCCGAATTGCCCGGCTCATTTTCAGTACCCGCCGGCGCCGATGTGAAAACCGCCCCGCCGAAAATCAAAAGACCGGACCGGATTATTTTTGAAGTTCTTCAGGCGTGCGGCATAATGACGGTTTCCGATTGCGAATACTATTGCGCGGAGCGCGGCGTTGACGGTGAGACATTTAAAAAAACGCTTCAAAAAATGATTGAAGCCGGCCTTGTTTATAGGCCAGATAAAGGGCGGATCGCTTTAGTTTGAAACTTAAAAATGACCGCAGCCGTTTGCTTTGGCCGCAATTTTGGCTTCAACTTTAACTTCAATTTTGGCCGCAATTTTGGCTGCCATTTTGGCTGCCATTTTGGTTGCCGTTTTGGCTGCCATTTTGGTTGCCGTTTTGGTTGCCGTTTTGGTTGCCGTTTTGGTTGCCGTTTTGGCTGCCGTTTTGGCTGCAATTTTGCACCGTAACATTTGAATGTTTCCAAAGCGCTGCGGCCGACGGCTGAATTAATTTTTCCGTCTTTTCATCCCCGCAATCAAAAGAGCCTTCATAAGCCGGATTTCTTCTTCGGAGCACTTGACGTCTGCTTTTTCGATGACAATCGAAATCATCAATTTTTCCGTGAATTCGATTTGAAGTGTTGAGATCGCGTCCGATATCTCTTTTTGTTTTTTTTCTGAAATCAGGAAATCAACATTATCAATTTTTCCGGCGGCAATCAAAACCTCCAAATGTTCCGTAATTTTTTGAACCGAAAAGCCTCTGATTTCCGAAATTTCGCTAACCGAAAGTCCCTGAGAAAACAAGTTATGAGTTTTCTTCAAGTCGTCTTCCGTAAATGTTTTTTCAATGTTCGTTGTGTCGGCGGCCGTTGCCGTTTTGTCTGCCGGTTTAACCGTTTCAGGATGTTTAAACTCTTCCAAAGACGGCGTCGCCTTTTCTTTTTTATTTAAAGATGGCGGGGGCGCTTCCGTTCCTCTCAAATAATCGGTAATTTCTCTGATAAAAGGGCCCCCGTATTTTTGAAGTTTGTATTCGGCGACGCCGACGATTTTCAAAAACGAAGCTTCATTCGTCGGATGGTCCGTTGCCATCTGACGTAAGCTGGTATCCGCAAAAATAATGTAAGGCGGCAAATTTTTATCCGCCGCGATTTGTTTTCTCAGATTGCGAAGGCGGTTGAACAGGGCGGAATCAAACTTTCCTTTCTCTGTTTTTTTAAGTGCCGCCGGTTTTGCTTTTGTTTCTGAGAGAGAGGCGCCGGCCGCAAAACCCGGCGCCGACTCTTTTTCAACGCTCACTTTTCTCTCTTTCTTCACCGGAATTTCAATCCCGTCATTAATTCCGCCATCAATCCCGTCATTAATTCCGACAGCCTGCCTGCTTCCAATCTCGCCGTCAATCTCGCCGTCAATCTCGCCGTCAATCTCGCCGTCAATCTCGCCGTCAATTCCGCCGCCAATTCCGCCGCCAAGCTCGTCATCCGTTCCGCCCCAAAACTCGTCGTCAATTCCGCCGCCAAGCTCGTCATCCATTCCGTTGCTGATCTCATCATTTATCCCGTCGGCAAGTATGGATTTTTTGCCGCCGTAAATGATTGTGCCGCCGGCCTCTTCCTCATCGTCCCGATACGCTTCTTCCCCGAAGTCTTCATTTCCGTCGTCAAAAATGTCTTCCGCTTCATCAATGTACTCGCCGCCAGCCTGCTGTTCCGCGGCAGTTCCCGGAAGAACAGTTCTGCCTTTTGAAATTTTAGAAACAGGCGGCTCTGTCAGTTCGACCGCCATTTCTCCCGCCATAATTTTCCGGCTGTTTGGATTCAATTTGATGACGGGGTACTTGTCGCCGCTGACACTGAGATGGCCGGCTTGGATCAACTCGTTGCCGATGCGTTTCCATTCGTTTTTGGAAATGTTTTTGCCTGAGCCGTGAACCACCAGTTTGTCGTGACGCATATCCTTTACTTTTTGCGTTCTGGAACCGTATAAAACATCAATAATGTGAGACATACCGAAACGCTGATCCGTTTGGCTGACGCATTCCAACAGCAGGAGCGCATTTTTTGTCCCGTCCACTTTGGAGCGCGGGTGAAAGCATGAATCACAATTGTTGCACGGCTCCCGGATGTCCTCGCCGAAATAACGCAAAAGAACATTCCGGCGGCAGTCGGTGCTTTCACAGTAGCCGATAATTTGAGACAGTTGCAAAAAGGCCAGATCTCTCTCCTTCTTGCTCGGTTTTTTCTCAATCAAATAGCGGATTTTATGCCAGTCGCCGCGGCTGAAAAAAAGGATACATTCACATTCCAAACCATCGCGGCCGCCGCGGCCGGTTTCCTGATAGTAACTTTCCAGATTCTTCGGCAAATCGTAATGAATAACAAAACGGACGTCAGGTTTATCGATTCCCATGCCGAAGGCAACGGTGGCGACGATGATATCCGCGTCATCCTGAATGAAGCGGTCCTGATTGCGCGCCCGCCTCTCATCGGAAAGGCCGGCGTGATACGGCAGCGCCGAAAAGCCGGCTTTTGAGAGGTTCAGCGCCAGCCGCTCGACAGCGTCGCGGCTTTGGCAGTAAATAATGCCGGATTTGTTCCGGTTCTTTTTCAAATAAACTTCCAACTGCTTCATAACGTCCTTTTTTTCCACAATCTGGTAGGACAGATTCGGACGGTTGAAGCTTGAAATTTTAACAACGGGATTGTTCAGGCGAAGCACATGAACAATGTCGCGGCGGACGCGTTCCGTTGCGGTTGCGGTCAGCGCGGCGACGCAGGTCTCCGGAAACAAGTCTTTCAACTGAGACAGCCGGCGGTATTCCGGCCGGAAGTCGTGCCCCCACTCCGAAACACAATGCGCCTCGTCGATGGCAAAAAGACTGATTTTGATTTTTTTCAAAAGGTCAATCATACTTTTCATCATCAGCCGCTCGGGAGCGACATAGAGGATTTTCAGGCCGCCGTCCAAAAGGCGGCGTTTGATGTCAACGCTTTCCGACTCGGAGAGCGTGCTGTTCAGGTAGGCCGCCTCAATTCCGTTGGAAACAAGTCCGTCCACCTGATCTTTCATCAATGAAATCAGCGGCGAAATGATAACGGCGGTCCCGTCTTTCATGAGCGCCGGAATCTGATAACAAAGAGATTTGCCGCCGCCGGTCGGCATGAGAACAAAAACGTCTCGGCCACCTAACAGAGCTTCGATGACCTCTTCCTGATTCGGGCGAAAAACGGTGTAGCCGAAATTTTTTTCAAGAACGTCTGCCATTTCATTTTTTAAATTGTTCATTTTGACGGGACCTGTTTTACATTCGACATTTCTGATATCCGAATTTGCTGAAAACATTAAAAGGGCTTTGGTTTGGGGAGTGAAAGTATTGTTTTCAGTTCTGAAACGCAGCCGAAACTCCTGAAATGAAAATGAAAAAAGAGAAAGAGGGGTGAATGAAAATGAAAAAAGAGAAAGGGGGATTGAATGAAAATAAAAAAAAGAGAAAAAGAGAAAAGGGGATTGAATGAAAATAAAAAAATAAAAAAAAGAGAAAAGGGATTGAATGAAAATGATAAAAGAAAGGACGGTTGAATAAAGTGCCGAAAAATCAGTATTTCGGCGCGCGTCTGACCTTTCTGGTCACATATCCGGCAACTCTGTTGCGGATGGTTTTGCTTTCGATGGTCGTGTATTTGGTCACAAGGGCTTTGTTTTGGTCAAAGTCTTCTGTAAAGGCGTCGCCGTATGTGTTTAAAAGTTTAAATGAAATGGTTTTGATATTGGATGGTCTTATGTTTCCCATGCTGATTCCTCTTTTATTTGATTTGAATAGTCCTTATTTTTATTTTGATTCAGACAGACGTTGTCGTTTTTTTGGTAAATGTGATTGATTCAATGATGATTAAATCAAAAGCGGGATTTAATCGGAAATGATGATAATATGAAAATTGAAAAGATGCGCCGAACGCATGTCAATTTATATAAACCAAAGAGCGTCAGCGATTGAACGGTTCGCTCCGATTTATACTTTTCTCACCGTGAAGGAATGGCAAATGATTTTCTTTATTTAAATAAATTCCGTTCCGAATGAAAACGGATTTGCACTTCCTTTGCACTTCCTTTGCACTTCCTTTGCACTTCCTTTGCACTTCCTTTGTACTTCCTTTGTGCTTCCTTTGTATTTCCTTTGTGCTTCCTTTGTACTTCCTTTGTGCTTCCTTTGCACGCCGCGCGCCGAAAACTTCTGCCGCTCCGTGCCGCGTATTTTTTGCGATTTCAGAATTCAAATGTCATTCCGTCATACCCGAGCGGCAGTTTTTCCGCTTCAATGTCATGCGGCCCGTAAAAGTGACTCAGATGTGTCAAAACCGTTCGCTTTGAATTGATTTTCTCCGCCATTTCGAGCGCTTGCTTCGCATTCATATGTTTTTTAACTTCCATATGTTCGGGAACGATGGCGTCAACAATAAACAGGTCCGGATTTTTGATATATTCCAAACTTTTTTCCGGAATGACCGCTTCCGAATCCCCGCTGACGACGATTTTATGAATACCGTTGGAAATAACAACGCCGCAGGGCAGTTTCTCAGGGAAGTGAACGACTTCAAACATTGAGAATTCAAGACCGATCAGCGAAAACGGTTCGTAAAGACCGACGTAATGTTTCACGGGCTCAATGAAGTGGACGAGGTCTGAAATATAATCAACGGTATCCTTGATACCGTAAACGTGGACTTCCCTCTGAATGCGGTAAAATTCGGGGAAACCGCCGTAGTGGTCGTAGTGCCCGTGTGTCCAAATAACGCCGTCAATGTGCCCGACGTCATGATTCAAAAGCTGTGCCCGCATATCGGGACTTGTGTCAATGAGAACGCTTCCCCGCTCGGTTTGAACAAGAACAGAAAAACGCGTTCTTTGGCTTTTAGTGCCCTTCTTCGCGTCGGCGCACGCGGCGCAGGAGCAGCCGATTTCCGGCGTTCCGGGCGCATCGCCCGTTCCTAAAAGCGTAATTTTCATTGTCATCAACCATTCTGATTGACCTCTTTCTATTTCAGTCTTTTTAAAAATGGCATCATCGGTTTATGATATCATTTTTCGGAAAAACGGGGTACGGGTTTTTTGTTTTTTGAAGGGAGGGCGGCTCGCGCGCGGGGTGAGCGGCGCACATAACTCGCTTTTGAAATTTCTCCAAAGTCAAAAAAATAGAAAAGAAAACGGTGAAAAATGAAATTTGAAAAATGAGGTTTGAAAAATGAGGTTTGAAAAATGAGGTTTGAAGAATGAAGTTTGAAGAATTAATCTTCAATGTATGCCGTCATTTTCAAACCGGATCTTCTGTCAAAGGATTTGACTGCTTTTTCCAAATCGGCCTGAACCAAATAATACCGGTTTTCTAAAAGCGCCGACAGAACCGCTTCCCGAATGACCATTCTGAGATCGGAGCCCGTGTATTCTTCTGTTTTTTTGGCAATGGTTTCGGTATCGATGTCACCGTCTATTCTCTTGAGAATGGTGTCAAGAATATCTTTTCTCATTTCAAGTGTCGGACGCTCAAAGTCAACAATTTCATCGAAACGGCGCCATACGGCTTCATCGAGTTTCTTGGTATGGTTGGTGGCGGCAATCAAAAGAACGCCGTCCTCAACTAAACTGGTGTTATCGATGGCTTTCAAAAGCGTGTTAACGGCCTGCTTGATTGCGGAGTGATCGTCGGAGGCCGTTCTGGAAGTCGCGATGAAGTCGAATTCATCAATAAACATAATGCAGGGGTCGAATTTCTTGGCCAGCGCAAACACGCGGTCAATGTTTTTCGAGGTTTCGCCCAAATACTGATCCGTAATCATTGACAGATGAACTTCCACAATCGGAATGGATAATTTCTTGGAAAGAGCGCGGGCAAATGATGTTTTTCCCGTTCCGGGGGGACCGACGAACAAAAATTTTCCGATATCGTACAAACCGATTTTTTTGAAATGGTCTTTATTTTTGATGGCCAGGCCGATCTTTTGAAGTTCGTATTTCTGGCGGTCCGTTAAAATCAGCTCGTCCATGGATTCGCGGACTTCTTCGGGGGCTTTGATGTAAGCCAACTTCAGCCATTCGCGGCCGTTTCCTTTGTCTTCGGAAAGTTCTTCAATGACGGATTCGATCCATTCTCTTGAAGCCTCTTTCGGCGGATTTTTGGAGGCGACTTCATCATAATGAATCTCTTTTTTGTCCATGACAACGCCGTAATAATAAGCCAAAACGGGATTGTCCGAAATTCTGTCTTGGGCGCCTTCCTGCTTTTCAAACCATTCGGCGGCGGATTCCAGTGATCCTTCCGTCAGCCGGACGTTGCCTGTATAGGCGTCGGAAACGGCATACGCAAAGCTTTTGCCGTTCACTTTCAGAGCGCCGGCGACATCCGTAATGCCGAACATACTCTTGATAACGGCATTATTCACTCTAATGGGTTTTGCGACATTCCTTGTTTTTGCATCCCACAGCGTACGGCGGATTTTTGACGGAATGTCATTTACAATTAAATCATTTTGCGTGTTGTAGATTTCAGCGGTCAGAAGCAATTCCACAACATCTAAGGTTTCAGTGTTCATGTTTTTCTCTTTTTGATTTTATCGGAACGGACAAATTATAAAATTTGAAATAACTGATTAGCTCTCAATCATAATAAAATTTTGCATTTTTACATTTTTAATATATGCGTCTTCTGTTTGCGTTTACATCGTTTTCGTTTTTCGGCGGCATTTTTAATGAACAATCCGTTCAAATGGAATATGTTTTAATACTATGGCTTAGTTAATGTCGTTTTTACTTCCATGAGTCCGAATTTATTTTGTCAATCATCGCAAACGGACCCATCCAACATAACCACAAGTGATGTCCATGTCTGAAATTCAAAAACTCGAACCGATTTATTCAGGAAAAGCCAAAACCATTTACACCACTAACGATTCGGGCAAATATATTTCCGAATTCCGTGACAGTCTGACTGCTTTTAACGGCGGCAAGAAAAGCGAAGCCCCGAAAAAAGGCTATTATAATGCCCAAATTTCCCGCAAAATTTTTGAAATGCTTGAAGAAAACGGCATTAAAACGCATTACAAAGGCATGGCTTCGGGCATCGACATGGTCGTTGACATCGTTGACATCATTAAAATCGAAGTCATCGTCCGAAACATCGCCGCCGGCTCCATCACAAAAAGATACCCGATGCCCGCCGGAAAAG
>Ga0123353_10012057_pt1 | contig 12242 bp, 10 predicted proteins | sample TergutLab28metaG_3_FD_92763 | JGI IMG/M metagenome (GOLD analysis project Ga0123353, IMG submission 92763) | Labiotermes labralis P3 segment gut microbial communities from Petit-Saut dam, French Guiana - Lab288 P3 | ecosystem: Host-associated > Arthropoda: Insects > Digestive system > Gut ... | reverse complement strand
TTCCAGACCCACTACTACTCAGAAAATCTGGTAGCGCCGGGGATCGAACCCGGGACCTCTGTATCTGTAGCCAGAAACTCTGACCACTAGACCACAGAGGCGGTCCAATAATAATAATAATAAACACTCATCACATTTAAAGAATCAGAGCATTTGCTTGTTATGCTACAGCATGTTTCATATACCCCAAATACATCTAGCAATAATGAAAGAATACAAACAAATTAACTGCTGCATTACTGCCATTTAAGGACATTTAACATCAAGATCTAGTTAGATGACAACAAAACCTTCATGAAATCTGTGAAACTGGCAGAATGTAATTCTTGTGGCTGCAATTCTTCTGGGATGTGACACTGCAACACTGGGTATTCGATGTCTGGTGATTCAAAAGAACACGGTGTCTTCACCTTCAAGGGTCTAGGGCCCGAACCTCACTTACCCTTGACAATAAAGAAACAATGTTCCTTCGAAATGTCAGGAACCAATTATCCACTTACATGGCATTATATCTCTAAAGAACGGAGTCCTCAAACAGAACACCATGAAAAAAACTTCACGCTCAATACTGTATATAATTATAACTTAAAACAGTACATGTCACATTCCCATTTACATGGTTACACGGCATGTTCAGTATTTGCTACCAAACGTGAGTAAACATCTCAAACTTAATCCTAAATAAAATTCAAAGCAGCATCAGATCACATCAGTATAAATGGAAATGAATATATCCAAGCAACAGCAGCAGCAGCAACAACAACAGATAACAGCAAAAATAACCCAATGCTATCAAACATTGCAAAACTTCACACAGCAGCATCCCTCAAGAGTAGATAAGCTGAATGTCATTCAGCCACTCAAAAAATTCCCCACTTTGTATGGAAACTTACAGTTTATTACTGCGTTCAAAACAGTCCACCACTGCGCACTATAATGTACAAGGAGAACCTAGTCAAAACCATTACGACTTATTTCTTTTCAGATCCATCTAATATCATCATTCTACTTATGCCTAGGTTTTCCACGTGGTCTCTCCCCTTATGGTCTTCTATGCAAAATTTTTCACACCCATCCAATTCAATGATTGCATTATTTTAATAATGTTTCATAGGGAATATTTTTTTTTCTGTAAAATTAACCCCATTGTGGTACATCACATTAAAAGTGACACATGTGATGCCATTAATCACAACAAATGTTATTGGTAATTTCAATACACACTACATGTTTCATTCATATTGATCATCCTCAAGCATTAAATACATGATTTTAAAACTCAAGGAGCATATATATTTGCGAGATCTCACAAACTGTACAAGTCATAATGATCTTTATGTAGCAATTAAAATATAAACTTTTTTATAATTCTCATGCACAGTTTCTTTATTGCACATCTTTCTGTTTCTCTAACAGTTGTTAAAATCCTTCCTTTAACTTGAGTACTTCATTGCCTGATGTACACACCTAATGATGTAATTTTCTTTAACCTCCTGATACTTCCTTTCTCAATGGTACAAATACTCCCAACATCCTGTTTCCAAACACCCACAGTTAATGTGGTTTATTTTACACCATTAGAAGCTCAGAATATATATAACATAGTCTGGCAGGATTAGTGAATATGCAGCAGTGAATTGTAGGACTGATAAATAATGATGTGGAAAGGACGTCCAAAGAAGAAGTTGTGGCCTAATTTGACATACTGATGAAAATCACATGCAACCAACATCTGAACAAACATTTCAGCCAAAATTTGAACCAAACACTCCAAATGTATTACCACTTGAGCCAACAAGCTCAGTGGTACCCACGGTCATACAGTAACCATTCCCAAAATCTAGAAGATATACCAAAAATAACAGTAGCAACCTCATCTCAACCTACACATTGTAGAGAAAAATTTCATCATGCTTTCAGTGATTATATCTTTATGCCAGTAAAGAGATTTAAAAAATCATAATAACCGTGAATAGCAAAACCTGTATAGTTACTAACACTAATCACCAACCTTTCAACAGACAAAGAAAATAATCTACAGCAGGTTCACTGTTCTAAAGCTTTTCTATAGTGATAAACTTATAACTCCATTCAATCAGTACTACATTACACCTGCAATAACCAGAACTATCTGATAGCTGACAGCTGATGAAATCATATATATAAATGGCCATTGTGCACCAACATTTTTACAGATTTTGTAGAATGTTTAGATGTTACTAAAAACTGAAGTTTGGTATGACAAAATCCTGACTCATACACCAATGTCTGTTCTTAGTGGATTATCACTTTAGTATAATGCAGTGCACTGCATCCAGAAAACCAACGTTAGAAATACTTTACACATGCAAGATTTCTGATGATGGAATGTACATCCACTTTGAAGATCTAGATACATTTTCCAAGGCCACGTGATATCTTGTAGGTGACAGGGTCATGTATGGCAAAAAGGCACTGTTTCAATTTCAGTTTATATTGTGAGCAATTTGATTTGGGTTTTCATGAAGATAATGACTTCAACATCACTCAATTTCATAGAAAATCTGTTGGCAAAACCGGCATGGGCAATGCTTTGAATGTTATGTGAAGAATGCTATGTGAATGAACAGTATTGGAGAGAACAGGGAAGGAGCCAATTTTGCAATTCTACTGATATTCTGAGGAGTTGATCAAAGCATGCAGTATGTTTCATCAATAAAACTTGTTGCTGTTTATCTCTGTAACAGAATCACCAATTTTTTTATTAATACTCCATTATTTATATTAATGTCGTTCTGACTGGTAAAACTGGATGGTTTTACAAGGATTCAAAATTGAAACAGTTCCTACATGTAAGAATTAAAATTTTATATTCCACACATCTTGGTAACACAGATTATTGAAATCATCAGAGCCAGGACATATGCAAGATGCATAACATGTACAAGGAACATAAAATCTTCATGAAATATATGGTACATCATGAATATAATACAACAATGTTAACTTGGAACAGTTCATGTTCAGTTAATAACTGTACAAAAATCAAACTCAAAATCATTTTAAGAGACTGTTAAGTAGTTAAAATAGCTTTCAGCCATGTCTAACAACCACAAATAAAACGCACAATTCACAGTCTGGACTATGTGACCACCAAAATATCTGGCAAACAAGTGTTTGATGTAAACCCTTTTGTTTTTAACTGAACTCTACAAATGCCAGTTTTGAGGCTCTGAACCGCTGAACACATAGTCCTATCACTTATAATCAGCAACATAAGAATCTGCCAATTAGTTTCAAAATCTTGAAAACTCATGACAAACATAAAACTGCTTATGAACACACTGCATCTTCAGTTACTGGACTCTAGGTCGGTCACAGCCTGTGTTTATTACACAAACCTCAAAGTGCCAAACCTCCCGGACGTACTACTTTGTGTTATCGCTTAAATTACATTTCGATGGTCTGGGGACAGTTGTTTACATTGCCACTATTCTTAGTTCATTGCTAACAAGATAAAATCCGGGGCTGAAGAACGTCTGACAAGCAGGGCAAATGCATTAACAAATAAATGCAAAAAACTCACAGTATGAATCACGTTAATATCTACTTACATATTTCAGATGTCTGCAACCACTCCGTTACAAAATATTCACCAAAATTATCTACATGTCAAACATCGCGACGCCTCTCTCGACCTACACACACATCAGTAATCGTACCATTGTAGGCAACTTTAACGCTGCAATGGCGTAACGAGCGACGCATGCGTAACACACATTCGCAGCTTCATTTGACGATGTTCATCTTTCACGGCAAATCGCGGACCACAAAATATTTACGGGATCAGGTGTACCAATGGTCGTGTCATTTATCGATTGGAGAGATTGTTGAGGACTTCGTAGGCCCGTAAACTATACAGAATTCTAGGAACGAACGTGATGGAAACGAAGCTCAAATGCAATATAATGAATATGTTATTAAGAACATCGTATGTAGTATTTGCGACCTCTGAACAGTTTTCGGTTATGTAAAAGTTACAACATGAGACATTAGGTTAGAATGTCATGGCAATCGGGAATTATTATCCCAGATAACAGTATTTTTGTTGGCGTTTTGGTTTAGACTCGCCTGAGGGAGGTTAAATGTCACCTTAAAATGTCTGCAACCGCGATGAAAGGTTCGGATTACTTGCCTCTTCACCACAAGAGTAAGGGTTTTGTACTTAAAGTTCCCTTTGGGAAGTTGGCATGGACAACAGTTTCCCTTCCTTTACTTAGTTTTATCTTCTGTGTTATATGGTCCATTTTGTTTCACTTCGAAAGGGCCACATATACACACTGTGAGGTGAGTATCTTGTGCCTCATTGTTGTTATATTCAGCGTAAGAGGTTAAGAGCTCTGATGTATTGTTCACTGTTATCAGGTTGCAAACTACTTACCATCAATATCTTCAGCAATTGGGGGGTTTTCTCCACAACGGCATGTGTGGAGGATAGCGATAGCAATTCATGCTGGACCAAGGTTGCTTGTTGCCAGAATGTACTACAGGTACTATAAAGAAATATTGTACAAATGGATACTTTTCATGGCAGCAATTGCCTGCTGGCTGAATGTCATAGAAAATGTGGCACTCATTGGTCTGACATTTATTTCATCTGCAGAAAATCATGGTAAGTGTATGAACAAGAATAGCAGCATAACACTGCCTTGGTACTACAGAACTCTTCATAAATGTACATGTAACAACACCTCACAACACCAAAATTTGTGTGACAGAAGTAACGTGTACTACTGGACATGTTAACACAATGGTAATGTGCATGCCATACATTGCGACATGCAGTTGGCATTGCAGGGAAGGCAGCCATTTCCCATCTTCCCATGTCACTATAATTCCACCTATGCCCCATACTGATATTCTTACAGCTAACATCAGTACTGTAGGCCTGTTAGTCTTTAGTAGTTTACATTGTTGCTAAGTAAAGCACTAAAAGTAAAGAAATGCTTTTACATTACAGCCAAGTGTGAGAAAGATTGAAGTGGAAAATTTGACTTTGTAATTGAAGTAAAAGCCTCTAAGACAGTATGTTCTATTCTGATTGCTGAATGTACCATAGATTTGCCAGTTTATATGCCTGAAATACTATCTGTTGTAGCAGCATATGAATGTCAATCTATTGTTTTCTGTTCAGTGTATATAATGCATAATAATCATTTATATTTTACAGTTGTTCATGAAAGATGTTTTGTGACATTCATGGTCACATCAGAACTGTACATGATGTTGACTTGTTACCTGCTTAGATGTATGAGATGTAAACCACCTAACAACATAGAGGCTCGGTCACTTCGAATCAAATACCAACTTCTGGCTGTGAATCTGATGTCATTTGCAATGGCAGTTTATTTCTTCATCAGACATAACTCATACTGTGAACGTGGTGGTAACTATGATTTAATAATATTTAACTCTGAATATAATGTATTTGTGAATGAACAATCCTTGCAAAAGTGTCTTAAAATATTGATTACAGAATCAACAAGAAAGTTGTATTATTGATGTTTCCAGATGCATATGATAAACTTAATTGCGTGCTTAAGGTAAGAATCTGCTATCATGTAAATTTTTCAGCAGTTATAACTGCAGGATGAAGAACTAATTAATATATTTTTTTGTTGGTAAATCCTGTTCAGTTTTGGATTTAATGTGTCTGTAACTCCTTCTAGCCCATTTGCAGAGTTAGTACAGTAATCTGGAATGTTCAGATTATTATTTGAATAATTAAAATTGTAAGATAGGCTGAAACACTCTCCCAAGCTGTCTGCAATCAGTAAAGCAGTTTTTTCTGCATCATAACTATCAGTACAGGGTCTGTAGGTTTATGGGCCTACATAACCCTTTTTTGTGTTCACTGCTAAGTACACATGCCATTTACATGATAAAAAGCAACAACTCGACGAGTTGTAATAGGCTGTGGCTTAGATTATTGTCAGAATTATGAGGTAGTACCTAGAAAGCAGAGTAACCATGAAGGTACATGAACTAGGTGTGTGTACACATACATTCCTCTCTCCCTTAATATGTTTCGGATTAACGGACAGTTATTTTTGAAATCCAATAGACCCATGCTTTTGTATTTCAGCCAATATGTACACTTTTATATCTAGGTTTAGCAATTCGAAGATTGACTTTGAAGTGGAAGGTGTAGGCACACATAGTCTGACAGTTATTATGAGAAGTTGGGACCCACATTTGTAAGTTTTACTGAAATACCCAAGTTGTCATCAACAGTCACTATTTGTTCCAAAAGATCAGGCTGTCCAAACGGTTTTGATGAAAAGCGTGGGCAAACTTCTTGTGCTGTCAAAATGTCATACATACCATGCATCATGTTCTTTATCACCATTTATTAACAAGTTCTTATGCATGCCACTGTATATTCCAAATCACATCCTAGTTTCTGCTGTGATGCGTTTCAGTGTCTACTGGCACCATCTTCAGGGAGCCCAGTCTACCTGTAATTTCTTTGCAACACATCAAATGATAAGCCCCTGTGAACCATCCATTATAAAGTCATTGTTTTTTAATCACAGATGCACAACTTTGAATATCATTACAGTTTCTTCAGTGATGTGTATGTGTAGTGAAACAGTCAAAAGTTAAAACCACAGATGCACAACTTTTTAAACACCGTTGAAGTTCTTCAGTCATATGAATGTGTAGTAATACAGTTACAGGTTAAAACATTTAAAGAACTGATGTTGAACATCAGTCGCATGTGGAAATGTGGGCACAATGGCATCTGTTTTAATAACATCTTTTATATCTTTGTGGAGATCATGTACTATCACACATTGTGTGCAGTCCAGCAATTTTGCATTGTTATATCATGTGTGTGTTGGGTATGCTGGCTCAGGTCCTGAGATAGCATACCCATTGAAATGATGTTGACCCGATTTTATGTTAACAACATTCTGTTTCTAGAAATTGAAATAAACATCAATGCTGTTCAGCTTTTGTTTAAGATTTGTCACCATAAAATAGTCACATGAACACTCCTGAATCTCATGTGAGAGACATCAGGCAATTCACAGACCCTAATGCACTGTAAAAGCTTGCTGTCACACATTGGTAGCTGCAGCCATTGTTTTAGTAGTAAGTTTGCACTGCCTTTTGCTGCTATATATTGTAAGTACATGATGCCATCTATTTATTAAATGAGGTATGAGATTCTGGCAGCGTTGACTATGACACATAGTATCTTTTGTGATTTTTGCACCATGTAGTCTGGTAGAAATTCATAGATATTCTGCAGAAATAACAGTACATTTCTAGAACACTGTACAGTGTCAAGTCAAGAGACAGTACTCATTTTATAATGTCCCTCTTCCCCCCTTCATGTGTTGGTAGTCGAGCAGCACAGAATACATTTACAAGACATGATCAATATAGGGTTATAACACAAGTTCATGTGCATAGTGGAACTTGTGTTGAACTGGTAGTTGGGACTTCCATTGTCCACACTAAACACATCTGTGAAAAACTGCAAGGAAATTGAAAGATGTGTCCATTATGGAAATTCCTCCAAGAGAAGGAATCCTTTGAAATGTTCAGCAAAGGAGGGACTTAGAATTGTCTCTTGCCACTTGGCTCAAACAGGCACCTGCAAATACTGCTTCTGTAGATGGCACACACATGAAAGAGAACATTTTGAACATCTCTGTTCGTCTGGTATTAGATGGCTTTATACCTTTTTATGGATTCAAGTGGCTTGCCAGTGTTAAGTCCACTCACATATATATTTTTTTTTTTTTTACACAAATCCAATTACTCTGATTTTACACATTCTTTCAAAAATGTAAAATCAAGGTTTCATTGTAATGTCCCAATGGATCACTTGCTAACAGACTGAATTTCAGTGATTGACACAATACTACTGAATCCTGTACTTCAGTGATTCATTACATGCTCTTTGGTGATGTTTTCAGATGCTGCACATAAACATGCAGCCCCTTTTCTGAAACCTTGTAACATGAATGTGTATCTATAGAAACTTGTAACTCTCATTAACACCTGGGCTGGAGCTGGTGATATAATAATACACTGTTACTTTCAGAATTAATTATCTTGATTGAAGTGTGATTCATATTTATATAATAACAGCAAAAATCATAGGTCATTAAAATTGGTAGGAACTTTCCATGATACTGTGGAACAAAAATTGGCTGCAGGCTGAAAATACCATTTTCTCAAGTGTTGTTTATATATTGTAAATGTTTAGCTGGAGTGTACATTAGTAATAGAAACAAGATAAGCTGCTTTGAAGTAATATTAATCAAGAGTGCACTTTTCTTACACTTCTTTATTTTTCTCCACAGTGTATTCCATATTTGCGTTATGCGAATATGTTGTTGTATTAACCAACATGGCTTTCCACATGACTGCTTTCTGGGACTTCCATGGATCGGATTTACTGGTCAGTCCAAACGGTATAGATTTCAGCTGACAGACTAAATTGCCAGGCAAAGAAGCCCAATAACAAGAGAGCCAGTCCATCACAGATACCTGTCCACCAACTACGCAGCCTTCCCAGCAGCCTTGCATAGCCACCCCAGATAGTTTCGAGTCTTTGGAGGAAGCTAACATGTGTAACAATATTACATCTCCTGTTGTACCCACTGTCGAACAGTTGTCTCAGCTGCAGCCAGAATTCACACTGAGACATTGCTGTCCTGAGATGGATGCAAGATTTGTTGAAAGTACTCTTCATTCCACTGCGAGGCAAATCCCATGCAGCATTTGTCCTCTGTTTTTCCCAGCATCTCTCAGCCCAGGGCATTCACGACAGTTACAACCACAGATAGATCATGAGGGCCGGCCACAATCGCAAGACTTGTTACCTTCCTACCAACAGTACATATATATGAGAATTGATCACAGAATTATGGGAACACGGGTGTGAACATTGAATTTAATACAAACAGATGCCAATATGAATAGTGTGGAAATCTGTGATGTGACTGGTGACATTCAGATTGGACCATTTATTGTGACGAAACATATGTAAAGAATTAGGATTCAATAGAATGCAACTCTTTGAAGACAAAGGGATCTTGCAAAGCTATTTATTCTAAGGTCAAGTTTCACCATTACTGTTTGTATCATAAATTAAGCCATGAGAGCAAATACAACTGGCTGTTCGCTTCTCCACACATAGCTGTTAAAAATAGCAACTGCACAGATTGACTTGTGTCATTTTCTTGTTCTGGTGCATGTATTGTAAGATTCTATGAAAACATGCTTTTAATTTTTCAGATGTGAGCTTCTCATGGTGGTGATGTCTGGGGTGTGATCCTTTGTAGTCTGGTAGAAATTTCCGGTGTTTTAGATGAACATAACTTGCCTCAGTTTTCTGAAGTCTGAAAAATAGCAGATCGTGCATGGACGCTGCATGTAGGTTGCTTTCCAGTGTAGGTCTACTTACACCACTACCAAAAATAAAATCACTGTTCACAATACTGATAATAGAACAGTGCATTTCAGATCACACAGTTTTTACCAGTTCTTATGTTATTTGTCAGCTTCAAGCCAAAATTACAGTTTATTAAATCAAAGCAGTATGAAAAGCACCATCTCGACACAGGTTTTTCTTGGTTTCCCTGTGTCTATAAGCAAATGCTGAGATGGTTCCCAAGATTTCAAGTTGCCACTACATGCTTCTCATGTAGCCCTCCCGACTTAAATACAGTAGTAACCAATTTCATGTTTTGTTTACATGTAAATTAACCACTGCCACCGGGTAACAACCCAATTGCAGTAAATAAATAAATATATCTTGTGACAAAGATTGCAGATTGTTGCTGTGAGGGGTGTGACATGATAAAATGTTACATGTGCCTCAATTTACATAGTAAGTTTTGTCCTGGAAAATGGTGCATAAATTAAAGCTTGTTTTCCACAGGCTGAATATTGAGTGATCTCTGAACACATGTTCGTCAGTGGTAAAATTGTTGATTGTGATCTGTTTTGGTTATTGGAAAGTGAAGTAAAAGAACAACAGAGAAAAGATATTGCAACATATGAATATGGTATCAATAAACATACTGCATTTCTTATAATAGTTTGTAGCATCTAAATAAGGATACATTGTCACAGCTGTCAGGTGCCTGATAAAGATTCACACAGCCAATTAGAAAATACACGATAATGAAACAAATTATTCAAGCATGAATCTGAAAAAACTGCATAACCTCTAGTGTACAACCATTTAAAAGTCATGTTTCTAGTGCACTGTTCAATTTAAATGCCCACTGTGGGACAGTGTTTTTAAGTTTGTTCACAAAATTTCCAAAAGCGACTATTAGAGTTGTCACGTTTGTTTGTCCACACAGAACAACTTGGCCTCCACTGGGTGGAAATGAAATTCAACATTTCAGTAGTTTTCAAAAATCTGTTGCAAAAACTCAAGTTTCATTGAAGTTGGACAAGAATAACGGGTACTTTACATGAAAACAAATATACATTTTTGATCATATCTCGCTCAGTTCTTCTTAGAATGAGAAACGCTTTTGACAAAAGATGTGAAAAAATCAAACACACATTTTATATTCAATAACTTTTTTTTTTTTAAAGAAAGTGTGCCATTTGTGAGATAATGTGGAAAAATACTGTAGAGCCAGGCAGGCCACAGATAAGGATATGGCACATTTACATTGCATGCTGGATACCTGAGGCTACAAATACACACTCAGTATATGTAAAACTTATTTTCTACTCAAACAATGGTTGCACGAATGTGCCTCAATAATATGTTATATGTACATTGCATGTGTTGTTTGTTTTGGGTGGAAGGGGTGTACATATGATACCAGAAATGCTGAAATGAGTAAATGCCCACATTACCAATGATGGTGGTCATTTTTAACAGTTTCTATAATTACAGTTATAATTTGTTATGCAGATAAAACTGTATCAGCATTAAGTTTTGTGACTTTATGTTCCGTATCCAAGGTGTCAGAAACGCCGATGAGAAAAGAGTTAACATTTCCAAGCACCTGCATGTGATATAACTAGCAAGATGCAGTACCTGTTGGAGAGGTGTGGTGCAGTGAATTGAAATAATGAATCTCATTAACACTGATGTCAAAACAGCAATGGTGAAACGGGACTTAACCTGTCAAGAGAGAAGCAAACTAGTTAAATAACTTGACACACAGAAGCTGTTGTCTTTTGAAATGCCCATATTTTGAGCAATCCATGATATCACCACAGAACAACATTTCTCATATTTCTTTACTCTTTATACTCTGATTTGTTATGCACTCACTTGAAAAGGGTGCCTAATTTGTAGGCACTTTCAAAATGCTCTCTGAGGTGATAGGAAAGACTGCAAAGCGAGTTTAATGTTCTGTTTCATTTGCTTGCTAGCGATACTGCATACTGAACATACTTGGGTAGGTTATGCATAACATTTTATAAGTTTGAAGTCCATTATAGTACAGCTCCAAGACAGGCCAGTCTTGTCATACATGTAAACAACATGGCAGATTATATCACAGAGTTTGAATTCATATGGCTGTATGTAGTACATTACTTTACAGTCCCAAGCAAGTTTCTTAGTTACTATTATATCAGCATACTGAAGAACATTCAGCAGAGTTAAGGAAACTGACACACAGAGTGTAGAAAGTAAATCTTACGAGAAAATGAATGTAGGAATGGCTGAATGTAGTATCAGCGATATATATACAAAATTTGCTGTTCACACTTGAAAAAATATGTGTACATCAAAGAGCTGATACATTCAGTGTCCACAAGATGTGAAACAGTAAGAACTTACTGTTCGGACATGAAGAAAATTTGTTTGTAGAAAATATGTGCACTTCAAATGGCCTGCCAACTAGAATTAAATTAGTTATTGTCCACAAACCTTTAAAATACCATTTGTTTGTCTAATCCTGAAAACAGCCACATGATTCAGACACATCATTAATTCTATACTATGGGCACACAGTCATGACAGTACCTCTGAAGGTATAGCATTATCCTTTTTAAATATTGCTCCATGGTTAAGAAGTTACAAGTATAGGATAAATGATAATGTTTCAAAAGTCCCCATTGAGATATGGGAATAAGATGTTGCTGGTTTCAAAAATGCCCAGAATAGTTTAAGCCTTATGTACATGGTTTATGCTTCTTTTCTTACAGTGTAATTATATACAGTATTTTTCATAAATGTCAAAATGTCCTTACTGCATTCA
>Ga0123353_10012056_pt1 | contig 12242 bp, 11 predicted proteins | sample TergutLab28metaG_3_FD_92763 | JGI IMG/M metagenome (GOLD analysis project Ga0123353, IMG submission 92763) | Labiotermes labralis P3 segment gut microbial communities from Petit-Saut dam, French Guiana - Lab288 P3 | ecosystem: Host-associated > Arthropoda: Insects > Digestive system > Gut ... | reverse complement strand
GGCTTCCTCGAACACCTCAAGTTGCCGCACCACGTGGACTTCCGCTCGGTCATCGACCGCAAGCAGGCGATCCGCGCACGGCAGCAGACCGGGACGGGGCCGGTGGCCGGCACGGACGCCACGCCCACCCCGGGCAACGAGACCCAGCAGATCGGAGCGCTGGTATGACCACCCCCACCGCCGAGCTCACGGAGCGCTCGGTCGAGCAACTGGCGGGGGACGCAGCGCCCCGTGACATCTTCGACGAGCTGTCCAAGCGCGCCGTCCGCCGCGCCCTGCTGACCGCGATCGCGGTGCCGGGCTACCAGGTACCGTTCAGCTCCCGCGAGATGCCCGTCGCCCGCGGCTGGGGCTCCGGCGGACTCCAGGCCACGCTCGCCCTCATCGGCGCCGACGACAACGTCAAGGTGATCGACCAGGGCGAGGACGCGGGCGTCAACGCGACCAACCTGCGCCGCCTCATCGTCGGCAACGCCGGCTGCGGCGAGCAGACCGAGACCGGTCTCGCCGACGTGATCCAGTCGCGCCACCGCATCCCCGAGGAGCCCCTCAAGGACGGCCAGATCCTGGTCCTCCAGGTGCCGGTGCCGGAGCCGCTGCGCGGTGTCGTGGCCGGCATGGACGAGCAGCGTCGCATGCACGCCGAAGGCGACTACGCGAAGATGTGGGTCCGCCTGTACGAGGACATCGTGCGCAACGGCGTGGTCAGCCACTCGGCCGACTACCCGTGCCTGGTCAACGGCCGCTACGTGATCGCGCCGAGCCCGATCCCGCGCTTCGACGTACCGAAGCTCGACGACAGCGAGGCGCTCGTCGTCCTCTCCGCCGGCCGCGAGAAGCGGATCTACGCCATCCCGCCGCACACCCGCGTCGAGCCGCTGACCTTCGAGGACGTGCCGTTCACCGTCGAGCACACCGAGGGTGCCGCCTGCGGCTTCTGCGGCAGCGACGACACCTACCTCATCGGCGTGCCCGAGGAGGACGGCACCACCCGCTGGGTCTGCAGCGACACCGACTGGTGCTCCCGCCACCGCGCCGACCACGACACCGAGACCCGGACCGCGACCGAGACCGAGACCGAAGGAGAGGTCTCCCGATGAGCCTCACGCTCCACGAGCGAGCAGAGTACGCCGCGGCCCCGCTCGCGGGCCCGGACCCGGCCTGGACGCTGTCGGTCCGCGGGCTCGGCAGGATCTACGGCGACACCGGCGAGGAGTCGATCGCCGGCACCGGTCCGGAGTTCCGCACCGCCGTCTCCCCCCACACCGGTGCCGTCGTCGCCGCTTGGGGCGTCGACCTCGATGTCGCCCCCGGGGAGGCGCTCGGTGTCATCGGCGAGTCGGGCTCGGGCAAGTCGACGGTGCTGCGCTGCATCGCCGGTGACGAGCCGGCCACCGCCGGCGAGATGCTCTTCACCGACCGCCGCGGGTCCGCGGTGCGGCTCGACCGGCTGAGCCCGACCGACCGTCGCCGGATGCGGATCAGCGACATCTCGGTCGTCTACCAGGACCCGGCGCTCGGCCTGACCATGGACGTCAGCGCCGGCGGCAACGTCGCCGACCCGCTGACCGCGGACGGCTGGCGCAACTTCGGCCGCATCCGCTCCCGCGCCACCGAGCTGCTGCAGCGCACCGAGGTGCCGCTCGCGCGGATGGACCACCCGGTCAAGGACTTCTCCGGCGGCATGAAGCAGCGCGTGCAGATTGCCAAGTCGCTCGCCAACGACCCCTCCCTCCTGCTGCTCGACGAGCCGACGACGGGGTTGGACGCATCGGTGGCCGCCGGCGTCCTGGACCTGATCCGCGGCCTGCTGGAGGAGACGAAGGTGGCAGCGATCGTCGTCAGCCACGACTTCTCGGTCATCGAGATGCTCACCACCCGCGTGATGGTGATGCAGCACGGCCGGGTCGTCGAGGCGGGTCTGACCGACCAGCTCCTGGAGGACCCGCAACACCCCTACAGCCAGCAGCTCGTCGCTGCGGCACGGGGGTGAGAGAGGAAATGGGAGAGATGGACTCCGCCCTGGATCTCGACAAGGAGCTTCCGGACGGCCGCGTGCTGGCCGTCCGGGGACTCACCAAGGACTTCACGATGCACCTGGTCGACGGCCGGGTGGCGCACGCCCTCAAGGGCGTGGACCTGGAGGTCGAGCAGGGCGAGCACGTCGCCCTCGCCGGCCCCTCGGGTGCGGGCAAGTCGACGCTGCTGCGCTGCGTCTACCGCACGTATCTGACGACCTCGGGCGCCATCGGGCTGCGCACCGGCACCGGCGCCGTCGTCGACCTGGCCACCATGCCCGACCGGGACGTCGCGATGCTGCGCGGCCGGGAGATCGGCTACGTCTCGCAGTTCCTGCGTGCCGAGCCGCGCCGGCCCGTCATCGAGATCGTCGCCCGCGCGGGCAGCGCCCGCGGTATGGAGCGCGGGGAGGCGCTCGACGCGGCCGCGGTCGCGCTGCGCCGGGTCGGCATCGACGAGACGCTCTGGCCGGTGCACGCCACCGTCCTCTCCGGCGGCCAGAAGCAGCGCGTCAACATCGCCGCCGGCACCATCTCCCCGCCGCGGCTGCTCCTCCTCGACGAGCCGGTCTCCGCCCTCGACCCCGTCAACCGGGTCTCGGTGCTCGACCTGATCGCCGGCCTGCGCGAGCAGGGAGTGGCCGTCCTGTCCGTCTTCCACGATCTGGAGGCGATCGAAATGCTGGCGACCCGCGTCGTGGTCGTCGACGGCGGCCGGGTGGCCGCCGACGGCGACCCCCACGAGGTGCTCCGCGACAACCACCGTCTGGCGGTGGCACGTTGAGCCGCCTCGTCCTCACCCACGCCACCGCGGTCCTGCCCGACCGGATCCTCGAGGACGCCACCGTCGTCGCCGAGGACGGCGTCATCACCGCGATCGAACCGGCCACGCCCGGCTCGGCCGCCGAGGGCGACGATCTGCGCGGCGCGCTGCTGATCCCCGGGCTGGTCGACTCGCACAGCGACGGCCTGGAGCGCGACCTGCGCCCTCGGCCCGGCGCCGAGATGGACCCGCACTTCGCGCTCACGAGCTATGAGGGCCGCGCCCGCGGCGCGGGCGTGACCACGGTCTTCCACGGCATCGGCTACTACGACAACGAGTTCAAGGACCGTTCGGTCGAGCAGGCCGAGATGCTGGTCCGCGTCATCGGCGAGCGCAACCGGACCGGCGCGGCGCTGGTCGACCACCGCCTGCTGCTGCGCCTCGACGCCCGCGCCGCCACCGCGCTGGAGGTCCTCAAGGGCGCCGTCGAACGGCTCCACGTGGCGGGTGCGCCGCTGCCGCTGGTCTCCTTCGAGGACCACACCCCGGGTCAGGGGCAGTACGCCGACGTCGAGGCCTACAAGCGGGCCGTCGGCGGCACCGTGCCGGCCGACCAGCTCGACGCGTACGTCCGCAGGCACATGGACAAGCGCGCCGGGATCGAGTGGCACCGCGACATCTCGATCGCCTGGCTCTCCGAGCAGGCGCTCGCCGGTCGGATCCGCCTGCTGGCCCACGACCCGGCCGAGGTCGAGGAGATCCACCTGCGGAAGGAACAGGGCACCGCCGTCGCGGAGTTCCCGACCACGCTGCGGGCCGCCCGGGCCGCCCGCGAGGCAGGTCTGCTCACCGTCGCCGGCGCCCCCAACGTGCTGCGCGGCGGATCCCATTCCGGCAACGTCAGCGCCACCGAGCTGATCTCCGAGGGGCTCGTCGACACCCTGTCGAGCGACTACATGCCGTCCACCCTGCTGGCCGCGGCGATCCGGCTCGCCTCCACCAAGGTGATCGGCCTGCCTCAGGCGATCGCGCTGATCACCAGCGGCGGCGCCCGCGTCGGCGGCCTCGACGACCGCGGTGCGCTGACGGTCGGCAGCCGCGCGGACCTCACCGTCGCCACCGTCGACGGCCGGTGGCCGACCGTCCGCCGCACCGTCCTGGCCGAGGAGCTTCAGTCTGCGCCGGCCACCGCATCCCGAGTCCTGGAGTCCGTCCGATGATCACCCCCAGTCAGGCGCTACGCCAGGCCGCCGAGGCGGCCAAGGGCGCCTATGCCGAGGCCCGCGCCCACCACTCCCGCCAGGAGCTGGCCGAGACGGTCGCGATGGGCGCCGACGGCACCCCGACGATGCGGATCGACGAGATCGTCGAGCGCGCGATCGTGGCGTCGCTGGACGGCACTCCGGTCAACATCCTCAGCGAGGAGACCGGTTGGCTGGACAACGGCCACGCCGCGACGCTGGTGGTGGATCCGCTGGACGGCTCGGCCAACGGCGCCGCCGGCGTACCGCTGACCGCGTTCGCGGGAGCGGTCTGCCTCGACGGCGAGTTCACCGAGTCGCTCACGGTCTGGCTCGACACCGGCCGCTCGTGGAGCGCGAGCGCCACCGAGGCACCGGCGTACCGGACCTCGGGCCGCACCCGGCTCAAGGGCGCCGCGGTCTCGATGCTCCGCCCGCACCCGGGCAAGCCGTCGGCCGACGCCTGGTGGGCGGTGGCCGGCCAGGCCGCGCGGGTCCGCATCCTGTCGACCAGCTGCCTGGAGGCGGCGCTCGTCGCCGAGGGCGCCACCGACGCGTTCCTCGACGCCGGCACCGACACGCACCGGCTGGTCGACCTGGCGGCCGGGGTCGTCATGGTCACGGCGGCCGGCGGCGCGGTGGTCGACTCCTACGGACGGCCGCTGGTCTTCGACACCGATCTCACCCGCCGCTGGAGCGGCGTGGTGGCAGCGAGCCGCGAGCTCGCCGCGGAACTGGCAGAGGTCGTCCGGACCGCTGCACCGCTCGTGGAGGGCGGATCAACTCCCTGAACCCCAGGACCTTTCGACCCCTTTGAGTCTCTTGAGCCCCTGAGTCACCCGCCTCATCACCCTGATAGGAATCCCTCGCATCATGTTCGGTCGTTCCAGGGTTGCCCTCGCGTCGCTCGCCGCCGCCGGGTCGCTCCTCCTCGTCGGTTGCGGTTCCTCCAGCACCCCGGCCGCGTCCGCGGCGAACAAGGCCCACCCCACGTGGCCGTCGACCCTCACCATCGGCGCCATCCCCTCCGAGAACGCCACCGCCCTTCAGGCGTCCCTCAAGCCGATCCAGGACCTCATCAAGAAGAAGCTCGACGTCGACGTGAAGGTCTTCTCCGGCACGTCCTACTCGGCCCTGATCGAGGCCCAGAAGGCCCACAAGGTCGACCTCGTCGAGTACGGCCCGCTCTCCTACTACATCGCCCGGCACACCGGCGCCGGCGTCGAGAACATCGGCATCCTGACCCAGTCCGCCACCGACGACGGCAGCTACCACTCGATCGCCTGGGCGAACGCCGAGCAGACCGGCGTGAAGAGCGTGGCCGACTTCAAGGGCAAGAAGACCTGCTTCGTCGACCCGGCCTCCACCTCGGGCTACCTCTTCCCGTCGTACGGCCTGCTCAAGGCGGGCCTGGACCCGAAGAAGGACGTCTCGCCCGTCTTCGCCGGTGCGCACGACGCCTCGATCGAGTCGATCGCCAAGGGCACCTGCGAGGTCGGGTTCAGCGAGGACATCATCGCTCCGCAGCTGGAGAAGGAGGGCAAGCTCAAGGCGAGCGACGTGCGCCAGGTCTGGCAGTCCCCGACGATCCCCGGCAGCCCGATCGCGGTCAGCACCAGCCTCCCGCAGGATCTGCGCGATCAGCTGAAGCAGGTGCTGACCACCGACGGCAACGCCGACCAGCTGACCAAGCTCGGCATCTGCTCCTCCGCCGCCGGCTGCCAGGACACCCTCGGCTTCTGGGGGTTCAAGGACCCGAAGGTGGCCGACTACTCGGTGATCGACGAGGTCTGCGCGGAGACCAAGTCGACCTCCTGCACCAACGCCGGCTGATTCCGAGGGGACCCAACAGAGATGACCACTGCACCTGTGATCTCCCTGCGGCATGTGTCGAAGTCCTTCGGAGCCACCCAGGCTCTGGATGACGTCAGCCTCGAGGTGTCGGCCGGCCAGATGGTCGCTCTGTTGGGTCTCTCGGGATCCGGCAAGTCGACGCTGCTGCGCACGATCAACGGCCTGCACCGACCGTCCTCGGGTGAGATCCGCGTCCTCGGTACCGACATCGCGGCGGCCCGCCGCTCCGAGCTGCGGATGCTGCGCCGCGGCGTCGGCTTCGTCTTCCAGCAGTTCGAGCTGGTCGGGCGGCTGACCGCGCTGGAGAACGTCCTCTCCGGCGCCCTCGGCCGGCTGCGCGGTCCGCGGCTCGGCACGATGAGCTACCCGCTGGCCCTGCGCAAGGAGGCGCTCGCCCGGCTCGAACGGGTCGGCCTGGCCGACCGCGCCTTCCAGCGGGCCGGCACCCTCTCCGGCGGTCAGCAGCAGCGTGTCGCGATCGCCCGCGCGATGATGCAGCAGCCGCGGATCCTGCTCGCCGACGAGCCGGTCGCCTCGCTCGATCCCGAAACGTCCGAGCAGGTGATGGAGTTGATGTTCGGCATCTGCCGGGAGCAGGACATCACGGTCGTCGTCTGCCTCCACCAGGTCGACCTGGCGATGAAGTGGGCCGAGCGGATCATCGGCCTGCGCGAGGGCACGCTCGTGCTCGACGTCGAGACCGCCGCGGTCGACAGGACCCAGGTCATGGACATCTACCGGCGCGTGCTGGACGAGGCTCCCGCCCCCGACCCGGCCACCGCTGGTGAGGCTCCCCTCCACGCCGGGCCCGTAACGACGTACTCCAGCGCCCGGCAGGCCATCTGATGGCCACGGTGACCAAGACCCCGGCCGGTGCCGTCACCCCGCAGCAGCGGGTGCGGCCCCCGATCACACGGCTGGGCATCGGCCTCGGCGCACTCGCCGTGGGCGCGCTCGTCCTGGTCGTCGTCTCGTGGCGTGCGACCGGCTTCGGTGTCGGCGTCCTCTTCTCCGGCCTCGGGGACATGTGGACGTTCCTGCGCAGCACGTTGCCGCCGCACTTCTCCTCGGCCGACTACTCGCTGGGCCACATGCTCGGCGACGTCGCCTCGACCGTCTCGATGGCCGTTCTGGGGACGGCGCTGGCGATGGTCCTCTCGATCCCGCTCGGCTTCCTCGCCGCCCGCAACACGACGCCGCATCCGGTCGTCCGGGTGATGGCGCGGACCGTCGTCACCGCCTGCCGAGCGGTGCCGGACATCGTCTTCGCTCTGGTCTTCCGCGAGGCACTGGGCATCGGCGTACTCCCGGGCATCCTCGCCCTGGGGCTGCACTCCATCGGCATGCTCGGGCGCCTGTACGGCGACGGCATCGAGCAGGTGCCAGCGGGCCCCCGCCAGGCCGTGACGGCGTCGGGTGCCGGGCGGCTGCAGACGATCTGTGCCTCGGTCGTGCCCTTCGCCTCGCCGCAGATCCTGTCCAACGCGCTCTACCGTCTCGACATCAACCTGCGCTCCTCGGTCGTGCTCGGCTTCGTCGGCGCGGGTGGCATCGGCTTCACCCTGCAGGCGGCGATGAACACGCTGCAGTTCCGGCTCGCCATGGGGATCGTGCTGGTGATGACCGTGCTGATCCTGATCATGGAGCTTCTCTCCGCGCTGCTGCGCTCCGCGCTGATCGGCAACGACACGGTGTGTACCGGGCGACGGTGGCCCTCGTCCCGCAACTCGTCCCCCCGCGAACGCGCGGGCTCCCGGGGCAACGCGATGCCTTTCGACGCCGACCGGGTGCGGCCGCGCTGGACCGGCGCGCGGGTGGGCAGGGCGTCGGCTCCCTACCTCGTCGTCATCGCCTTGGGGCTGGCGTGGTGGGACGCGCAGGTGCCGGTGAGTGAACTGCTCTCCTCGCCGGGTGCGATCGCCCGCGCCGTCACGCAGTACTTCCCGCCGGACTTCACCACCGCGGGCTCGCAGTTGCGGCAGGGCATGTGGGAGTCGTTCGTCACCGCGGTGATGGGAACCTTCGGCGGTGGCCTGATCGCACTGGCGATCTCCTTCTTCGCCGCTCGCAACATCGCGAACCCGTGGGTCTACCGCGTCGTCCGCGTGCTGCTGGTCATCGGCCGTTCGATCCCCGAGCTGATCGTGGCGATCATGTTCGTCGTCGCCGTGGGCCCCGGCGTGCTCGCCGGTGTCTTCGCCCTCATCGTCGGCACGATCGCCTTCCTGGCGAAGCTGATGGCCGACAGCATCGAGGAGGCCGATCCCGGGCCGCGCGGAGCGATCCGCTCGACCGGTGCCGGTGTCGGCCAGGAGGTCGTCGCCGCCGTGGTGCCGCCGGCGCTGCCGGGCATCGTGGGCAACCTGCTCTACATGCTCGACGTGAACTTCCGCTCGTCGGCGCTTCTCGGAATCGTGGGTGCCGGCGGCATCGGTTTCCTGCTCGCGCAGACCGTGCAGACGTTCGACTACCACACCACCGGTGCGATCGTGACGACCACGTTCGTGATCGTGCTGCTCATCGAGCAGCTCTCCAACTGGGCGAGGCGCGCACTCAGTTGACCGTCCGGGGTTGTTCGTCGCGGTTGTGCCCGGAACGCATGGGGACTTGAGTGTCCCGACCCGCGGCGACGCCCGGCCGGCCGCCAGGGCCCAGGTCCGCACCGGACTCGACCGGCCCCTCCGGCGCAAGGGGAGGTGAACCGCGCGCCACCGGCATGGTGATATTGCTGCACCGTCGGGGAGCGGACCGGTTCCGGCGCGTGGTTCGGGAAGAGGTGCGAAGTGGGCAGGGCGAAGCCGACGATCGAGGATGTCGCGGGGCGAGCGGGCGTCTCCCGTTCGACGGTGTCCCGGGTCATGAACAACGAGCCGGGCGCTTCCCCGCAGGTACGGGAACGCGTACGCCGGGCCATGGCCGATCTGGGGTACGAGCCTGACCAGACGGCGCGGGCGCTGGCCTCCGGCCGGCAGCGTTCGGTCGACGTCGTGGCGGTCACGAACGGCCCCGTCATCGGGTGGTTGGGGTCCCATCCCTACTACAGCCGCGTCCTGGCCGGGGTCATCTCGGCGTTGGAGGGCACGGACGTCCAGGTCCGGGTCCAGGCGCTGTCGAGACCCGACGACTTCGAGGCGCTGGACGCGATCGCGGCCCGGGCGACCGTGGGCGCGGTGCTGGCCGATGTCCCGCTCGCCATGGCCCTGCGCTTCCAGCAGCGGTGCCCCAGGGTGGTGTCGCTGGCCGCGACGTCGCCGGCGATTCCGGCGATCGAGGCCGACAACGCCGGTGGCGTGCGGGCAGCGGTGGAGCACCTGTACCGGTCGGGCAGGCGCCGGATCGCGGCCGTCCACGGTCCCGAGTACAGCGCGGACGCTCGCGAGCGCCGCGAGGGCTACCTGGAGGCGATCCGGGAGTTCGGCCTGCCCGAGTTCAGCGAGCGCGGGGACTTCCGGCGGGAGGACGGTCACCGTGCCGCGCACCGGCTGCTGGCGGCGCATCCGGAGATCGACGCGATGTTCGTGGCCTCCGACCTCATGGCGGCCGGCGCGGTGCAGGCGGTCACCGCGCTCGGGCGCACCGTCCCGGACGACATCAGTCTCGTGGGCTTCGACGACAGCGTGGCCGCGGTGTGCGCCAACCCGCCGCTGACCACCATGCGCATGCCCGTGGAGCAGATGGCGGTCGCGGCGATCCGCGTGCTGCTCGACGGCAACGCCACCTTCGGGTATCGGCAGAGCCTCCCGGTCGACCTGGTGGTGCGCGACAGCACGGTGCGCATCGAGCGTTGAGGCCGGTGCTCGCGCGGGGTCAGAGGTCGCGTCCCACCGAGCGGGCCATGAAGGCCAGGCCGACGGCCGCGAGGAGCGCCAGCGTGGAAGGGATGAGGAAGACCAGCGGGAGGCCGATCGCGGCGACCCCGATGCCTCCGGCCGCCCCGCCCAGGGCGGAACTCAGCGCGGTCGAGCTGATGAACAGGGCCGATGCGGTGGCCACGGCCGTCGGGAGCAGCCGTTGGGCGACGATGATCCCGAGCGCGGCGAAGACCCCCCAGACGCCGCCCATGAGGATCTGCCCCGCGAACAGCCCCGCGGCGGTGCCGGTGAGGGCGAAGCAGAGGTTCGCGGCGACCCCGAACCCGGCGCCGAGCACCATCAGCCGCATCATCCCGATCCGGCGTGCCACGACGACGGCGAACGGCATCAGGACGATCTCGACCAGCGGCTGGATCCCGATGACCGCTCCGCTGAGCCCGGACCCGAACCCGAGCCGGCCGTTCATGTAGAGCGGCAGGTAGGCGTACTTGATCGACTCCCCCGCGTAGACCAGGACGTAGAGGGCGGTGAACGTGAGCAGGGGCAGCATCGCCCGGACACCGGGGCCGCGCAGGGGTGGTCCCGGATCCCGTTCCACCGGGGGCGTGGCCTCGCTCTGCGGGGTGCGCAGGGTCCCGAGCGGGAGGATCTGGGCGAGGGTGCAGACCGCCGTCGCGAGAAGCATGGTGCGCAGCGACGTGTGGGCGGCCAGGAACGAGCCCGCCACCGGTCCGACCACCCATCCCGCGGTCAGCGCCATCCGCACCACGGAAACGACCCCGTCGTCACTGGGACCCGGGCACGCCTTCATCTCGTCGTGGACGGCCGCGAACAGCTGGGAGGTGGCGGCGCCCGCGAACCCGAGCACGAGGGCGCTCAGGACGTACGGCATCCACAACTGCGTCGAGTACGCGATGCCCGCCCACCCCGCGAACCCGGCGAGGGCACAGATACGGAACAACCCCAGGCGGCGGCCGGTACGGTCCGACCGCGTGCCGACCAGATAGCCGGCCACCGGCGCGGTGAGGTTGGTCAGATAGAACAGACCCGCCGCGGTCAGGGATCCGCCCAGCTCGTTGACCAGGAACGACGCGATCTGCGGTGCGGCAGCCGAGAACCCGAGACCGGAGAAGAACAGGGCGACCGCGGCACCCCGGTACAGCGGCGACGCCAGCGTCAGCCGTATCACCGACGGGTGCGCGGCGGGCGGCTGCGCAACGCGTCGCTCAGCGACCGCGCCTTCGTCCTTGGTCAAGCCTTCCACGGACACTCCTGTGATCAGCGACGGAGAGCGGCGCAGACCGGACGTCGCCCGTACGGAACACGGGACCGGCAGCGAGCTCCCCCCAGGGATCGCCCGTCACGAACGCTGCGGCGACCGGTCGGACAGTAGGAGCGGGAGCGCTTCCAGGAGAAGCGCACGGGACTTGGTCGGGCTCGGCCCACCTCCGAGGTGGGGACCAGCACCCCATGGAATTAGCGTCCGCATTATGGACGTGCATTCCGCTATGTGGACGGCTCGATCCTGGGGATCTCCGTACAGGCAAGATGCCTCGCATGACCAAGGAGATACGCAAGGCATACCTGCTGGGCGCCGAGCGGGCCGTGCACCTGCTGGCCACAGAAGAGGTTGCGCACAGTTGGGACGAGGAGTCAGTGCTGCCGGGGATGACAGTGGGCGGACTGGCCGGTCACCTCGCGCGCAGCGTTCTGCAGGTCGAATGGTTTCTCGACGGCGAGACAGTCGGCACGGAGCCGGTATCGCCGGTGCGCTACTACGCGCGGCTCGTCGGCACGTCCGAGCCGGACTCCGCACTCAACGTCGGCGTGCGGGCGCGGAGCGAGGAGACGGCAGCCGCCGGCCCCACCGCCGTGGCTGAGCAGGCGCGCACGGCATGGCACAGGCTGGCGCAACGGCTGGTCCAGGAGCCGGCCGATCGCCGGGTGGCCATCCTCCACCGGCCTGGAGAGGAGATGCTGCTCGACGGCTACCTCCGCACCCGATGTGTCGAATTGGCAGTGCACCTTGATGACCTCGCTCTCAGCGTGGGCGCTCGATGCCGGACACCCGAAGACACGCTCGCCGTCGCGGTCGATGTCCTTGTCGCAGCCGCCCGTGACCGGCACGGCGACCAGGCCGTGCTCCATGCGCTCGCCAGGCGTGAACGGGACGCCGACCAGGCTTTGCGCGTGCTGTGACGAGCCGCGGTCGTTGTCGCGGGCGGGAGCCTCTTTTCCGCTCGGGACTCACCGCCGGCCGGCCGTGCCCGAGGTCAACGTGCCACGCCTCCCCGGCGTACCACTCCGCGCCCCCTTGTTCGCGTCATTACGCCGGCGTCACCACCTGCTGGTGACGCGGTCTCACTGCCCAGCTCACGGGCGGGAGTTCCGAGAGACGGTCACACGCCCTCTCCGGATGCTTGGCGGGTTGCCGGCCCGTCGGGACGATCGGCGCAGGGGGCGTCGCGGGGACGCCGCAGGGCGGGACGGGACTGCTTGTTCGGTAGGGCGCCGTCCTGAAGGACACGGCGGCGCGGGGGCCGAAGGGGCGTTG
>Ga0123353_10012055_pt1 | contig 12242 bp, 11 predicted proteins | sample TergutLab28metaG_3_FD_92763 | JGI IMG/M metagenome (GOLD analysis project Ga0123353, IMG submission 92763) | Labiotermes labralis P3 segment gut microbial communities from Petit-Saut dam, French Guiana - Lab288 P3 | ecosystem: Host-associated > Arthropoda: Insects > Digestive system > Gut ... | reverse complement strand
GGTTGCAGCGCATATGGTATCTAATACGACGCAATTAGGGAAATCCCTTCTCAGCTGTTCGCTGAATGCATAAAAAAAACTCTGTGGCAGAGTCGTTTGAGCCAGGAGTGCGAACGATTTCATATAATCGGGGAAGAGAGTCCTGAGCTCAGCATAATCGGAAACAATGTATCCCTTTTCTCCAGCCCAGGCCCGAGCGGCTTCGACTTCAGGATGATCACGTTCACCAAGAATGACAACAGGAAAATTCTGACTGGCATAATACTCGGCTATTTGAAACACTCTCTGCACACATGGGCAGGTCGCATCAATCAGCTTAAGATCCCTTTTCTTGCTGATTTCCTGGAGAGTTTGCCATTTAGCAGGTGAAATTCCATGAGCCCGCACAATAAAGGTTGCGCCATGAGGAAGCTGGCAGATATCTGAGATATGCTCCATTCCCTCTTCATGCAAAGCGTTAACCATTTGCGTGTTATGTACCAGAGGACCATCAGCCCAGAGAACCTTTCCGGACCTAAGTGCTTCCTCCGCTAAGTCGACAGCTCTTCGAACACCATCGCAGAAACCAGATGCAGTCGCATGTTCAATTTTAATTGCCATTTTCATAACCCTGTAAAGCCTGGACACTCTCCATGAGTCTTCTCGTCAAAATCTCCATGGTTTCCCGTTCCGGGTTATCCTGATGAGGAGGCTGCACAGCAGTACCAAACCTCACCTGTACATGACTGCGTACCCTTCCGACCTCTCCAACCAGTGCAGCTGGAATTAATGGTTGGCCACTTTTTAAAGCAAAATACGCTGCGCCCTGATAAAAATCATGCAACTCTCCATCCCGAGATCGAGTCCCTTCGGGGAATATCCCACAGAGATCGCCGGCATTCAGGTAGGCCAGATACTCACGAATCGCTCGTCGATCTGTTAATCCGCGTTTAACTCTCACTGCTCCCAACTGAGGCAACAACCATCTCATAAAAGCGGTACGATAAAGCTCCTCCTTAGCCATGAAGTGAAGAGTTCTGTCGACGGATATAGCCAGGACTACCGGATCCCAGGTGGATTTATGGTTTGAGCAAATTATGCCTCCTCCCGTATCCGGAACATGCTCCAGACCTGAAATATCGATGCGCCAGAAAAGAGAGAGCAGGCCTCGTATGGTCTTATGACAGAGGCGGTAAAGCCACATATTTACACTTCCTCCGATAGATTACCACGCTGCATGAGTAGATTGAGTATTGATTCTACTATTTCCAGAGCACTGTATTTGTCGCTGTTAATCAGAATCGCATCCTCCGCCTGTCGCAAAGCTCCTATTTCTCTGTTGCTGTCACGCTGATCTCGTTGGATGATCTCCCGTTCGATATCCTCCAAACTATATCCGGTAGATAATCCTTTCTCTTTTAGCTCTGTAAAGCGCCTCTCGGCACGTACTCTGGGTGATGCAGTCAGGAATATCTTCAAATCGGCCTGAGGCAAGACCACAGTCCCGATATCTCTTCCCTCTAAAACAGCATCATGTGTAGCAGCATACTGTTGCTGCCAGGCAACAATGTCCTGACGAACCGCAGCATGAACGCTGACCTGTGATGCTCCTTCTCCAACCTCAGCGGATGCCAGCTCTGGAGTAATATTATAGTCATTATAGTATATTCTGGTTTCGGAATGGGAGGCGACGACATGCAAATCACCTGATTTAAGCAAAGTAACCAGTCCGCTTTCATCCTCCCAGGAAACCTTCTGACGGAGCGCCAACCAAGCCAGTGAGCGATACATTGCTCCGGTGTTCAGATAGGCAATGCCAAGTCTTCGAGCCAACAAGGTTGCTATCGTACTTTTCCCTGCACCAGCGGGACCATCAATAGCAATACCAAGGGGGGTTGCATCTGTATCGCTGTGCATGATATACCTCCCGGATATGAAAAAACCCACGACGCTGCAGTGGGGTTCTTGTGTAGTGAGAATATGTGCCATTCCAGGTTTTTGAACGCAAAAAATGAGCTTGTCGTGTCGCTACATCACAGTTGTAGTCGGGGAATGCGATGGAGCCAGTGAGCGGATTCGAACCACCAACCTACTGATTACAAATCAGTTGCGCTACCGTTGCGCCACACTGGCGAAAAGAACAATCTTTGGAAGTAAAGAGAGAAACCTCAGTGCGTGCCTATTATAGCCAGTGAAATCCTGAATGTCAATAACGATTAAAACGATAACCTTCTTACATATCTCGGCTTCGTTCCTCCCTGGCTGCTTGTCGCCCCTGTTCAATCCGATCGATACGCTCCTGTTCCCTTTGTATTATCATTTCGGGGTAAGGGTAGTACGGGGTATGTGGATCATCAGGTTCAATAACCAGGATACCTCCTGGGGTAATCTCACTGACTCTGCCGTCACATAACGCGCTCCACTCAATAAGATGCATTCCCCATACGCCCTCATAAGTAACTACTACCTCACCTTGCTTCACCATATCGCCAACCTGTTTAAAGACAAGAAAACCCGAGACCTGTTCTGCTAGAGGGAAGCGAAGTATGCGAACATTGTCCTGACGTTCACGCAGTACGAGCCAGCTCTCCTGGTTAGGTAAGGAGTTGATATGAGTAGTTTTTAGGGGAATGACTCTAGCGAAGAGCAACTGACTTACGGTAGCTGCTCTGGCTGTCAGTGTGGGAAACAGTACTGCCAGGCATAAGACCAGAATCGTGATGACGCCAGCCTGCAGTCCATATGAAATAACAGAGTCTATCGAGGCTATGTCAAGTTGCATCAGACGATAGCTGATTGCACCCACCATAATTAAACCCAGACCAAACCCTGCCATGGCACTGTAGACGTACTCCATACTCAAAAGAATTCCTACCTGTTTATTGGTGATGCCACATGATTTCAGCGCCGCAAGCTCTTTTCGCCTTTCCAGGAATGTCATTAAGGCCACAGTAAGAATCCCTACACACATGAAGATGAAGAATAGAACGAGTAAGCCCGCGGAAGGCAGTAAGATTCTCGACAACAGGCTCTGAGATATGATGTGAGGGAGATCGTCGCAGATGAGTAGAGCACCTGGATAAGTTGATGCCATCCATTCAACCAGATTGGGCAGGTTGCCATCCTTAGAGTTACGGTCATAATTGATCAGATATCTGTTTGCAACCGGTAAGGCTTGCAAAGAATAAGCATCATCAATTGAGATCAACGCTGGAGCAAGTGCGCTATCGTCATGATAGATACCGACAACCTCCAGGGTGAGATTACGCCGGACGTTTTGCTCAAGTCGTGAACAGGAAAACAGATCTCCTGGATGCAAATTGCTACGCTTGGCATAAGAACTTGGCAATAAAGCTTCTCCCTGTTGTTTTAGCCTGCATCCTTGAAGCTCTTCAGTTACAAAATCAAAGAACGCACTATCTGACTGAATCCCCAAGAGCGAAATCGACCCTGTTCTGCTGTCTGCGAAGAGCCCAACAGCTGCCTCACCAACTCCGAAGATCTTACGCTGATACTTAGGCATCGGGAGTTCGTCCCTATCCTTGATTGTCTTATTAGGTGGAGGAATCACTAATACGTCATAATACTTAGTACTAAGTCCTTCTGTTCTCGCCAGACCACTGCTGGCAACACCGTCCATAAATGCACCATAGAGGGTAAATAAAGTGAATGACAAGGAGATTACCGCAGCAACGGTGAACAGACGCCAGCGCCAAAACCAGGCATTCTTCTGAGAGAGACGCCAAATGCTCCCTATCCCCTCTTCTTTGCCTGCATGTTTTCTTACGATGGTTAAGTTACTCATGTCGAAAGACCTCATTTACGCTGGAGCCTGCCATGCGCAAAGCAGGAATCATACCGAAACATACGGCCGAGACTCCTGCCATGGCGCTGACCAGGATAAGGTCCAGGACTACAGAAAGCAGCATATGCTTAAGAGATACAGTGTTTAGAATTTGATTTAGAGTTGCCGGAATTCTGACAGACATGAATCCGACAAAAGCGCCGACTAACGAAACAACCAGGGCTTCACTGATTACCATTATGACAATCTCGCGGCGCCTCGCTCCTACTGCTTTTAGTATACCAATCTCCTGCCTGCGTTCACTGACCATGATCAACATATTAGCTATCATGATCATAGCTGCATTAAAAAAGATCAGAACACTGACAGGCATACGCAAATCGAGAGGCATCACCCCCTGCTGGAGACCCGGAACAGTTTGCTTGAGTGTTTCTATCGCAGTAGCCGATAGTCCGGTAAGGTCTTCTATGAGTAACTGATTATAAGCCTTGGTTATCAGCTGAGGAACATGCTGGAAGGTAAGTTGTGGATACCCTTGCTGTAACTCTGCCATCGTGTCTTCGATATAGGAGAGATCCTCCACTATCAGCATCACCTGTTCTGGCTGAAAGGCCTGATCGGCTACCTGTGTCCAGATTCCCTGCCAGGTAGACAATGGGATCTGCAGTTCATCAAGTCGCCAAAACAATCTGGAGCTAAAGAGTTGCTGGTTTCCTGCATTGTCTGTGATCATCATTTCTGCATCACGGGTAGGAATTGCGATCTGTCCCACGATACTTAACTGTATGATCAGCGGATCATCATAATCCAGCCCAGGCTCACCGCTGGCAAAACATATTTTTGGGACGGCAACCTGTATAACTTCCCCCACGGATATTCTTCCCTGCTCCGGCAGTTGGCTGCCATGGGCACAAATAACTGCCACATACTGTCCTTCGTCAGAGGGCAATAGCCAACGTCCCTGGGTGATCAACTCCTGAGGGTGAGTCTTCAGTAAATAATCTAAAGAACCATCCCTACCACGTAAAGCCACGGGCAATCTGAAACCAGTGCTAAGCATCTCAGCCGGAATCTGGTAGCGAGGATACACCCCTGAAGCACCGCTATACTGCTGCAACTCCGCCAGTAAAGGAGAGTCTAAGGGGCTACTTGGAACTTGCCTTTGCAGATATCCTCTTTGTTCTAGCTCGGGAAAAAAAGTTGACAAATCAGTAAAGGGACTGGAAATTGGCTTGTGGTAGACCCAGGATGATTCACCCTCGGGGATGACACCCAAGAAAGGGAGGTCATAGACGGCGATCTCGCCACCCAGAACTGCCCTGAATGTGTGACTATGCATGCTGGGATAACCCCTGCTCAAACTGATGGCGTTCGTCAGGAAAGCAGCAGCCAGCATCATAGACAGCACCGCCAGGCTGCTGCGAGCAATATTGCGCCAGGCATTGGTCATACCCAGTCGCATAAAGACCATATCTATCTCCTCTGTTCCCGGACCCAGGCATCCTTTAAACTAACGATGCGGTTGAAGACCAGGTTACCCAGGGCATGGTCCACATGATCGACATAGAAGTAACCCTGGCGCATGAACTGATAACGCATCTCTGCAGGTGCATTGGCGAGAAATGGCTCCATCTTACATCCAGTAAGCAGATCAAGGGAGTCCGGATTGAGGTGAGCGACGAAGTCAACGCCTTCTTCGGCGTCCGCTTCGGGATCGGGAATAGTAAAGAGCTTGTCATAGAGACGTACTGTAGCGTCTATGGCGCTGCTGGCTTCGACCCAGTGTGAGGTCCCCTTGACCTTGCGGCTACCTGCCGTTGCACCGCTCTTGGTTTCCGGATCATAGCTGCAGAGTAATTCGGTAATCTCACCCGAATCATTCTTGACCACAGCGTCACAACGGATTATGTAAGCGCCCTTCAAGCGTATTTCACCTCCCGGACAAAGACGGTGAAACCCTTTTACCGGTACCTCCATGAAGTCGTCCTGTTCAATGTACAATTCTTGGCCAAACTTTACCATGCGCACTCCAGCGTTGGGGTCTTCGGGATTGTTTTCCACCTCAACCTCTTCAAACTGTCCGTCCGGATAATTAGTCAGGATCACTTTTAAAGGTTTGAGAACGGACATGACTCTGGGAGCCGATAAATTTAACTCTTCGCGGATACAGTGTTCGAGCAGGGCGATATCAACCAAGGTAGGACTGCGGGCAACTCCGGCTCGGGTGACGAAGTCCATCAAGGAAGCCGCGGTATAGCCACGGCGCCGTAAACCGCTGATGGTCGGCATTCTTGGGTCATCCCAGCCAGAAACATATCCTTCGGTTACCAGACGTTTAAGTTTACGTTTGCTCATAATGACATAGGTAATGTTCAGACGAGAAAATTCATACTGGGAAGGAATAATGGGGTTTTCCGGTTGCAAAGACCGATGCTGCCAGCGGACATTGTCGACAAACCATCGATATAATTCGTTATGATCTGCATACTCTAAAGAACAACAGGAATGGGTTATACCCTCGATGGCGTCGGAGATGGGATGCTGATAATCATACATGGGGTAGATACACCATGTATCTCCGGTGCGATAGTGGTCTGCCTTCAGAATGCGATACAATACAGGATCGCGCATATTGATGTTTCCGGCTGACATATTGATCTTAGCTCGCACTGTCCTTGCTCCTTCCGGAAACTCACCGGCTCGCATGCGTGCAAAGAGATCCAGGCTCTCCTCTATCGAACGATCCCGCCAGGGAGAGTTCCTGCCAGGCTCAGTCAGAGTTCCTCTGTAGAGGCGCGTCTCCTCTACCGATAGATCGTCCACGTACGCCTTACCATCGCGAATGAGATCCTGGGTGAATTCGTAGAGCATCTCGAAGTAATCGGAGGCATAGAAGATACGATCCCCCCAGGAACAGCCAAGCCAGTGGGAATCTGCGATCAATGCCTCGACATATTCCATACTTTCTCCCTCGGGATTGGTATCATCGAAGCGCAGATTGCAAGTGCCATTAAACTCTACAGCAAGACCATAATCCACATAAATAGCTTTGAGATGACCGATATGCAGATAGCCATTGGGTTCCGGCGGATATCGTGTATGAACGAAACCTCCATTCTTCTGCGCGGCAATATCCTCAATGACGATATCCCTGATGAAATGACTACCTGTCCTCTCCTGAGAGGGTTCAGCTGTCAACCTGTTCCATATAGATTCGTTCATGACCATCACTCCATATCGGCGAAAGAGAGAGGCTCGAAACTACCCATCTCTTTGACAAACTGTTTCAGAATCTCCAGAGTAGCTACGCAATCATTGAGGTCCATGACTTCCACCGGTGAGTGGGAGTAGCGCCTGGGTATAGTCAGGGCTGCGGAGAGAATACCATCCGCCACCAGATGAATGGAGGCGGCATCGGTATTACCACCGGTAAACAGAGCAACCTGATAGGGTTGCTTACTATTATCGCATACCTGGAGCATAAGTTTTTTCATTATGGGGTTCATCAGGAAGCTGCGGCTCATCAGCTGCAGAAGAGGACCCTGGCGAATACTGACCGGTAATTCTCTAATGTAGTTAATATCCGGGGTATCTCCTGCAGGAACAGTGTCAACGGCAATAGCATAATCCGGGCGTATACTGAATGCAGCAACCTGAGCACCTCGTAGTCCTACCTCTTCCTGAACCGTGAAGACAGCATAGAGGGTCCCTGCGAAGGGCAGTTGTTGCAGGTCGCGTAGTAGCTGAATGAGCAACGCACAACCGACGCGGTCATCCAGAGCTTTACTGCAGATCAGATCATCGTCGGCAAACTCGTTGTAATACGGCCAATGGCAGATAGGATCTCCGGGTCCTATGCCAAGAGCCTTCACCTCTTCATCCGATTTACAGCCGATATCGATATATAATTCACTATACGGCTTTACCTCGGTTCTCTCTCTGGGTGACATGAAATGACCAGACTTTGCTCCCACGATACCGAAATGTCCTTTAATCGAGACCTGCCGGCCCAGGAGCAAAGCATCACCTGTTCCCCCGATCTTCTCGAAGCGAATCCACCCATTTTTCTCTATACTCTTGATGATTGCGCCTATCTCATCTGTATGAGCAGCGATCATCACCTTGGGCCCTGGTTCACCGCCGTGCTTTACTGCGATGATGTTCCCGAAGGCATCTACACTGCACTCGTCTGCCAGGGGTCTGATGTGAGCCAAAACTGCACGCACCACTTTCTGTTCCTGACCTGAAATACCCTCGATAGCAGTGAGTTCCTTTATTAGGATACGCAAATCCTCTTTCATTCTTCCTCTCCTTTGTCAAAGTATATGTCCTTTAATTTCAGCAAAGCGCGGGCTTGATACCCGCGCTGTGACTCATCTCAGCCAGGTTATTCAGCCAGCTTTCGTCCCAGGTTGCGAGCCTTTTCCAACTCCTCCTGAGGAGCGGCAGATCCATCTACACCCCGGCAACCACCTATGGTAAGTCCATAGGCGACACGGCGCCCTCGTTGCCCTAGAAAACCAACCACAAACTCTTCCACATCTTTAAACCGATCCGTATCAGGATTACCCTGCACCATAATAACAGCCGACTTTTGGGTGGAAGGCAGCGTGGAGGCTTCTTTCTTCATATAGCCGTAATAACGATCGATCAGTGTCTTAGCCTGGGCATTATAGTCTGCCATGTAGTTTGGAATGCCCCAGAGTACTGCATCTACTTCCAGAGTAGTCTGCAATACCTGCTTAAGATCGTCTTCCAGAAGGCATAAGGGCGGCGCATCTTCGGCTTTACAAGCACCGCAATGCTGACAACCCTTCATGTTCAGATCGTTAAGATGAACGGGAATGATCTGAGCATTAGGATGTACTTCCTGGTAGCCCAAAACCGCTTCCTGTAAATAGCGCGCAGAGTAACCATTTTTGCGAGGAGAACAGTACAGTACCATGAGACGCATAACGAAACCTCCTTACTAATACAAACCATGAAAACAGCGTTAGGTTGGGCTCTATTTTAGCGCAACGGGAATCTCCATTTTTTCACCACGAGAGTTTTGCAAATATTTAACCATAGATTTCTTAATATTATCCGGAAGCTCACGTTTGACCGGGAAAACTGCAGCATTTATAGTGCGTTCACTGAAAATGCGGACAATCTCACCAAGTTCTGCCAGACGGTCAGCGGAGATATACTGCAGTTGATCGAAACGATTATGGATTGGGGCACCGAAGCGGCAGAAGTTCACTCCTGGAATACCCATTTCAGCAAATGGTACAGAATCGCTGGAATAGACATCATGCCGTAGTTGCATGGCGATGCCATGCTCTTTACACAGGTAATCTATAACATCCACTAACGCCTGTGGCCCGGTAACGATTGTCGAGTTACGACCGATAAACCCTCCTGCTACATCCACATTGATTACCAGTTTTACCTTATCCAGATCCTCCTGGTGCTCCGCTACATGGAAGAAGCTGCCGAGGAGGCCGTATTCTTCACTACCACACCACACAAAACGCAGAGTGCGTTGAGGCTGGTGTTCGGCAAAGTATCTGCACAACTCCATCAGGATTACCGATCCCGCTCCATTGTCATTAGCTCCAGAACTGTAGTGCACACTGTCGAAATGGGCGGTATAAACGATTATCTCCTCAGGAAACAGGCTGCCAGTGATCTCACAAACCACATTGCAGGACTGAACCGGGAGATCTTCCTGAAAAAGTTCCAGTCTAATCTCGCTGGCTCCCCGCTCCAGCAACTCCAGGGCATCTTTCGCTCTTAAGACTACGCCAGGTATCTGACCGTGTTTCAGGTGCCCCTCCCGTATACTAAAGTGATGCAGATCAGTGTCCTGTGGGTTATCAAAGACGTTTCCGCTAATCGAGACGAAGGCGGCGACCTTCTCTTTGCACAATCGTTCATAGATCTCCAAGCTCACCCTACTGTTTAAGATGACAGCTTTACCTGCACTCTGATGGAGATCAACCTCGCCGCCGTCTCCTGCGTAGATCAACTCTGCGCATAACCCATCTTCATCAGTGCTTCCTGTGCGCCCATACCCGGTAACAGAGTACTCCTGAGAATAAGGTTTGGTTACGGTCAACCTGGCTTGATCAATGCGGTAGTTAGTAACCGGAAATTTTTCCTTTGCAGCAGATATCCCGAAAGTCGCTAGATCAGAGATCAAAATATCGGCAGCCTTATCCTCTTCCGCCGTGCCACCCAGGCGTTCGAAAGAAATTCTGCGCAGCAGATCCATTGCTCGTTCACCATTGATGGACATATTATTCCTCCCATTCTCATAGTGCAGTTTTTGTACAAAGATTGATTCCCTGCTGAAAGCCGGGAATCCTGCCTAATTGATACTATTACTGTCCATTCCTCTCACTGATCCAGACAATTATACCACTGCATGCATATCCAAAGAGAGGTATCAGTATCCAATCACCCCAACTATAAATGATCAGACCTGCGGAGCAGACAGCGATTATTGACCAGTTTTTCGATTGCAAAATGCGTTGCATGATATACTTACCATCGGGATATGGCAGACGGCTAACCATCATCAGGGCTAAGAGAAGGGTTATTATTAACACCGCATTTACTCCAAACCGCTGCCAGTACACAGCAGTAACGGCAAGAATTCCACCTGCAGCCGTAATAGGCATACCAGTAAACCCTCTGGCAGAAGAGGATTTTTGTGAGTTAAACCTGGCTAAGCGTAAGGCTCCACATATCGGAAAAATAAGAAGAGGCACCGCGCAAACCCAATGAGTTTCATTTCCCGAGAGTTGCATCAGGAGAAGAAATGCCGGAGCCACGCCGAAAGTGACTACATCGGCTAAGGCATCAAGCTCTTTGCCAAAATCACTGCTGACGCCTAATGCTCTGGCGGCGGCTCCATCCAGGGCATCAAAAACCATTCCTGCAATGATCGCCATAGATGCCGGAAAAGGTTCCCCTTGCAAGGAGAAATGGATGGCGATTAAGCCCATGAGCAGATTTCCTGTGCTTAGTGAGTTTGGTATAATGAAACGCCACATAATATGCTCCCAATTATTTGTTATGGCGGGAGAGAACTGGTACGTACCCGCTCGGAAAACACCGATGCTATAATATAGTATCTCTCTCTGGTTCTCTGCTGTGTCAGGATGGTTGTGTAACCATTCGGTGTGGAGAGACCCTGAGCAAAGCCTCCCAGTGGATTGCAGATAAGGTATTCATTGTAGATTCGTTCGAAGAGTATGCCTTCCGGCAGGTAATAAGGCACCTTTAATGGTAGTCGAGGAGGGGTATCATAGGCAAGATCGACTGATTGAGTAGCTATATTGAAGGTTATGCGAATCGTCTGACCATGAGCATGAGCCAGAGATAAACCGAGACGCAACTCATTGGCTATCGCTTCTGCAGCCATACGCAGCTTGATGGAATCACTACCATCAAGGGTAGGTATAGCCAGAACTGTAAGCATGACGAGGAGAGCCATAACTAACAGAAGTTCGATCAGAGTAAACCCAGCATCAGGCATCCTGGCATAATCAGGGCAGGACGAACGGATTGCTGCGTCTGACGATATCCTGTTTTTGGGATTCGTTGCCATCATCACGGTCTCCTTCTCCCCATAGAATGAGGTTGAGTCTCAAGGAGAGCATCTGAGACAGAGGATCTTTGTTATAACTCCAGCGAATCACCTGCAGTGGGTGCGATGAGATCTCTAGACTTTCAATAAACTCTGTCAGAGAGGTAAAATCGCCTCCCAAGCTGAGAAAAATGGAGTAACCGGTAAAGCCATACTGATGGTGTTGTTCAGTGAGGCTAAGTTCTGAGATTCCTACCATATGTCGGTGAGCCAGAGTTTCCAAATACCTAATAAGTGAGATCTCGTCTAGGAAGGGGAGCTGTGCCTCTTCAGTGACCAACTGGCTTTCAACAAGAACTGACGCTGCATTATTTAATGTCTTACCCAACTCTGTCAACTCTGAAGTAAGTACCCGGTATCTTTTCCAGGATGGCAGGAGCATACCTGTAATGAGGACTACGGGCATCAGGAAGAGCAGAGTATTGATCATGAGATTTGGCCAGGATTGTTTACTAACAGTAAACAAAGGCCTTGTTATTAATCTCATCACCAGACCCCTCCTTAATGCATCTCCTTGTAATACCCGACTTGTAGGCTAAAACTAAATCCTGTCCCCTGGTTAGTCAAAGGAGAAATAGTGAGAATACCAAAAGACTCATCTAATTCGATGAGTTGTAGCAGATGAGCTATTGATGACAGATTCGCACTATTGCCAAAAATGCTCAGGGTCCCAGTCATTTCATAAATGATGCTCGTCAGTGCAACATCCTCGGGTAACCAAGAGAGCAGGTGATGCATTATCTCAGAATACAGAGTCTGATCAGCTTTAAGAGCAGCCATGAAGAATTGCCTTTCTTTTCGTATGGTTTCTTGAAGGTCATG
>Ga0123353_10012053_pt1 | contig 12244 bp, 10 predicted proteins | sample TergutLab28metaG_3_FD_92763 | JGI IMG/M metagenome (GOLD analysis project Ga0123353, IMG submission 92763) | Labiotermes labralis P3 segment gut microbial communities from Petit-Saut dam, French Guiana - Lab288 P3 | ecosystem: Host-associated > Arthropoda: Insects > Digestive system > Gut ... | reverse complement strand
CGCAAAAGTTGGCACTATCTTCGCCGACCGGCGGCGGCCGCTCTGTCGGTATAGTTCGCGTGCGGACTAAGGCCACGGAGTTTGTTTGTTTATCAGTTGTAAATGTATTACGTACATATTGGAGGGGTCTACAGATTTTCCAAAAATATGGGCGCCAGAATGGTGACAGGAAGCATGTCCCGCACTGAGGAACGACAATACTGGAGTGACCGGTTAACCTTACCGTTATCTGGCGCTTTCTGCTCTGTGCATGTGAACTGATATATACAGGGTGATCAAAAAGTCTCTGTGCACCTGACGATTGCAGTATACAGTACAGGTGCACAGAGACTTTTTGATCACCCTGTATATTTTATGTATATACAGGAGGGGGCGGGGGTTGCAGTGACTGTACTGAAAATATTTGGAGCCACCGTAAAGAATTTAGTCGCCCATGTAACAAGGCGCCCGGGATTTGTGCACGCTTGATTAGTTCACTGTTACCGTCGCCAAGAAATCGTCCAACCTGCTGTCTAGTCACTAGCATTAAATACGTGCACCATTACCGTTTATTTACTTCCAACTGTTCTGCAGTGTCTGTAACCGTCCGCGGCTGGCTGGTTGTGTTCTGCTGTTGCAGATGGGCAAAGAAGTATTGGTTGCGCCAGACGTCCTGGACGAAGATTTGCCTAGGCTGTTCCCGGGCGGAGTTGAGAAGGTCAGTATGCCATCGGGAATCGCTTACGTGCGATTTACCCGCGACTACGGACATGCCAGCGAATGTTGGGATGGTGGTATTGTCTGAAGGCACTTGACGCCGCCTTTGGGCCGACAACGCTTGAAGCCAAACTGCAGCGAAATTTATGGACTAACTTACAGAGAATGGAACAGCGTCGCAGTACCAAGAAGGACAAATTACGTTAAAAAAAATACTTATTTGAAAGTTGTTATTGTTATTGAGTTTAAAAAATAAATTGTACGTTGATCATTTGTAAGGTAAAGCACTCCATAAGTTAATGGCCGTATTCAGGAGCAGTGGATGAAACCTCGTTCACGCGAATCACAGACATCAGACACCTTTACATATCCGATATGTTGATGATGGATTATGTAAAACCCTTGCATATCTTGCAGCTACCGCCTTTCATCGGACTCTCTCGTAACCACTGAAACGCAAGATGCTACGTCACTCGCAAACTAAACCCTATCGTACCCACTGGAAACCCGGGTTGTAACGTCACTCACAAACCAAGCCTTATCATGACCATTATGACGGGATAACCATGGATAGCCGGTAATCACGGCAGTCCAGGTGCGACACAGTCACTGAATCAGTCGACACACCAAGCACACTGTATATATGGAGATAATAATGTGATTAAAATTAATTTATTTCTATTATTTTCACTAGTTGGCCTACAGATTCCTATTAGCCTAAGTGAAATTGTCAGATACAAACCCATATTTACTTCTCCGCCATGTTTTTGATTAGTAACCACTGTCCATAAAAACTTTACCAGTGTTTATGATCTGTACTCATGCAAAATGCCACTTGCCAGTCTCCAGCGGTTCATCAGTACTGCTATGAAAGTTATATATATATATACAGGGTGTTTCAGGAGGAATAGTAAATATTTTAGGAGGTGGTAGTATGGCCCATAGTCCATACTACCACCTCCTAAAATATTTACTATTCCTCCTGAAACGCCCTGTATATTTATTTATTTGTTTATTTAGCGTAGCCACTAATTGTGTCTCGTTGCAGTCTACAGAATAATTTAAACAATGTTGCACTTTCTCAAAATACTACTACTATACAGCCATTCAGGCCCTGCATTAATTGTCGTTTCCAACTCTGAAGTTCGCAAGACCGCCATGCTTTCATTACTGGTGGCAAGAAGTAATGATATACAACGGTACGGATGCCCTAATGACATGAGTGGCCATACTAGACAAACATTTGTCAGTTGATTCGACAGCTACACGATGTGGGACACAGTACCATAATGACAGTTAAGTCTATCCTACAGTATAAAACGAGGAAATCAGAGTGAAAAGCAATGAAAGACTATGTCAAAATTTTGTTAGTCAGTAATGAACCCATACCTCTATTTACGGTTGACTGCGATATGGTGGATCCTGGGTGACCTTTTGTAAGATACACAGAAGTAGAATGTTTCATTACATTATACTCAGCCCCAGGTAATTTTAACGGAATATCCTGCTGTCTCTGTTATATATAGGTCCACCGTAGCAGCTTCAGAGACTGCAGCCTTTAATTAATTACATTTCAACATTCTTTTTGTCTCTAAAGCCTTGACCTGCTTTAGCACAAGCCTTCATTCGCATCGGGTTGCAGCGTCTCATGTGCAATCTCCCACGTTCGGATGTGTTGTACAGAAAGGTGGCTCCGTAAACCGTTCTGCGAGCGGAAACTGCAGAGCAGTTGGCGTGGGTGGGTGGAGGATAAGGCGAAATGCCGTTATTCGTGGGTAGTTAACGATACAGAATGTCAGCTGCCCCCGTAAACCTCAGTATATTCAACAACCCTCACCCTACTCGTTCAATAGCCTCCACTTTTTGGCAGCCGTAACTAGACGCGTTGTGAGGAAGAATCAACTTACGCCAGACTACCAACAAAGTTAGAAATACTTACATTTAATTACTTACTTACTTACTCCATGGAGGAGAGTCCTTCTTGAGAAGCTAACCGGTTTGCAAATAGTCAAGAAATTCCCCGCATTTTATGGAACTCGAAGGTTCATTAGCGCATTCACAAGTGACCGCCACCTATCCCTATCCTGAGCCAGCTCGATCCAGTACATTCCCCCACATCCCACTTCCTGAAGCTCCATCTTAATATTATCCTCCCATCTACGCATGGGTCTCCCAAGTGGTTCTTTCCCTCAGGTTTCCCCACGAAAACCGTGTATAGAAATACAAATGATTATAAATATGATTTGTCACATAAAGATTATTTTGGAAATTTCCCGGCCTCCTTGGTTTTTCAAACACAACATTTAGGAAAATATATGTTTCTTGAACTCGTCGACTTTATGGTATTTTTCCGTCCTATTGCTGTATTATATATGTTCCCATCAACAGGTGAGGTTGCCACTCACTTGGGTCCCACATACGGGGTTCATCACAAGCGTTGTGTTTGGAAAAACCAAAGACGGCGAATACTGTCCAGAATCATAGATCAGCCAAATGTTTCCAATACACAATCAACGCTTTCAGACCGAATGTCGGACTCAGTCAATCATGCTCCTGCCCATCGTCGGAGTGTCTCACACAAGTCATAACAGTAACGAAACAAACAAGGAGTTCGGACAGAACACGTGAAGCCGAACGCCATAAGAATCGACCTAAATAACGAAGCAACCTTACATAACACCATCACCAGCACCACCGAACCACCACCACCACCACCAAAAACGACGATTATCATCATCATCATCATCATTATGATGACCATAATAACTATAATATTCCTTCCGAAATTCAATAATCGCAGTAACCAACCGGAATGACAGTAACCGGTGGTAAGCGATGTCACTTCTACCTCACCATCTCTAACTGTAGAATGGATTCATCGTGCTAAGTGACTCAGGTTCCTGTTTTAGATGCTTGTTTTGTGCTTCTTGATCGCAAAGAAGAAACGACTCATAGGCACACAGCAGCTAACTCCAATATCCGGCTACCTAATCCCTGCTACACTAATTTAATTCCGCACTGGATACGAATATGCTGGCTTACACCGCGCACGACCCACCTTCGTAAGAACGACGCCGTGGGAGACGCTAGGGTTGTAGGCGTCAAGTCAAGGAAGAGGATTTGTGTGCTTTTAGGTATATTAACAACAGCTATTAGAACTCGTCTCCTCCCCTACATATTTTCCAAGTTCCCCTCAGTTCCTGCATGGAAATGAAGCACCACCGTTTATTTCCACGACTGTGTCTATGCGTGTTCCCTGCCACAGGGCAACAAACGCCTAACTCTCATTTTGCAGAAGATATACAGGTAGTTGTGTACCGACTGCAGATGGCATTGGTACTTCTAAATTTTCAACTGCGTTACTACGGCGTCTACCTTTGTAAGCACCAAAATTAATGCAATAAGCAGCGAACTTAAAAAAGAGAAGATATCCTCTCCACATCGTAAAGGCGTGGAGGAAGGGTAGAGGTAAAACTCCACTCATTCTTAACCTCGGCGCGAGATGGAGGTGGAGAATCCCAGTACACACTGAACAGGATGTTGGGTAGGAGGTGCTGACATCGGCTTATACGTTGAAACTCTGTGACGAAGTCAGGAAATGCTTGCTGTCATTTGGAGCAGAATCTCTGTCTTCCAGCTGACTATCCAAAAATTAAAAAAATTAAGATATACAAGAGTATAATTTTGCCTGTTGTTTACTGTGGGTGTGAAACTTGGTCGCTCATATTCAGAAAGGAACGTAGGCTGAGGATGTTTGAGAATAGGGTGCTGAGGAGAATATTTGGGACTAAGAGGGACGAGGTGACAGGGGAGTGGAGGAAACTACTTAATGAGGGGCTCAATGATCCGTATTCCTCACCCAGTAGTTTTCGGGTGATTAAATTGGTAAGAATCAGATGGGTGGGGCATGTAGCAGGTATGGGGGAGAGTAGAGGTGTATACAGTGCTTTGGTGGGGAAACCTGAGGGAAAGAAACCACTTGGAAGACCCAAGCGTAGTTGGGAGGACAATATTAAGACGGATCTTCAGGAAGTGGGATGTGGGGGAATGGACTGCGTGGAGCTGGCTCAGGATAGGGACAGGTAGCGGGAACTTGTGAATGCGGTAATGAACCTTCGGGTTCCGTATAAATGCGGGGAATTTCTTGACTAGCTGAGAACCGGTTAGCATCTCAAGAAGGACTCTGCTCCATGGAGTAAGTAAGTAACGATGTTTATCAACTTTCCATGTTATTGTGTGTTTGTTCCTTAAATTTAACACTGTACATTTTCCGTGCAACTAAATCAATCCCAATTTGTTGCACTGTATAATGGTTAGTTCTCCTACAAGTTTCGTAACCGTAATCTACTATAAAGTGGGCGCGGTAGCTCAGTCGGTATAGCGACTGACTATGGGCTGGACGGTCCGGGATCGAATCCCGGTGGGGACGAGATTCTCCGCCCGTCCAGACCGGCCCTGGGGCCCACCCAGCCTCCTGTAAAATGGGTACCGGGTCTTTCCCGGGGGTAAAGTGCGGCCGCGGCGTGCTGCTGACCACTCACCCCCTTCTAGTGCCGCGGTCATGGAACAGTAGAGCTATACCTCTATCCACCCTCTGGGCCACACCGGGCCTGTAACGGGATCACTTTACCTTTACCTTTAATCTACTATAACATCGATTTCAATCACATGTGAGAACTCGAACAGTTAAATTGAGACAAGCGCTGCACACATTACACAAGTCTCCCTGAAGATGACATATTAATTCGGGCCGAAACGTGTCGAATAACTAACCAAAATATAAATAATATAGTGCAACAAGTTGGTATTGATTCTCAGTGAAATGTGTTTTGTATAATGGTCAGAGCGTTTATTTCCGTTTAACACATTAATAATTAGGTGGTATTTAAAATAGAGAGGATATGTGCTGTGTGTGAGGTCCGACCTGAACTTCAAATGTAATTCAGCTTAATTTGAATCGTTCCACAAAACCTCCATATTCATCTTCATGCGTCTCTTATCAGAAGGACAGGCAGGCAAAACCTGGTCAGTTTCTAGTAAAGCGTTGCTCTTTCGGACAAAAGAGGGGGCTTTTCAGCCACACAACTGACCCGTCTTCTTGCCAAGAGAGGGCGCCCCACTGCGACCATGAATGTAATGGTCATGAGCCCCACGGGGAGGCTCGAAGCCAGGAATGACAGACGCAATGACGCACTCAGATGCACAGTGATTTGGGTTTAGTCTTCGAGGGGTTTAAGTGTTCAAAGTGCACTAAAAACATACAGGCCAGTTACAACGCAGATCGCGCCGTGTCACATTTCCGCTGTGGTATATTCCTAGGAGAACCCAAAGTGATTGTTACACCGTTCTTCCAAAACCGAGACGCTATTATATGCCAGCGAGCTATATTTGTGAGTCCCCCGAGAGAAGGGGGGGCGCCACAGAGGCAACGCCACCCTACTTACTGGCGGGGGCTGAACATTTCGAAAATGTCCGCCGTCGTGTGGGTGTCTGTAGTATACTCCACGAACTGTGTAGGGAATTGAAAAAAAGAACCTGCGGAGTAGCACGTGGGAGTCTATGGCGTCGACGACGGCGACGACGTAGTTGTAGGGGGGGGGGCGCCACGACGCATGCAAGTCACGTGAATATCTTTATTGATCCGATCTTCCTCCGTCCACCGTATGCTGGATTCGCAACCAAATCAGTTTCCTACGCAACAGGAATTGTGGGTATATTTTTTTGGAAGGTGGGAGGGGGATGGTGGGAATTTTGAACGGCACCAGCATCCCAAAATTTTATATATGTAAATACATTCAGAGGTGTAGTTAGACTCATGCAATAACCACACCATACGCTCTCCGTCTCAGAGTTTAACACTTCGAAGGCTAAATTAACGTAAATAATATTTAAAAATACGGGGGACCGCGGTAGCACAGTGGTTAAGGTGCTGTGCTACAAATCGGAAGGTCGCTGTTCGATTCCAGATGGCACCATTGGAATTTTTCATTGACATAAAATCCTTCCGATCGCACTATGGCTCTAGGGTCGACTCAGCCTCTAACAGAAATGAGTACCAGGAGTATTTCCTGGGGGTAAAAAGCGGCCGATCAGCGCAAGGCTGACAACCTTACCACCATCTTGTGTCGTTGTCATGTAATCTGGGAACCTAAATTTCCTCGAACCCTCTGGGCCACTCCAGGCCTGTAATGGGACTGCTTTACCTTTACCCTTTTTTTAATGTTTAAAAATTCAGTTCAAGCCTCCAAAAGATCAGGCTGTATCTCAGTATATAGGCTACGTGATTAATGCTCTTTATCTAAATAATGGCTGCTTGTTTTGAGAACCATTCAAAACACAGAACCATATTGTGTGGGTAAACAACAGAGTTTCTTATTCTTCAAGCAGGTGGTACATATTGTAACCACTTTCTTTAGAAGGTTAAACAAGCATCTAGAATCCACACTCATGAGACCCAGAGTTAGGACACGCACATTCCGAAATTACGAATGAGTGGAGGTATAACTCTGTTCCCCTATTCGCCTTCATGGCGTGGACATGGACAAACTTTGCCTTTACCTGTTACATGTATATTGCAAACCCGTCCCCAGTTTCTCGTACGAGAACTGGTGTAGACTCCAGTTGAAATGTGATGGCACACGATAACGCACGGGAGGGGGAGTGAAGGGGAAACTGGCAAATGGAGTGGGTAGCCAGTACTGTTCACACTACCTCGGAACATGGTGTATCCAGCATTATTACCGCTGATACGCACACCTCGACTGCCAGTAGTCGACTGAACTGACGCCCCCGCCGATTTAAATGGACTCGTTCGTTTCGCCGAAAGACGAAATCTTGTTTTTTGCGCGTGTGCCATCACATTTCAACTGGCCTCTACAACTCAATTTCCCGCTGCCTGCACGAGTCAGATCCCCGTTTTAAGCCACGAGTACGCATTAAAAGCAATTGACACACTACCATTTCACACATACTTCTTAATCAAACCAATCGTTCTGTCACTGTTTTGACATTTCGCATAAAGTCGGATTCAAGTCTTGGGCTTTTATAACGTAAAGATTTGTATATCCTGCCGAGACAAGCGACACTCTTCCTTGTCTGGGGAAAAAAGACAATCGCACACGAACATCTTAAGACAACAAAACAAAAAATGCATGAATACAAGAAGGAAAAGAAGAAGAAGAAGAAGAAGAAGAGGGGGACGACATGGGGGCCGCGATGATAGCGACTACAATAGTGAAGGGGATTTCTGGCGGACAGTGGGCTTTCGCTGTTTTTGGCGATGGGAGGAACGACTTCACATCACTCTGCCGTGAATGAAAAATCTTGCATGACTTAACGTTAACGACGTGGCGACGGGATATGATAATGTCGACACAACAACAGTGATGTAGGTCATGGCGAGGTGAACTATTGGGACGTAAAGAAGGTAAAAGCTCTGCACTAGACACGAGCCAAACAGTTACCAAGTTACGAAATATACCACTTTTCAAGGTGTTTAACCTAATTCCTAAAACGTTGTCCAATGCACTTCAGTCTATCAGAACACCAACATTAAAATACGAAGATGGGACTTGTGTCGAAATTGATCAGCCTCTGGGAAGGATGGTCACAGTAGCCCAGTGGTTGCCGTACTGCACGTAGGCGCACCTCCTACGGTCACATTCCGCAGGGTGCCCCGTACTGTGTATCTATGCGTCACGTACTGTACTATACTTAGCGTCTGTACAATATTAACAGAATGGCCCTTCTAACAGTAACATACCGTGTTTTCTGTGAGGTATGAACTGAATTTTATACACGAAGAGCGCCTAAAAACCGTCAGGTTTTTAGGCGCTTTTGCAAAATTGCGATAAGCGACTATTACCTTCGTCATATCTGTCCGTCCGCCCGCGTGGAACAACTTGGCTCCCTCTAGATGCATTGTCATAAAATTTGATATTTGAATAATTTTAAAAAATCTGTCCAGAAAATTCAAGTTTCATTAAAATCTGACAAGAATAACCGGTACTTTACGTGAAGACCAAAATATATTTTTCATCATATCTCGTTCAACTCTGCTTAGAATGACCCCTCGACGGTAGCCTAAACACGCTCACCGCCTGAGCAAGGTTTCTACCTCAGTCTACCTGTCTGTCGGAAAATCCCCTACGAGATACGCTGTCCATTTACTGAATGTGGGACAGTTTACGTTGGTGATACGTAAATTGACTTGTATTACGAGTGCTTGACAGTGGAGTCCAACTAACTGGTATTTGTGTTAGTTTCTACTGGTCACTTGAAAATTTGCTGATTAGTTCCAACCACTAAACCTCACCGCCCTCCCTGGCTGTCAATCAAGAATTCTATCGCAGATTCTCGTGAAGATAACTGACTTGACATTTGCGTGAATCTAACGGATTCTGATTGGTTCCTTCATATTTTTGAGACGTCGCAGAGGAACCGTGGTTACATTCCTGGCACGGACAAGAGATTGTTCTCCTCTCCAGTACTTCAGAACTCAACTTTCTATGCAGCATCTCTCTTGGATCTAGTTCTTAGGTTATGAATGCACTGGGCACCACTCTCCCAGATCACTTCCTGGCGTGGTCATTAATGAAGAACACGGTCAACCTGATCTTTTTACGCAGTAGGACATCTCAAAAGTGGGGGTTTCCATCTTGTTATTACAGATTACAGGAAATCAAACGTTCGGCGATTGGTATCCTCTGGTAGCACAACATTCAGACTGTGGTTCGTACAGTCAGTCATCTGGATGAAGAGTTGAAATATAGACACACACACACACACACACACACACACAGCTCGGCGACCTCTCTTTTTGGAAGGAGAGTAGTGTGAAAAGCATTAATCTATTCATTCTACCGACAGGAAATAGCGCTTTTGCCTCATCTCACTTCAGCTAGTCACACTGTACAGATTCTCGTCTAATATCTGTATCGACCCTAACAGCTAAGACTCATTCCCGGAAGTAGACGCACGTCGGAGTACCAGGAAGCAGTGATTCAGTAATTGTCATCATAACTTCCCTTGTAAACCGAATTGCCAGACTGCCAGTACCCATGCCAAACACGTGGATCTCACAGCACAGTTGCTGGAGAACCTAGAAATCTGGCATATTACGCCGTGTCGCCTGGTAGACACGGACGTATTGGGATTGCACTGCCTTCACCTTCAGAGTAAAGAAGTTCGAGAGAAATCATGTTCTTTTGCAATAATAAAACCTATATTTTATTTTATGTTTTTCTGACCGTGCATGCTGGTACAACTCTGGGTAAATGACCAACTTGATGCACAATTGCGTTATATAATAAGTTTATTACCATAATCCTCTACATGTTTCGAGCAACACTATGCTCATCATCAGAAGGTCGAATTGTATTAATATATCTGGTATAGTACTCTCTGTAAGTGACCGTCCGGTGTGCAGGTTGAGAAGGAACTGGTTGAACCACTTCCTTCTCAACCTGCACACCGGACGGTCACTTACAGAGAGTACTATACCAGATGCTGTATTAATACAATTTCATGAAAATCCGTCTAGAGGCGAGTTGTTCCATGCGGGCAAACGGACAGACATGGTGAAGCTAATAGTACCTTTGCGCAATTTTGCGAACGCGCCTAAAAACGAGTGCACAGGAACGAACCCTGAAAATTGAGCTCCCATAAAACACGGCGTTATATCTCAGAAGAACTGAATCTTCAAAATAATAGTTGTTATGAAACACACTAACACGTCCTTCACAAAACCCGATAATTCAGCAGCATGTTCACAGGATCCCACCACTGGTCCCTATCCAGTTCACACTTTCCTATAGTACTTATTAACCTCCCATTTTAATATTATCCCCAACCATGGTAAGGCGTCATTCAGCTCAATTAATGCCATATAGTACTGGCAACTGCCTTTCCCTCACTGAATACAATAATGAATACTATGATTGAGCTCAAAAATGTAAAAACTACACCCGACAAAACCGGCACACATGTTAGTTGAAACACACCCCGCCGGATGCCATTATAGTCAGATGTAATATTTTTGAGCTCAATTGTAGTATTAACTCCAAATGGGCAATTTTTTTATTGTGCCACAATTGCATTAAGCGAGCGATATCTTCATGTCTTGTCTAATACAAGAAGTCAAGTGCGTGTGCCGTAACAGAGGATATACAGCAGTCCATAACCTATCGCAACGGCTTCGCACTGGTTGAATCACAGAGGGTCTGTATCAATACACTGCCAACTGTACCGTCAGACAAGCGGTAGTGTTTTATGGGGATGGGGGAGGATATTTTATGGGGACGTGGGGGCGTGGATAAAGGGTGATATGCAACCGAGGGGAGTGGGGGGAGGGGGGGGGAAGATCCGCGTAGAGTAGGTGGTGAGACGTAACTGCGTCAGAGGAGAGAGGGGACATCGCGTGCGTCGAACACCCACCTGTCTATTTGAGAGTGGGGAGTAAAAAAATTACTGCCCAACCTGAATCATCCCACGGATATACGATTTGTTGCTTTCCACACAAACTGAACCAGAAGGCTTTCAGGTTGCAATTGCAAGAGGACATAAATTGTAAAAATTATGTCACAGCCACACGGTAGTGTCCATGTATCTCAAGGGTCAGGGTATGCAGAGGGGGCAGAATTTTATGGACATTTATTCCTTGTGTCATGTAGTTTACGCGAAGTACGAACATGAGCTAGGCAAGAAGCTTGTCTATGTCTTGATACACAAAGAACACCAGTACGGAATGCCTGACCCCATGAAACTGTGTAACCAGCTTCACGAAGCTCAGTTATCTCTGTGTTTCCAAACATCTGCGTTTGCTGCAAGACTTAGCACAGCTGAGGAACACGAACCGGTCCGTCTAAGTAACGACACGCGTAACGGGTCCTTTTATGTGTGGAATGAACCAATATTTCAGCCGTTCTTATTGCTTAACGATGACTTATCAACTAGTACAGCGTCGCTCTCAGTTTGTGATCGCACCTATGCAGCCCACTCAGCCGACCACACACACGTAGGTGTACCAAGACTACCCTGAAGAGGACACTCCAAGCTACTACGAAATGCTGGTACCTAAATACCAACCTTAACCGTCCTATCTCCAACTTCAGAGTAGCTACGAGTATGAAGATAGTCTTTGACTACTCTGAAGTTGGAGGCAAAAGAGTTAAACGTAAAGAAGTACAGAGAATAAGATGGATTGGTCATATCGCAAAAGTGGCTAAACAAAGGACGGTGAAACGAATAACAGAGTGGAGACCGATTGCAGCAAGGAGGATTGGTGGGCAGAGGTCAAGATGGGAGGATGATGTCAGACAGGTCCTGGGAAAAATGAAGATTCAGAATTGGAGTAAGATGGCTATGGATGGAGAAGAATGGAAGAGAATTGCTGAGTAAGCCAAAACTCACAATGAATTATAGTGCCAAGAGGAGGAGGAGGAGGAGGAGGAGAAGAAGAAGAAGAAGAAGAAGAAGAAGAAGAGAAGGAGGAGGACGAGGAGGAGAAGAAGAAGAAGGCAAAGGCAGTAAGCACCTCCGTAACGTTCCT
>Ga0123353_10012052_pt1 | contig 12245 bp, 6 predicted proteins | sample TergutLab28metaG_3_FD_92763 | JGI IMG/M metagenome (GOLD analysis project Ga0123353, IMG submission 92763) | Labiotermes labralis P3 segment gut microbial communities from Petit-Saut dam, French Guiana - Lab288 P3 | ecosystem: Host-associated > Arthropoda: Insects > Digestive system > Gut ... | reverse complement strand
TATAATTTTTTGGGGTAGTTCTTCATATGCTAAAAAGATATTTATGATCCAAAAAAAGAGCATCAGAATTATAACAAATTCGAAACCAACAGATTCGTGTAGGCATCATTTCATAAATTTGGAAATAACGACGATGTACTCGCAATACATTTACTTCCTAATGGTACATACAGTTAAGAACCTACATTTATATGAATTCAACAATGAAATTCATGAGTACTAGAACCTGTTATAATAATGATTTACATCTTCCAAATGCGAATCTAAAAAGATACAAGGATGGACCTCATTTCTCTGCCAATAAGATCTATAATCATCTTCCAGAATATATAAAAGACCTAAAGGGGGACCTTAAAAGGTTCAAGAAAACCCTGAAGGAGTACTTATGTCAGCACTCTTACTACTCTATTCAAGAATATTATGATGGGAAGGATGACTTTTAAGAACCCTTCATACCTGTAAATTTAATGACATTTTTATACTTGTAATATTCAAGAATTTATATAAGAGTAATTTATTTAAGAATCTGTAATTTTGTTTTTAATGTAATTAGGTTTTTATTTATCTAAACAATAAGGTTTACAATGAATATATAATTTTAGCATAATTTATTATTATATAAAGGGTATGAATACTAATTTCATTATAGTTATTGGTGACATCTGTAATATCACAGATACATATGATTAATGTGGCAATTTCCATATGCCTGTAATGGAATAAGAGGAAAAAATAAAGAACTTGAACTTGAACTATCTTAGTAGTAAATGCTTTTCTACTAATTATGTGTAAATTTTATAACTAGAGCTTTGAAATACTTCAAATGTCATTGGAATAAGCCTTATGCAAGTAACTGTTCCATTGTGAATGATGACCTGGAGTAATACTATGGTTTACTCCTGTGAATGTGTTTGTTTTGTTTTACTGTATTGTCTTGTGAATGTATTTTTCTGTGTGTCTTGTGTTGTCTGATGTTTATTGTCATGTTCCATATTCAACTGCAATTGATGCAGAGAGTGGTATTATCTTGTGAATGTATTTTTCTATGTGTCTTGTATTGTCTGATGTTTATTGTCATGTTCCATATTCGGATGCAATTGATGCAGAGACTGGATCATTGGAATGAATTGTATGTATGTATGTATGTGTTAGGAAAACACGAGTACAAGTGTACGAACATTATCGCTTCAAACATGAGTATGTGCAAAACTGGCAACAACGTTGTTCGTTACCATATATAGGAATTCACCTACACCACTATCAACCAAACCATGGGCTTCGCCAGTAACTAGGGCACCTCACCTAATTACGATGCCACATATAAGTTAACATAAACCAATGGACCATGGAAAAAAAAGCCCTTTGCAATCAGTTCGCTTCACAGATTTCTTCTGTATAGTATACGCATATGCGGTGAAATATAACTACAACTCATTACTTTTCATACAACGAACCATGTGCTTTTCCAACTCACGACTTCCCGTCTTACCTTCGAATCCGCCTCCTTGGCTTTATATACACATTTCGAGAAATGTTCCAGAAGTTTATGAATGTCTCCTTCTTTAATATCTTCCATGATATATCCAAACCACCAATTACATTACAAGGTATACGGTAAGAATGCATTAGTTAAAACCAACACACCAGCATTAACCACAACAAACTTCCGCCATATACCACACTATATACTTGGACGTAGTAATCTGTGCCATATAAAGTACCGAACCGACAGCACGCAGCTACAGGTCACCATCCAGCTTGCCACACATCCGGATTTTGATGACGTACCGCCCGTATAACACATGTATATGACATTTTACAAATGAGTACAAATTTCCTACATGGAGTCCATTTGCAGCTTTAAATCGCCACAGCACATATTTAAGGCCAAACGCAAACATTACACCACTGGCTGTGCTGTACAAACACCGTATGGCTATGGTAATGAGTTCCGTGTTACATTTGCGGTTTCATGTGCCATCTTTCGGGAAACAGTGAATTTAATCACGTGCCATGGTTATTAAATTCGAGATGCGTATGATTGAGCAACAAATAATATTCATTTAAAGTAAACTATTTTACAGAATACAACGAGTGATGTAAAACATGCTGTTTAATGTTGGCTTGAATATGGTGTGTTTCTTCGTACTTGATCGATAAGATCCGAGCCGATGGTTTAGTGAGTTTTTACTAGACTTTTTGAAGGTTATAATTACTGCGACCGTTTCTATAGAACCCATCCTCGACTGTTAAATTTCCCCGACACAGGAGTACGACGCAACGATGGCAGAGCGTCGGCCGGATGTTGGGCCGGCGTGTATCGGTCAAGCAGGAAAGAAAAAAAATAATAACCTTTACTTTATAGGGTGATTTAAACTGTTAACTGTGGACAAGAGATTTTCTCTTCTCCGAAACGTCCAGCCCTTCTCTTGGAACCACCCAACCTCCTATACTCTGGGTTCTTGCCAGGGGTACAGCGGCCGACGCCTGAGGTTATCCACATAGGTGACTAGGTTAAGAATGAGTGGAGCCTATACATCTGTTCCCCAAATATGCCTTCATGGCGTGGACAGGGAAAATTTTACCTTTGAGTAGTTGGTGCAAGATTATTTAAATTTTCATTGCTACAAAATTAACTTGTTGATACCTACAGAGGTTAGTATTGTGGTCAAGTAGGTCATAATCCATGCCTTGTGCTTATATTGTGTGTATTGTTGAATTTTTCCATGTCCAAAACAAATGGTAGTACAGTTTGTAAGAACTCACTGGCAAACAAGAATATTAAACTAGATAGATTGTTGAGACTGTTGATGTCAGCATTGTATACACTTCAGTGATAGTATGAGAGGTTGGCAGCTGGAATGCAGGAACAGTACTTTCTGCTTATACTAGCATTATAAAGACCTCTGAAATAGATTTGAACATGAATTTATTGGTTTGGCACCAGAGACGTTTTCTTTTGTACATATAATACCATTTTTATATTGGATGAATCCCCCCCCTCCCAATCCCCACATTGTCCCATGCTTCACTGCAGAGTGAAAATGGTGAAATAAATTGATTATCCACAGATAACTGTGACAGTATTTTCATGCTGAATAAAAACTGTATGCAAGGGCAGAATTCCCGATTAGACTGTGGAAATGGGCTTAGAACAACTAATATTAATTTGAGTCTATTAAAATTTGCAGAATTACCCCCAAAAATGATGTGTTGACAGTGTATTTCTTTGCATCTATTTGCACATGTTTGTGTGCATGTATATGTGTATATGATTGAGCACTTCACACTCCAACATCCATGACCCATGGGCTTGATACGAAGCCTAGCTCAGACAGTGCTAAATGAGCTCCAATGTACAGTATCTTTGGGCACTGTGACTTCCATAGCAAGAGGGAGAAAAATTGAAGGTATGGTTACCATATGTCAACAACTTGTTCCTTTCACACCTTATAAGCTGAAGTTGCCTCTACACCTTGGGAAGTGACTAGTCACTTCATTGTGATTTATGAGCCTAGGTAAAATATTAAAGAATTAGTGTGCCCTAAAGGCATTACAATGGAAGAAATACCATCCAAACTAAAACAAGGATGATAGAAGTTAATGTGTATGAAACAAAGCTTAAAGTCTCCAATGTGGCAGAAATTCAGTCACATTTTCTGTCATGACAAGAAAGTGAAACATGTAGTCAGTTATATCATTTCTAAGCAAGTGTATTGATACACATGACACAAATGAAGAAGTCCAAATCTCATCAAACACAAATGCAAAATTGGCCAATCCACCATCACCAGTTTCATCTCAGTTAAATTAAAGATTAAAAAAAAAACAGAAGTTTCTTCAGATTTGAAGTTACTTGCAACAAAGCAGCTAGTGAAGTTTGTGTCAAAAGTTATTACACCTTCCACAATTGCAGCTGGAGATGGTTTCATTCAAATGGCATGGCTTCTCATTCGTGTGAGAGCCAAGCATGGAGCAGTAAGTGCTGCTACTTCCCCCAACAAATATATCATGGAAGTAAAGTAAAACTGCAACTGCTTGAAAGTGTTTCAAAGGAAATAAAAGACTTGCAGTGGAATTGGTGGAGCAATGACATGGGATTTGTGGAGTGATGTGTTTGCAAGAATAAATTACTTGAGTGTTCCAGTGCATTGTAGTGCCAATGGAAACTCAAAGACCATTTCATGTGCATGACAGAATTACCAACTGATGTGCAAAAAATTGGAGATAACATTAACAATGAGATTACAGAATATTAAGATAATTAGACTTGTATGGTGTTATTGACAAACTTGTGTCCATGACAGACAGGGGTGCAAACAATGTAGTGCCACTTCATCACTTTACAAGGCTGTCATATTCAGTGTACATTCTGAACACTATATTGGTACACATGACATGGGAAGACAGTGGGGAAGAAAGTAGTGACTTGGAAGGGTTCGTATGTTCTTACTAAGCTGTTACTACATTTTCCAAAACATCTGGATGCTAAACATTAGAAACAAATTGCTGAAAGGAGATGATACTGAAAGGAATAGCAAACTTCAGATATTTGACTTGCTGGTTTCACATTAGTATAGAATACTTGAGGTTCTTATCTCATCTGATTTGGTATACAAAAGAGTGGTGGAGGATTGCATTGATTTTTTGACTACACTAGAAGATGCCACCAATGAAATGCAGACCATGAAGGTACCTGTTTTATATCTAACAACACTGTGGAACTGCAATTGTTATCCCTTGTGAACACAAAACCAAATCACTCTGAGGTTGTTCACAAATTGAAGCAGAAGGCAAAACCACTTACACTGGACAAGTGAACAATCACAGTTATGCAAAAACTAGCTACATTACTGCACCCCCAAGTGTAAGAGCTTATTATTCTTCAATGATGATATGTTGAATTACCCACTGCACAGTGTAACTTTCCAGAAGACTAGTATCCTCAAATTCAACAATATAGAAACCCACTATCCTCACACAACAGATTTAAATGGTTCAGAGGAAGCACAACTAAAAGCATATAATTTATCTGCCCAGAATAAAGCAGCCACAATTGGACTTTTCACATCAGTGATCCCTGTGGTACCATCACCCAGTACAAATCTTGACAGTATCAATAAGATTATAATTGATATTTTTGAAAATGAAACATAAAAGGAAGACAGTTTGTGATTTTATTTCTTCATTTATTGTCTGTTGTATTAATGGCAGAAATTAGTATTTATTTATGAATCTAGTTTAAAAGTTGGGTGTGAAATTATAAAGTAAATAAACACACTTGTTACAAAACTTAATGTGGAGGGCAGTTTGGGTTGGTGGCATGTCTCCAGTGAATCTTCATGGGTTATATGAATACTTGTTATTCTATTTGTGTACTGTACTTAGATTTAAAGTTTGAATGTGAATTGTGTCAATGAAGTGACTGTTATTACTGACTGAATTTCTTAACCCTTTTTTTAAGAATATTTTGCAAGTTACGTATTTACTGCCGATCTTGCTGATAATTGATTGAACTTCATATTCAGAATATTTTTTATATAAATGACTAAACAGGAAATTGTATTACCATATATTACTTTCATAATTTTCTTTTTGATGTATAGCTTATCCAGAATTGTGGGTGAGATTTGAAGTTATGGTGGAGACTGTGAGGATGGGGCTGGGACACCATCATCACCAGATACTGGCAGCAACAGATTCCTTTGAAACCAGAGGCACTAGCAGCAAGGTGGAAGGTGGTACACTTGCACCATCTTGAGATTTTGATACAATTTGCTTTTTTTGTGTAACAATTTATTAAATCAAACAATAAAAATTATACAAAAAACAAAGGTAAATTTTGTACAGTTCTTACAGTTTTACTCTAAGGAGTAAGTAAGGATTTTAATTATACAACAACTATATTATTATACTGTCCAGCTTTCATCATGAAAAAAATCTGGTCACTTTGCATGCATGTAATATGCACCACCTTGCAAAATAGACTGCTGGCACTGATGTTTGAAATGTTGGTACATATCTTTCAGACTGCAAGACATCTCAGAAGATGGTTACCTTCATAATTTTGTATGTTTGTCATTTATACCTCTCTTGAATCATTATTTTTAAAGTAAGCTTTGTGCTGTAAATTTGCACTTGATCTTGGTGCTATTAAATTACTTTGAGTAACAGAATCACAATTCATTCTACACAGGCGAGGAAACATGGTAAGTTTTCAGTCATCAAACACATCATACGTTAACACTAAAATATACTGCTTCTGCAGACTGAGTGCAGTCTGTGCCAAATACACTGCCGAAACCTGAGGTTTCCTCCTAGTATATCACATAAGTCACTTCTAGACCCATTTTCAAACACAGAGTGAGTTGATGTAACATATATTATGAAAGAAATTAAATTTTTCCATTATTCATCTGGTTACCACTGTAAACAAATACATATTTATTTAGGAATATTATTATATTAGGATGCCAGATTGGAAGTGCATTTCTAAGCTTGTACACCAGAACAAAAGCAATGGTTTTGTATGCCACATGATATACCACTGCAACACAGTCACAATAATCAATGGATTTGGCAGTTAGCAGTTACTTAGTAGTACACAAAATTTTCAACAAAACAAGAACAAGCAGTGGGAATCTCAAAAACATCCACAATTGGGCGATGGTGGGGATTGAAGGGATCCACACATAACATTTTAATGTAGGCATAACGTTGCACACAGAAAGATTTGTAACATGGTGGAAGGTATTCACATCGCTTCCCACCAAACCTACAAGAAAAGAGGAGTTCTTAAATGAACATTTATTCCTTCTCATTGTTAGGTATAAATGTTACATGCAAGCTGTTAAACACATTATTTACATTGTTGGCAAACAATGTATCAACTACACAGAACAAATTATTTTTTTAAATATTGCTAAAAGCACTAATCTCTGATTTCCTGAAAACCAAATCCAGAATATTTTTTTTAGTGCCAAAGGCAGTTTTAGGATTACATTACATTGTAAATAAGAAACCATCAATTATGGTATAAAGACAGAAAACTTTTATGAAATTATGAATTAATTTATTCATCATATGATAACATTCATAATTCTACATAAATACAGCATTTTTTAAAATTTGCGTACACCTGTGGATAAGGTAAGCAACATGTCTCAGTACTGTTGGACGTACTTCCATATTTGGCACTATTTTTTTAGCTTATTTCCCTGGTCACTGACATTCACAAATATTTGATATAATCATTTTTCATGTTCATGGTCAAGAAATTTGTATGATTGCGCATCTTTCTGTTACTGACAAACCAAAACTGTCTCAGTAATTTTAAACCTCAATGGTAAACACATATTCTGATATGCAGGATATTCCATGATATAGTTACCTGACTTGAGTAGCATGTTCAGCAGATCATTTGGATTACAGAATGTAGTTTGTTTCAACACCATTACTGTATGATTTAGTGTTGCTTCTGTACTGTCTTGGCTAATGGCTGTGCTGTGACTGTATGCTTGGTTGCAGTATGGTGGGGTTGTCAAAATTCCTAACATGTGTTGCATATATAGTTGCTACAATGGAAAATGTGGGGCTAAAGTGATGGAACACTAGAAAAAATCTGCAACTCATAGAATTCCACATTGAAAAATGCTTGACAATGTACACAGGAGTCTGAGACAGACCGATTCCTTCCCTTAACCCTTTGAGGCCGGAATTAAATCCCCACCCTGTGCCCACTTTAGTGGTCATTCGGCTATTTAAAGGGCTCAATGCACGACATATATGTATGTCGTTAGGCGGCTAAGGGTTAAGCAAATAAAATTCACAAAAACCATGGCATGAAAAAGACGATGTTCTGGCACAAGTCCCACAAAGCCCAAGTACAAGTATTTGCAGAATTTTTAGGACAGCTGGTGTAGCACAGATAAGGGTGTGCAGAATTTTGCAGCATAATGATTTTTATTCATGTCATCTTCAAAGCATAATATGACTCTTACCAAGAGATGACACCAAGCAAATACAATTTTGTAAGTGGTTGCAACCATGTGGCTAAAATTTCTTGCTGACATTCTGTTCATGGATGAGGCCCAATTTAACTGCAGTGGTATTACAAACATAAGAAACTTGCATTCTTTGGCACAAGGAAATCCACATGAGGTAGCACATTGCCATTTTCAACACTGCCTGTACTCATATGAAATATGCCAGCCATTACTTATTTGCATCTTGTACAGTAGCATCAACAAGTTTCTGATACAGTATCCTAAGCTTCAGAAGAGAAAAAACTGCCTCTACTTAAATGAAATATGCCAACTTTACTTACTTGCATAACTCAACGCGTATGCTTTGTGGATATTTTTCAGTGTTGACAACTGCTACCCATTTATTGTTCCAGTTTTTGGCCCAACCTGGTCGAATGTATGTCACATCTGACTCACAAACAAAGTTGCCTTTGTGTCTGAAATAACAAAAATTAAATCAAGACAAAATTCCTTTGTATCATGTAAAGAATAAAACAGATGGTGTTTGGCATACCTATTACTTTTGGAAGTTTGTGAATTCATGCTACATATCATTTGCAAACTGCAAGATTAAGCCCTTTGTAATATTATTTTAGTCTAGATCATTTCTGTAAGAAATACTTAAAAATTAATGTTGTGGTGCCTTCTATAAGGAGAGAGTCATTATATGTAACTTACTCGGAATCTTTCTTGTATGGCCTGAAGAAATGGGTTAAGCACAAAAATACATTTGATTTTTTAAATATTTGTATTTGTTGGAGAAAGTATTCAGGCACAAGCACACAGTGAAAGGCACATTTTTGTGTATGTCTAGTCATGTCTACAAAATATGAACCTACCTGTACCCATGAGTGTGATTATCATGTGTCATGTACTCCTGTTGTGAGTAATGATTCAGTCCATGGTACATATGATGAATGTCGTCATGGTAATTATTGATGATGTCATGCACTGCATCTCTGGAAATTGATATTGTTTTAACTTCTCTTTCTAAAGGTAAAATAACAATCCAGTTAAAGTTAAGAAAGGCAGCACTTGGTAACTTCAGCATTTTATGTAGTAAATTACAAATTTTTAATTTTTTTACCACCTTCTTATGTACTGACCTGTACTTTTCATACTTAAATACATGAACTTCAGAACAAACTGTTTGTTTTACTACCATCTTGTAACATCTGATAGTATAAATGATGTGACACTCACGTGGGATAATCATTGTCATACAGACAAAAAGGGAGTTCCTGTGCACAACCAGGTTTTAGACCTCCATGTTTGTGATGACTGTGACCAGCATCCAATCCCTGGAAACTTGGGACGTGGTTCAAAATTCTGCTAGAAATCTCAGGGTAATCTGCCTCAAAAATGAAGAAGCAACATTTTTAAACTGTGTGATATGAAATGGCAACTCATAAACAGGGTACTGTTTGTGACAGCATGTGATACATCAGTAATGTGAAGTAGGCTGCACTGAATAATCATTGCTTATAAACTTGTTTCAAAGGAGTCTGTTTTTCCTACTTCAGTATGTTTAGAGCTGTCGCCCACTTGATGAGCCATTGCTAATAACATGTTGTCAAGCTTTAAGTAGGCTTAATTTTGCTAAGCGCCATGGATATGTTAAGTGTGTATGACTGAGTTATTGCTGATTTTTGTTTTGTGTAATATAATTTGATATCCCATATGTCCCACTTTCTCGAGGACATTTCCAGTTTTATGGTTGCTGTCCCATTGTCCCAAAAATTTGATTTGAGATTCCAATGTCATGCATTTTTCTGAATCATAGAAACATGATGTTCCTGGAAATGTGCACAAATGTTTTGACCTTTCCACAGTGGGGAAAAACATCTGTAGGATTAGGACAGCTATCAATAAGCCACTAACAGCAACAAGCAGGAGATAGGGAGGAAGATGTGTAGATTAATGATTGTGGAGTCTGAATTGAGACCACAAAGGACAAGAAACAAATGTGTACATGTACCATCCATGAGTGAACTATATCATCATCATTTTTCATTTCTTATCTGAATGTAATAATTTTGTTATCAACGTTCTCTTATTAATGTAATATTAATCAACTGCTCTGTGTTTTCATTGCATGACAATTTAGAAATGTTGCCTCCACCCACCCCCATTTTACTAAGCATCCCGGTTTTTAGTTTTTGAATAAATTGAATACCTTGATACAATGGATATTCAGGCTGATGTCACTGGATGATTTATTTATCAGTATGAGTTTAAATACAGCAACAGTTCCAGATATCTCATTTGCACAAGACAAAGTTTGAAAAATTTCAATTTGTGTTAAAAGTCCATTTTTGATAGTATCAGATTCATTCAGATTGTGGGTATCTGCACACAAAATAGTCTAGATCTCAGTGCTGTTTTTACAATATTGTTTTATCCTCATTACTCTCCAATCCAAGCAAGACTGTGATTTTAGCACTAACTAAAATTTTCTCAAATATTATTTGCTCTGAATTTAGTGTAGTTACTGTATTGAACTGGAGAATATGCAAATAGTTAATATAGATAACAGCACATGTTTTGCGTTTGTCTTTTAAGTTTAGGTAGGTTTATTGATTTGTCTCCACAATTCATAATTACCATGACAAGGATCAGAAAGAGTCATTTTTGGCTCTTGTATGGTTGTTTGATGTATCTAGATAAATAATGATGACTAATACTGATATCACATTACTTGATATTTAAAAATAACTATGTTTTACCTAATTTTAGTTATGGTTTGCGACAGCCATGGGTATGGTGAGAATATTGAGTAATTTTCATATATTTACCCTTCAATTATGTCTGGTGGAAACAAGTTACAATATTTATAAATACAGCAAAATTCCATTAATCTGACTCACAGGGGACTGAACAGGTGCCGAGTTATTGAATCTTCTGGATTATCAGACAGAACCTATACTGACCTAGGTTCTTACTGTTAAGTTTTTGTTACTGCTCCTGTGCTTGGGCTGTACACCTAATAACAGTATTCAATTTGGAAATCTTGTTTAGGGTTATCAGGGTCCTCTTTTGTGTTTTCTGGGTCTTCATAGCTGAAGCAAGTGGAGTAGGAGACAGGAGGACAGGGCACACAATAATGGTTGATGTACAGACCCCCTTGGAGGCCTTTCTGAACATGTCTGTGAAATAGGCCTGTTTCATCAATAACGCTTTTTTCTGGTAACAAACAAAATTTCTGGTCTTGGTACTGCTGTTCTCAAGTGCTGGAATATCAAAATTTCCAAATTGTTAAAAGTCAGATTAAAAGAAGTATTCTATATTTATGTACAGAATTCAAGTATGAAGAGAACTAACTTACTGACATGGTTAACCTATAGAAGGCACTTCCAATATGCCATATATGTGATTTGTGTTGATATTTGTACATACACTACACTCAGTGACATAACATATGTGAAACTAGTGAAACTTGGCTGATATTGCTGATACAGCAACATACAGTATGTTGAATAATGAGTGTGATGTAATAAATGTAATTTTAACCTTAATTTATACACTAACTTCTGCCAATAAGTATGAATTTGTAAGGAAATGTTCAGGCAAAGGATTAATGATCATTCAGTTCATATGAATATGTAGGAAACACAAAACCTTGAAGAAATAAACCATATTTTAGTGATATTTTTAAACTTCTGCGCCACACATCAAAATACATTTATGATGCATTGGGCCAGTAATATACATTAGGCTTAATCCGTATGCTTTCAGGATTACCCATGAACAAATGCGTACAATAAAACGGCATCAACAGGCATGTCAACTAGATTAATGCAATGTATTTCAAATGTAGTATGTTTCAAAACACAGTCACAAAATGACTTTATATCATACATATGTTTATCATTTGGTGGTTCTTTTCTCAAAGGTAATGCATGTGAAATACTCAACTACATATAATGATGAAATGTTTACATTGCAGTACAGAAATATGGAATGTATTAGAGGTGTGAGTGGCATTAGAAAGACTATTTACTGCCTAAACTATGAATATGTTTAAATTCAAGGAAATGTATCTTTGGATGTCCTACTGAATATATTTTTCCCTTGCCCTTGATGGTTGCTAACACTTACAGCTACGCGTATGGATTTGTTAAGGTTATTATCCTGTGGGGCATGGGGGGGGGGGGGCAAAGAGGAACACAGGGTGGCGCGGTTGGTTGGGGCAATGGCCTACAGACTGGAAGGTCGGGGGTT
>Ga0123353_10012051_pt1 | contig 12245 bp, 8 predicted proteins | sample TergutLab28metaG_3_FD_92763 | JGI IMG/M metagenome (GOLD analysis project Ga0123353, IMG submission 92763) | Labiotermes labralis P3 segment gut microbial communities from Petit-Saut dam, French Guiana - Lab288 P3 | ecosystem: Host-associated > Arthropoda: Insects > Digestive system > Gut ... | reverse complement strand
TGTTTCTAAGTTAGCAATTGTAAAATATTTCGATGGTGTGGGTTGATGTACGACCTGAAATTATAACAGATGCCGTAGTGGATGTACAGTACGTAATAAGCGCTGCAAAATATCGCAGCAACAGTCTACATTAAAGGCGGCAAGATTACAGTTGTGAACAAAATTTTGTGAACACAGTGCAGTGAATTTTGTAAACATTTGAGAAGTTAATATGTTAATAGGATTAGAGAGGAATAATAAAACAATTCCGACACGATAGAAGAGAGGTAGTCGGAATGGAACGTTTCCTAGTGACAATTTGTCCACAACAATTACCAGATATTCTGACATAGAATACAGACCGTTCCTCCACGGTCAGAATTGGCAACAAACCAACTGGGTCACGGTACGAACTATTTAGAAATGGGATTAAACTGACTTCTAAAAAATTTATTTCTCTCTGCGCTTTACAAGCTCTTTGTGTTATAAAAGCGAAACAACTAATGATCTTTAAGGGAATTATCGATGATGTTTCTGATGTCCATACAAAACACAAAAAGGAAGCTGTGATGAACTACATATAATTTGAGGGTGTTTAAGCCTAGCAGTACATGAATAGCAACAGGGATTTAGGGCTAATAGCTGTCGGTAATTAGCGGACAATTTTCCAGGATTACGATCTTGAACGTGTGAAGGGCACATTGCCTTTGTGCTTCATTAAACATAGTAACGTGGAAGCATATTATGAGTAAAATGTATAAACCCACTTATTCTTGGCGAAGGCACTAGATAGAGATGTGTCGTTAAATACAACGTCCGACAGCTATCTCCTTTCAAAAATAAACACCGGTACGTTCTGAATATGAGGAGTGGGGGGAGTGGGGATGGAGGGATTGGACAGGGGAGAGTTTTCCAACATATTTAGTGGTAAAAAAATATCCAAATATATCTAGGTCAGCTTATAAAATAAACTTTAAAGATTTCAGAGTAAATTGAATAATATATATATATATATACATTTTCCACTGTTAGTTTCAAATTGAGGAAATGTAAATAAATGATTGCTACTCATTGCATAAGGCATAATGTCTAGTTCTCATATAACATACTGCATCAAAGTTAATATTAATTCGCCTTGGGTATTTGAAAACATAGGGGGTTGCGATCCCTCTTCTACACCAAATCGCCATGCGGAACTTCCTCTTGCTGTTGAAGATTCCGCCTACTGGCAATTATCTGACGTCATATCCACAAACTGGCTGATATCTATGTTGTCGTCCTGCAGTTCCTTCAGCACGTCCTTCACTGTCGCTTCGTCGGGGTGTTTGCTTCGATACATCACATAAACATACGCTGCAAGCAGATTATAGGATGTTGTAAGATTTGTGTTTCATTTACATATAATTGAATAATTTGTGATTAGGCCAAACTCCACAATTTTCTATCGTCTCCGCATCACCCTCAAACCCAAGCTTTCCGCTCCAGGACATTTCCCTTTATTCCCTTTCTCTCTTATAATCCTCCAGCACAATTATACATTGTGGCTATACGTAGCGTTTGGTAGCGCTAAGACCTGGTTGATGTATGCCTTAACGGAACGGACTGGAATAGGTTGGGAAGCAGAAATTTTTATGTTTTTCGTTACTGGTTTTGTGCTGTAGATTATTTATGGTGTTCAATCGGTTTGATTGAAACATATTTTGTTAAAATTATGTGCGTTTGTACATTGCATGTGGAAATGTAATTTTAAATGTTTATCAAGAGCACAATTTGCCAACACAAACACAAAAAAGACAGACAATGAACATGTAACCGTTATATTGGGACAAGGTTTCTTAAATATTTTTGACGTTTTAACTATTCTGAATGTGTTTCTATAGCATTATCTAATACGTGAATCATATTCTGAGTATTTGTCTCTTGCCTTACCTATACAGCATGGGAAGCGCACGCACTTAATTATGATATCACGTTTTTCATATCTGGCTGTAACGTATTTTTCCACATTATCTGATGAATGTAGCATGTTTCAGTAAGAATTCACTGAACACGAATGCGTTTCTTTATTTTGTCTACAAATTGGTACGTAAACTTCTATTCTTCAAAGAATAATTCATCGAAATTTCATTATTAATTCACATATTGTGTATTTAAATTAACCATTATTCTTGTCCCATTTCAACAGAACATGAGTTTTTTCCATAATTTTTTAAATAATCTGGAATATAATATATTTTGAAGATCCTTCCATTCTGAGACCAGTAGTTCGATGCAGGTCGGAGAACAAATTAACGGACGAATTGACGGACATCAATTAAAAACCAATAACCGGTTTATATAAAATGGGCTAAGCACAAAATATATATATATATATATATATATATATGTGTGTGTGTGTGTGTGTGTGGGGGGGGGTGTGTGTGTGTGTGTGTCCTGAGTTTAAAACATTCAAAAGGCACGTTCTTACGTTTGTTTGTCTTGAAGGGGATGAAGAAACGTGTGATGAGAGTTCCTACTCCAACTCCCCACGATTCACACCGGGGGGAATCGATCTCTCAGGCTCTGAGAAAGCCGAAGCACTTGTCCACATTTTGGAACTCAGTTTCAGCCGGTAGCAGATCCTTCGGTCCCAGCAGTTATTAGGATTTGACGTGACATTGAAGTCTTACTTCTTGACCCCTGCCAGCGAATCCCAGTTAACCACCCCTGACGAGGTTCACGAAGCCATCACGGGTATCAAGATCTGCTTGGCTCCCGGCCCGATCGGTATCCCGAACAGTGCCTTGAAGCATCTTCCCAAGCCACCGGGTTCCCTCCTCGCACATGTCTTCAATGCTTTTCTCCGCACGCATCACATTCCACAAGCAAGGAAACAAGCGCGAGTGATATCTATCGTTAAGCCGGGGAAGGATCCAGTACTGCCGTCTTCCTATCGGCCCATTAGTCTCTTTGATAAGATTGGTAAATTATTTGAAATAATCCAACTAGCTATGATCTAGTATGCAGTAAACAAATTGGGACTGATGTGAGACGAACAGTTTGGGTTTAGACCCAGGCATTGCACATCCTTGCCGCTGACCCGTCTTGTTGAAAGAATAACCAGGAATTTCGGCGAAAAAAGTCTCACAGGTGCAGTTTTGTTCGACGTGAACCAAGACTTCGATACCGTCTGGAACGATGGCCTCCTGTACAAGCTGACGCTACTTAACTTCATGTCTTACATAGTCCATAGAATCTCATCCATTCTCAGTGGTCGGATTTTCGAAGCGTACTTCCAGACGGACACGTCTTCTCATCGGGGCATGTGGGCTGGGATAGCTCAGAGGGGATTATCTCCCCTGACCTCTTAAGGCTGTATGTCAACGACATGCCCTCACGCCCGCTCCACGTCGATTTGGCTGTCTACGCGGACGAAACGCCCATCATAGCCACGTCCAAGCAACCGACGTTTCTCATCAGCTACCTGGAGTCATATTTGAACAAACTTCAACGGTGGTTGAGCAAATGCACTATCACCATTAATGACAATAGGAGCATCGCGATAAACTTCGCAACTGTCGTACGGAGTTTCATCCAGCCCCGACCAGTAACAATCCAATCGGTCGAGAACGACTCATTATCTGGGGGTGACCCAAGACCCACGACTCAACTGTTTGCCTAACATCAAATGTGTTAGGAAGAAGACTGTTCAAACGATGGGTATGTTGGTGCCTTCCTGAAGAGGAAGAGTGATCTGTCCGTTAGGAACGGATTCATGCTATATAAGCAGGGCGTCCGATCCTTGATGGAATATGCATATCCCGCGTGGAGGTCCGCTGCACGAACACATGTCCGGAAGTTACAGGTATTAAAATCCAAGTGTCTTCTCCTCGTTACTGTTGCCCACTAGTACGTAAGTAACAGGCACATGCACGAGGATCGGGGCGTTCGTCTGTTTGAAGACCACATTACGGCCCCGACCGAGATATTTGACTCAAATTTAGCTGATGTGGTGTACCTCCTAATACGGCAAATCTGCAGATATTTAAACTGAACGAGGGTTGATTTCATCGCCTGGCGCGAAAACCAAACCCTTGCCCAAAGGAAAATAATGCACGTCGAAGCCATCGCCCGCGATGACCAAGTCGAATAAATGAATCGCGTTCAGCACTGAACAGCCGAACGCCATTCGGTTACCATGAATGAAGTTTTTTTTTGGTATTTCCTCAGTTGTAAGGTAAATGCAAGGGTATTCGATGCAAAGTCGGGGCACGGCATGCACTACCATTACCAAGGTTTCACATAAGCACCTGACAAAGTCGCATAATTCCAGTTTGCGACAGAGCCAGTCTCGGTCTGGAACCCAGACACCCAACCAACCAAAGCTTATCCCTCCCATAATTAGTCCAGGGTAACGTAGGCCTTAGTGTTTGCCATGAACTGTCAAGGCGTTCAGGCTAACTTAAAAATCGTAAGCGTACGCATATTCCCCTGTTTTGTATAGGTGTCTGTTACTGATCCCAGCAATGAGGTCAAACGCAGAAATTGCTAACAGACCGGCGCTATGCGCAAGTCTCCGCCACCCAGTTAACACATCGACTTGGTTTGACTTGGCAAATCCAGTCATACTTCATACATACCTGCCTATGAAGATGGAAGAGTTTGTTGCAAAATGTCGGAATATAAATTTCAGACGCTGGAGAATTAAACAGAAGAAAGCATACAACATTCGGAACTCGGCGAAAGTTGAAATCAAAAACATCATTCTTTGCTTACTCTTATGATGACTTTATAAGTCGAAACAATTCGCTGTAATTTATGCTATTAATTTATGTTGTTATGCTAAGTTTATCACATAAAAAAAGAGGTTTTATTGATTTGGAAATGTATTTTTCTAAGAAGAATTCGGCAATATTACGCCATAACTAAACATATGTGTTCATTCCGGTACCCATTATTCTTGTAATTTTACAGCCAAGCTTTAATAATCCATACGGAATTTTGAAAAGTTCAGGAAAACAAAAGTTTTTAAAATTCGTTTATATCACACCAGTTGTTCGATTTTGGTGTGAGGGCGTACAATCGGACGGATGTACACACAAACATTACAAAACTAATGGTCAAATTTAAGAAATGCACGAAATGTTATTTAGTTCACTATGTCACACATTTAAAACATTCACAAGGCCTGCACTTACTTTGGTTTAAATTGAAGGGACAAAGCTTGCCAATGAAATAACGGTCGTAGTCAACTGCTTTGATGTAGACCCGCCCATTCCACATACCTGAAAATTAACATAAAATAATGTTATTATTTAAAGAGATTTCGTTCAAATTTACATTTTGTTATTAGTCTGCGTGAGGCAGGGAGAGATTCCAAAATATTTACAGACACATTATAAATGTCAGCATTATCATGTTGTGGACAATAATACATACGATAATATTTGGATGTTTGGTTAAAATATAAATATTTGTGAAAAGCTGCCATCATACTATTGATGAAATTCGAAAACTGATAGGTTTTATTCGGTGTCTCTGTCAAGGTCTGAACCAGAGACGCACAGAACACGAATTTGTGCAACACACTCAGTGAAGCATTATTAAAATGCAGTCCAATACGATGACTTTTTAAAAATAAATTATTGTTAACAAAGAATAAATAAAATATAAATTCAGTGATTGTTCATTATTCAAACATATTCACAAAATACTCCTATTTCTTTGACTGCATCTATTTATTCTCCCTTCAGTAGTCACGTCCCATAAATTAACCTCCAGATTTAGGTCAGGCGATTACACTTTTAAACGCCAATTCAACAGGTCTCCTACCTCTTATACACTCTGTCCGTATCGCATTCTGTATTTTGGTCATGCCCATAATATATATATATATATATATATATATATATATGTATGTATGTATGTATGTATGTGTGTGTGTGTGTGTGTAAAATTCAGAACATTGGGTAGCTAAACAAAATCTCCATCCCTTCACAAAATCCAATGACATTTATGATGTCATAAGAGTACAAGTGCTCCTAGAATTGAAGATGAACTTGGGCCGAAAGGGTTGAGATTTTAAGCAGTGGTCGGCACCACCATGTCAAAGAGATGTGGGGGCATTGGCATCCTGTAAGGCATAAAATGGGAAGAGATGTACAAGGACAATGGCACAGGCTTTCGAGATCGAGGCAAACAGCATATTGTGGGCAGTTGTGTTTAGACATTTACTGAGTGAGGAATCAAAGAAACCTCTGTATAGGCCGCTATATGTATGTGTAAAAGCGGCGTACTGGTGATGCTTTATGAACAATAAGTAACTTGTGTAAGGATTAGAAGAACATAATAGAAGTAGATTAAACTAATAAGTGACAAAATTTTCATTAATGTCAAACCCCATTAATACCTGTCCACTTAGAGTTATGCTTGTCCCTGACTACCTTGAACCTACCACGTATATTCCTTGAGATAAGACACGCTCACCGCTGAACAGACTAGCAGGCCGATCCTCATACCTCAGGTTACCTACATTACGAATGATGTGGGGGGCCGAATAATATAGCCATGGAAGAAATAAAGAATCGGTTATAAGGTCGACTAAGCAGGATTCTCGTCAGTGTCTGGATTGAGTTAAACTGACTATAAAACAAAAATATGTCAAATATTGAATGTTCTTGAGAACTTATTTTCTATTTGTTTCAAGGACCAGTGAAATTTTCAGTATGTATCACTAACCCCACAATATCCACCGTTTACAAAAAGACTTTTGAGTCTTAATTGTTACATTGTCTTTGTGAATTATTGTGCTCGTCGACAGAACTTTTATCCTATACTTACTAGCAGTGTAGCGTATTTCGTAATAACCTGTACTGTTCCAGTTGGTTGCATAGCCGTAGAATACGGTGTGACGTTGTTCACTGTAGAAAACAAGAAGTTAAGAATTAGACATCACTACGTATATTAAAATTATAGATAGGACAGTTGCTGTGAAGGTGTCTCCTCTTTTGTTTGACGGTACTGAATAATAGATATTTAAGGAGACTGAAAAAAATTATCGTTCTGTGTAATATCTTTTACACGCACATCAACTTGCAGAGTGGTCCGTGTGCCTCTGTATTTAATAATATATCAAATTTTCTGTAAATTTAAGGAATTCAATTTTTCCGTCTTAATCAGAATAATTTTAGCCATTTCTTAGGCATTATTTGCGGAGAGATAGAGATGAAAGTCGACGTGTGTTGTGGTAGGTTTAGAGCTTTTAATTTATTAGTTGGAAGACGGCGACATCTGTAAAAGGAAGTATAATAGAATAACAGTTGAGTTGCTGACGAACGTAGCGTTTTGTAGCGCAGTGTGGAAAATATATTAAATAACATGAGAAGCTTTAACAAGCATTAAAGTTTTGTGCTTCTCTTACGGGAAACGTGAACACTTTTCACAGTAGTGCATTGTCGGACATGTATTTATACCAATAAATTGCTATAGGCAAAAAGGATTTTCCTAACATTATATGTAATTATAATTATTCTATTAAATTTTTCACTGTATTCTTTGTCCTAATTACAAATAATCTTATATAATTGCCCTGCGATCTGTTAAATTTTATCCCCACACTTTGAATTCAAGTGTTTGCTACATAATAAATCCTATAGATTCAATAGAGTAATATCTGGTGACATTCAACCAAGTGTTCTAGCACATGTCCGTTGATAGATCTCCATACTTGTGTCTTTATTTTAGGGTTATTAAAATCATGTATGTAAAAAATTGCTACTCTCATTTCGGTATATTGTGGGTCACAAAATCTGTGACTTCTTCCTATCAAGAGACTGCAGGGCTAAATAAAATCGAAGTTACAAATTCGAAAAATTTCACTCAAACACCGATATAACACCCCAATAATTATCGGCCATACAACATTTTGAACAGAAATTTCATCTTACAAACCATATCGATATACCGTCATAAATTGCATAAACATAGACTGGAAATTGTGAACCCACCTTTTGACAAACACTTCGTTTGCCAAAACGCTACTGTTTCCCAGAGGACTTAAAATTAAAACTTTCAAACACTCGAAGCTGCTTTCAAAATCGTTGGAGGTGTGCAAGAGCGTGTACCAAGGTCGAGGACCTGAAAACTGAAAGAATACAAAATTTGTCACAACTTCTGGTGAATTGAACATCTTAGATATGACAGGTTGTAACTTTGTTAATTAGTTTATATCTTCTTTTAAGATCAGCAAAGATGTGAATCCGATTCTCCCGAATATGTAGTGTGAAGGGAAGTGTTTCAGTGTTAAATTGAGCAGCTGGTAGTAGAGCCTTGTTTGAAGTCACTGTTAATATAGCATTCAAATGCGTTCACGTAACCATTGAGGCTGTCTAAAAGCAGTAAATCTTTTACATTCTAAATGTTTTTTTGAAGAATTCTTTATACAGCACACAAAGCGCATGTGCCGTAATATATTTACTTCCGTGGCTTGTCCCACTCTGCCGTATGTTTTGTCGTTTCTTCATAAACAGCAGGCATAAGGAATGGAATAGAACAGAGAATGTATTTCTTGATTTTTTTACAAATTTCCCTTGAATCACTTCTCATTTTAAAAAGAACAGACAAGATATTTTGATAAACATACAAAAGAATTTACGTGTAAAACTTACATGATATTTTATACGAACTTGAATTTTCCCTACATATTGCATTGAAACAATCAATATTAATTTACAAGGCAATTTTTGAAGTGAAATCCAATTTGGTAGATGCAGAAATTCATATATGAATCAAATAAACACACTTCGCAATTACATGAACTCGTCTGAAAGGCTGATTGGCTTTCCTAGTGTCATTTCAAAGATCTTGCTTGAAATTAATAACATGTACTTTTAATCAGAACACTATAAATTCCTTTCAAATTATTTCCTAACAATTAAACATAAATCATTCATTTACTCGAAAGTACAGTCTGATATGTTCTGTTGTGAGTTTGTTAATGTAACCACAAATGAAATATAAAACGAAGCAGAAGTGTTTACAACTGCTTGTTGTAGAAATTATGTCAGTACACCAATACCCACCTTATTCCAATCAAAATCTTTCACTTTCATAGTCCCATGGTCGCATTCGCTCGAAACCAACGTTGACGTAGCGATTTGTACCAAAACAATAATCAGCAGCATGTTGCTTTTAAGTCCTGTAATTCATTAAAACAAGTGATATGTAAATTGGCTTTGCCGCTTCTTCACCTTCGCACAGTGAACACAGTGACACACAGTTATAATACATCGGCTGTTCAAACACAGCTTTTAGTGGCTAAAGGCAGACAGAAATCTGTATGTCAGCAACACGTCTGCACAATATGTAATAGAACCTACAAGACGTACACAAAAATCAAACACAACCTGTCAGCGACTAGACACCTTATACAGATGTACGATAAAAATACAGTAAAATTACATGTACAGATTTCCTGATGAAGAACAATTTGTTGCTCATAAAATATCGTAAACAGTAAAATATTATGAAAAATTTAAAGAAAATTTTGTACCATTTTGTTCTTTTTACATATGTGTATCACCAAGCACCCTTCAGAATATTACTCTACAACTTTTCTTCGCTTTTTCGTCTAACACATTTCCATTTCAAACGTCTGGGAAGACAGAATTTTTCAAGCAAGTGCACAGACATTATTTTATTTCAGATAAGACAAATTTGCCTTATATTTCTTTCTTCAATTTTCTGTTTATAACGCTGTATTTGTACTATGTACTTTTGTGCAATGGTACAAACATTCCGCAAACTGAATGAAAGGAATTTTTCAAATTTGTGATGAAAAGTGATTCAGCATCAGACAATCTGCAGACTGCTCTGTAGAATTTCACGGTTACTTTCAGATCTCCCATGAAGAGAAAAACTAGATTTCTTGTGCACCCTGTAGTTCATCGGTTCACTGTGTGTTCTGTAGCTTGTAACAAAATGAAGTGTCAGGAAAGTTGTGGGTGACATAAAGGGGAATATTATATGACAACGCCACAATAAAATTATGAAAAATGTACTCACAACTTGGCAAATGAAATTGGTACTTTCCAATTTCAAATTGTTTGTGTCAGCCAATGGACCGCGTGTATTGCAGTTTTGACTGCATATATAGTTAAGTGATACTGTCTTCCCTGCGTTTAAAAAGGCCAGGCATTTCACAGAATTCCTTTATATTTGAAATAACGTAACAAAATTGCGAATTTCGGCTGTCAGATTAATCATGTCCATCCTTCCATCTGACTGTCTATGCGCAATGAAAAATCTATACGGAAATGTTTAGAGATAATTTGAATGCCTCTCCAGAAAATTAGTTTTTCATTAACGTCTTAAAACAAATTTCAAATTTGGAATATTAGCTAATTTAATTCTGTCTGCCTTTCCGTCCATCATTTTTTCCGAAAAAACAAAATTGTGCCAAAGAATGGGTTTTCATGAAACGTCCTTTAAGAAGTTAAGTCCAAGAATTCTGCATTAGTTAAAATCTGTCAACAATTGCAGGTAACTTACGTGCAGAAAAATGTACATTTATAAAAATATAACTTTAATTAAGTTTAAAATGTGAACATTTAACGAATTTTTATAACAGCACATAACACATATTTCATATTCAGTAACATATTCTGAAGAAGTAAATATGGTAAAATATTGCGTAAGAATTAGTAGAGGCATAGGTACTCAGTCGAACGAAAATACATCAGCCAGAATTTTCTCAGTCCCGAATGGCATGTCACGTGTCATACAGTAGCCATCAAAATTTGAGTCAATTTCTTTCCTTATATTTGCATATTCGTGAGGTTTCTCCCTCTTCCTTTCATTAAAATCAATCACACCGCATATATACTAGATGAAAACAAAAATAAATTTGCTTAATTTCAAATTAAAACTTTAATTAAAGTACATTTACATTCCCAGGCGCGAGTATAGCTAGCTGTGCTGCTACGGTAGTGATGGATGAGTCGACTGGACTGTTCCGTTCTTACTGTGAGCAGACTTAGCCCAGGCAGTTGAACGTATGCTAGCAGTAGCTTTCGGAAACAAACTAAGTTGGTTCGAGTCCCACTATCGGAATATTTCTTTGTGTAGCCCAGGCAGAAGAACGCGTGTTAACCGCAGCCTTCGGAAAAAAACTAGTTTGGTTCGAGATCCACTATTGGCAAATTTCTTTATGTAGCCCAGGCAGTTGAACGCGTGCTAGCAGTAACCTTCGGAAACAAACTATATTGGTTCGAGTCCCACTACCGGCACATTTTTTATGTAGCCCAGGCAGTTGAACGCGTGTTAGCAGTAGCCTTCGGAAACAAACAATATTGGTTCGAATTCCACTCTCAGCATAATTCTTTATTGAGCCCAGTCATCTGAACGCGTGTTAGCAGTGGCTTTCGGAAACAAACTCTGTTGGTTCGAGTCCCACTATTGGCATATTTCTTTATGTAGCCCAAGCAGTTGAACGCGTGTTAGCAGTTGTCTTCGGAAACAAACTATGTTGGTTCGAGTCCCACTAACGGCATATTTTTTATGTAGTCCAGTCAGTTGAACGCGTGCTAGCAGTAGCCTTCGAAATACACACCACTCACAAAGGGCAGATATACATGCCCCCCTGGGATTCGAACCCACAATCTCCGCAGGCGAGGGGCCGTAGACCGCCCGGCCACTGGGACCGGCGAAGTATCGCACCTACTCATAGAAAATGAAAATTAATACTTTAGCCCTTAAAAGGACTTTTTGCAGAAATTGACCCCTTTAATAAGAATTCAAGAACCCTTCTGCTTCGACCTCTAATTTCATTCGTCCTGTCAGTGATCGAATGTAACGCGTAGACGCAGCAACTTAATCCCACGCGTCTGACACGAGGGCCCATAACTCATCGCTATTTCTGGGAGGGAGGAGAGGTCAGGTCTCCTGCATTGTCCTTTTCACCTCACTTCACGTTTCTGGATGGGGTTCATATCAGGCGCTCGCGGTGGCCATTCAAGGAGTTCGACGTCAGCCTGCCGCAATAGCCATTCTTGAACAACACGACAACCATGAATGGAGGATTGGTCTTGTTGTAAATTGATTAAGAATTCCGGATAAAACATCCGTACAGAGAGCACCATTACGTTCTGCAAAATGTGTTGATACTGCAGGCCTTCCAAGTGACTTTCTATCCGATGGAGAATTCCACCAACTTCATGGGAGATACAGTCCCAACAGATGACAGACACACGACAACTCTTTTTGAAGTAATATTGCAGGTTTTAACGCAC
>Ga0123353_10012050_pt1 | contig 12245 bp, 5 predicted proteins | sample TergutLab28metaG_3_FD_92763 | JGI IMG/M metagenome (GOLD analysis project Ga0123353, IMG submission 92763) | Labiotermes labralis P3 segment gut microbial communities from Petit-Saut dam, French Guiana - Lab288 P3 | ecosystem: Host-associated > Arthropoda: Insects > Digestive system > Gut ... | reverse complement strand
ATTCAGCAGCATGTCAAGGTTGCCATATACCGGCGGCAGTGTTTGCGGCAGTGCGATCACCAGCTTGTTACCGCGTCTTTCCAGAAATACATGATAAGTTTTTTCTATCTTTTTTAACAGCTTACCAAGGTTGATTTGCTCCGTGAAATAATGATTGCTGTATAGAGCGGCATGCTTCAGCGCACTGTCTACTATCCGTGAAAGGCGCATAACTTCACTTTGGGCAAGAATAAGGCTTTCTTTGATTTCTTCGCCTTCCGTGCCGAAATCACTAAAATCAAGCAGGTCTACAGCATTTATAACACTTGTTGATATGACTGTCAGCGGGGTCTTAAAGTCATGGCTCATATTTTGGAAAAACTCCGTTTTTGTCCGGTTCAGATGATCGAGGACTTCATTTTCCCTGACAAGGTTACGTTCCCTGATTTTTGATTCGATCGCTTGTTTTTCCGTTTTGCGGTATCTTATAAACAGGGCAAACAATAATATAATAAGCAATACCAGGAACAGTATAAGAATCAATTCCCATACTACTATCCAGCTTGCTTGTGTTTCGGTCATGCCGTCCGGCACTCCGAACATTCGCCAAAACAAAAATCCGGGCGATTCTTCTAACTGTTGACATCCGCACAAAAAAAACATAACCAGCATAGCGACAACTCTTGTCACAGCAAGCTTTACGTTCGTTTTTTTGATCGTTCTCACAAATTAGCGCCCCACTTTTGTATGGTTAATATTAGCACCTTCTTACATATACTATCAGGAACGTTGATATATGATATGATGAATTATACAGTGATTTTGCATAAATTTCAACTATTTTGTGTAATAATTATTACAACAATTATTGCTGTAAGTATTGTTTTTACCTTAGTAATTTTCGAATAAATATTGTATTTACTTTAGCATTTTTAAGCGATTGTGTTGTTTTCCCGTTGTTACATCAGCAATAAAATTTGACATAATTTGGTCCGGGTAAATGAAATCCGACATTTCTGCCGGATTTCATTTGATTTTTGCTATACCTATTTGCCATGGTTGGATATATAGCTATTTTTTGTATACGATCTCAAAGGTTTTTACGTTTGACCCGTTGCCTTTGATGTCGAAGCGCAGGAAGTATCCGTTTCCAAGATCGACAATGCCTTCGACGTTGCGGTTGTTGGCATTGGTGCTAAGAACGATCGGGGCCATACCCGGCAGCAGCAACGTCAATGTTGCTTTGTTATTTGCGGAGAGATGCAGCTGCGATGTGGTCAGGCCCTGTTTCAATATTATCGGGGCAAGCCTCCTTAATTGCTGCACATTAAGTGGTTCCGCAACAGTTACGGTGAACGTGACCGTTGCTTCCCTGAAAGTGACGGTTATGGTAAATGTACCTGCTTTGTTTACTTTGAAACCTGATACCATATCTGCGGTGACAGGGATAACCTCGTTGTAGTAGGGGTTGTTGTAGATGATTGTGATCTCGAAGCCTTCAAGGTCAAGCTCTTCGCCAAATGCATATTCGGTTTTTCCAAGCTCTGCCATTTCGATCGTTTCAAATTTCACAAGCCACTCGTCAGTATCGACCGGGCTCCATTCGTTGCCCGATGCGGCGATCATTGCAAGGACTGTGAGGTAGTCGCCGTATTTATCGCCGTTCCACGGCAATTCCCTCGCCCATTCCCATCCTGCATCGAACCATTCCTGCGGACCATAGATAGCTGCGGGAACAAGGAGCGACATAGAGAATGCGGAGCCTCTTACTGTGTAGCCCAGGCCTGAGTTGGCGACATCATTAACTGTCCCGTCAAGCTGGCGTCCGTAGATCTCATTAAAGTCTCCGCCTGACCATCCGAATGTCAGTTCATTCAAGCGTTTGACTGCCAGATCCGATACCGGCGTTTTGTAACTGAACAGGGTATCCACACCTAAGCGCCACGGTACACGGCATGCGTTCCAGTGCCAGCTTCCGTCTGCGATCGACTCAAGGATAACAGTACCATGCGGCCTTGTTGTCCACTCTCCGGTGGTTCTGTTTACAATACTGAAATCAGGGAGTAAACCGGTGGGCGGGTCTATCGTGTTCATAATCGCCAGTTGCCCGTTATATGTGTCATTGATCAGGCCTCTCCAGTCGTTATCCGGATCAAGGACTGCAAACACCTTGAGATGGTGCATCATATGGTCTGACGGGCGTGTGAAGCCGCCGCTGCCGTCCCAGCTTCCCCTGTTGAGGAAGGAGTGGCCGTTTTGTGTGTTTACTTCTTCGCGCCAGATCTCCTTTATCATACCTAAAGCATATTCGGCGTAATTGAAGCCGTCATCACTTGTTTCCCATTGCTGTGATGCAAGTACCATAGCATACGCCATATCAAGGCTTCCATCTGTTGCTGTTGTGCCTGTGCCTACCCATGTCGGTCCGCCGAATGCGGTTTTCCATGAGTTGGTTGTCAGGACCTGCCATGCCATCAGGTATTGGCTTGAGTTGCCGCGCTGCGGCCAATGCCTTATCGAACGGAACATGCTGTCGAAGTAATGCTTGACATCGATGCCAAGCTCTTCGTCAGCCCCCGCCATAAGCGCGAGTGTCAGCATACCGTAGCCCATAGACTCGGAGCATGTTGTCTGGAGCTGTCCGGCTGTGCCCGTACCGCTTGCGTTATGGTCGAGAACTATACGCGTTGTCGCGGGGTTGGTAGCGGTTGCCGGATCGATCAGGAATTCGCCCCTGTCGATCATCATCCTGACCCTTGCTATAACGTCTGCGTTCATATCCTGTTGTGTTTTGCCTGTCGGCAGCAGAAGGTCTTGCGCAAGACCTGCATTTCCTGCCTGCGGGAACGGACGTTTCGCTGCGGGGGCTGTTGATGTTCCTGTGACATTGATCTTGTAGTCTGTGGTATACGGTCTACCGATTCCTGAGTTGTTCGGGTATACGACGGTGACAGTGCGTTCGCCTGTTACAGCCGATGCAAAACCAACGATCATGTTGGATGTTACCTGTACGCGCTCCCTCCTGCCGGATTCAAAGACCTGATAGTAGTATGTTCCATTAAGATCAAGGGGCTCACCCTGGTTGTACGCGACCTTACCGGGTTCAGCCATTTCTATACCTGCAAATACTGTATCGAGGTTTATTTCAACATCAAAGTATGTGAGGTAGATCACATTGGTCGTGAAACGGGTCTGCGCGGTTTCGGCCACGTTTGACTCAAGGTTGAGCCATGAGAAGCTTTGGTCAACAAAGGATGATGCCGCGTGCCCGATGATGCTCTCCCCTGTGAATACGCCTATTCCAACGTTCCCTGTCGCACCGGGTACAATGGACTCGCCGCGCCCGCCGGATCCGTTTGCAACGGAAAGTGTCGAACCTGTCCCTGACTGTGTTATGTTGCGGACAAGCAATCCGTTAAGGGCATTGGTACCGCGGGTATATTCTATGTACAGCCTCGCCCCGGGTTTATAGAACAGGTCGAAGTCCATGAAGCATATCGCAATGCCTTCCCATTCTGTTGCCGCATCCGGATGTTTGGTGTCGACTATGGACTGCGTGGTCATCCACCAGCCGCCGTAGTTGATATGTGCGCCCGTGTAGACGGGAACGGTCACTGTTTCGACAAGGCGGAAATTGTGTACAAACACATCGCGGTCACCTGACAGGTCAGCACCTGCACGGCCTAGAAGAATGTTTACCCGCACCAGTTTATCTTCTGATTGTGCCGGTATGTCATATTTGTATGTGACCCATGTGTTATTCGCTACGCTGTGCACTTGCGGCGTTATTATCTGTGAACCGCCGGCCGGTCCGCCGTTTGCTTCGGTTGTACCGATCTCTACTGTAATGCTGCGGGCGGGGGTCACCCTGACTGTGAAGTAACCTGTGTAAGTTTTACCTGCTTCGAGCACTACATCTTGATATAGCTGTATGTCGCGCGGAGCCGTTCCTAAGTTGCTTGCGGCAGTACCGAGACGCAGGCGTTGGGCGGCAAGGCTGTTTTGGACCAGAGTCGAAACCTCTGCCCCTGTTGCGGAAAGACCGCCCCTGTTAAATATCCAGCCGTTATCTTCATCTGTGACCAATGCCGTAAAGTCACCGTTGCGCATGAGGTTTTCAGAGAATTTACTGTTTACATACTGTTTTACGCTTGCTTCATAACTTCCGCCTTTTATAAAGATGTCAAACTTGACGAAATCAGGGCAGAACCTGTCATTTGTGAAGCCGTTTGTGAAGTATTTCTTGTCGATCACGATCTTGCCGTTTATATCGGTAAAATCTTCCGCCGCTACAGCTACGCCGTTTACGGTGATCGTTTTTGCTGCTGATGCAAATCCTGTATTCCCCGCATCGTAGAATAGTATTATATCCGCGCCGTAACGTCTGTTGCCGGATGATACAGAAACCTGTTCAACATAATGTTCACATGCCATCCTTCCCAAAGCAAAGTTATAGTCAAAGCATACGGGACAATCGCTTTTGCTTGCGGGGACTACGGTCGGGCTCCACCAGTTGCCGGAGCCTGTTATCATAACGAGTTGATTGATGTACGCGCCGTAGAACGCACCCGCTGTTCGGGGCTCATTGCGTGCAAGGTCCCATGCAGGTTGTACTTGTGCCGGTGTACCATAGACGATAGCGGGTACCAGGAACGGTACATAGAATGTCATGCCTGTGCCCGTTGAGTTACCGCCTGTTGTACCGTCAAGGTTACGGCCCCTGATAGCTGTCCATTGCGCGGATGTTGTAAGGCCGCTGTGGGTTCTTTCCGTGAACTCCCATAGTGCTTTGGTTACACTGTTTTCACTTGGCGCTCCGCCTGCATGGATTATTCCTGTAGCAAGTCGCCACGGTTGACGGCATGAGTTCCATGAGTATGTTCCGTCCCTTGCGCCTTCAAGCCAGCCCCTCATCCAGCTGTTCCAGATATTTTCCGCCGGGAAATCCATAACAGGACCCGGGATCGCCGGTTCCCAAATGCCGGTTTGACGGTCAAGTATCATAAAGTCTGCAAGTAAACCGTTGGGTCCGGTGGGTTCGTCTTTTCTTTTGAGGGATATCTGCCTTTGTATCTCATATGTCGCATCAATGGTTTTTTTCCATCCATTGCCCGGATCGACCGCTGCAAACACATACAGATGTTGCATCATATGATCGGACGGGCGGCTGGAGTCTGACCACCATTTACCGATGTAGTTATTAAATCTTGGGTCTGTCCCTCTTTCAAAGTCGCGTGCCGGGCCGTCGATCGCCCAGTTGCCTGTCTTGAGGTGATAGTTGGGTTCCCAGGCTTTTGCAATTTTGTATTCGGTCACTTCCCAGTCAACGCAAGTCAACCAGAGGTCATTTATCATACCCCTTGCATACCAGCAGTATTCACATCCTGTGGCTGATGTGGGCTGGCCGCAGCCCCATTGACCGCATGCGATCAATAAGCCGTATGCCATGTCCATATCACCGTCGGTTGCTACACTGTGCGAGTTATAACCCGCGCTTTGCGGTTGCACCGTCGCTGCGCTATAGAAGCCGCCTTCTGCTGCCGTAGCCGCACGGTTCAGGGCAGCGGCATTACCGGTCGTGTTCCATGGCACAACAGCACTGAGTTCCCACGCCATCAGGAATGAACCGCGTGTCCATGGGCCGAATGTCCTTTTATCAGGACCGCTTCCGCTGCCGTGCATACTGATCGGAACACCATCTTTGTCATTGCGTGCCATAAAGTTTTTATGGTCCAGGGTCCTGTCTATGTTTGTATCCCATGTCGGAAAATCACGGAGTGTGCGGAACAAAGCGTCAAAATAGAATTTGATGTCAACGCCGACTGCCGGGTCGATTATATTTTTTAGTTCCGGCGGCAGATTGGCAAGAAGCGCATCCTTGACAGTCATTGTGCCGTTCTGGGCTGTACCCATGCCTGAACCCGTACGGGTCGAGGTTTGTGATGTCCATTCCATATTTACGAGCTCGTTTTCGATGCCTCCCATATATGCGAGCATCATCATGCCGTAACCCATTGATTCGGACACTGTTACATGCCTTCTTCTTGTATTGTTTGCGCCGGTGACATATGATGGCCAGGGTCCCCATTCACCGCCGTCAGCCCAGCTCGCCGCATCGTGATAAATGACCATGCGGAATTTTTCCGGGTCGGTTATCGTTTCAAGATTCGGGTCGGTCACAAAGTCCGGGATAAGTTTTGCAAACTGCTGCACAACATCGGCGTTCATTTGTGCCTGTGTACGGTTTGCCGGCATTACACGGTTGACCCTGTATCCACGGTCGGGACTGCTGCCGAACGGCTGCTTCGCCGGCACCCACGTATGAGTGTATGTGTAAACATTAAATACTGTAGCGAAAATCGCTAAAGATTTTTCAATTGTAGTTACGGGGGAGCCGCCTTCTTTAAAAAGATCGACCTTAAATGTATAACTTCCGTTGACTCCTGCCGGTGTTGTTTCATTTCCGGCGATCGCTTCGAGGAAGCTGACAGTTGTCACTGTTGCTGTAACACCCCTTAAATTAAGGGCTGTTATCCTGCCTTCAACATACGCTTTTGCTGCCGGTTCAGTGCTTATATCCGCTTGATCGACCGGTGCAAGGGCCAGGCCTTCGATGGCTGTTTTTACTGCCCCGATATCTTCATCAGGGGTCGGCGGAGTAACAGGGGCGCCATCACCGACTTTATAGATTATCGTAATGATATCGCCGACACTAGTTGCTCCAAGTGTGGCACGTTGGGCATCAGTTACACTGTACTGGCGTCCTACCAGTCCCGCTCCTATAAGCGCTGCATGGTTTTGACCAATCGTCGCGCCGCCGGGTAATAATATTCCGGGCAAGCCTTGGGCAACGCTGCCAAATACTGTTGCGGCATCGTTGTTCCAAAAGCTTCCGTTAGCCGTGAGAGCAAGGTTCGTCAGCCTTACTTCACCGTTTACTGCGATCGATGCGGTTACATCGAGAGCGCCGGCAGGGAGATTTTGCGGGCGAAGGAAATGGACCCTCGTATTGCCGGAGACCCATCCTGTACCGTCTCTGACCACGGGTGATAACGTAAGAACATGTGTATCATGCTGTGTAATGTCAAAGTTGATCCACTGTTCGCCGGGGCTAAGCTGGTTCCAGCCGCTTCCCCAGTCGGTGGTGCCGGATGTGTCGGTGACACCGGCAATTGCGTTGTACATATACACAAAACCGACTGCCCTGTTTGCAATCGGGATCAGCTCCGTTGATGTCGGAGCTATGTTTTCGAAGCTTGTTTCTTCAATGACCGGTTCTTCAGCAGGTTCAATGAAATCCGCCAGTACATTTAGCGGTAAGAAAGATACCGCCATTACTATTACCAGCAATACAGCCAGTAGTTTTTTTGCCATGACTAGAAACCTCCATAATGATTTAGTGTGCCTCTTTTGTAAGGTCAACCTGTTAGTTCTTGTTTGATTTACCTTTATACCGGTTGACCCTGAGGTTGTGGTTCCCCGCGGTGACGAGAGCGTTATATACGCTCTGCGTCTTTTTTTAGTCATACTGCTGCGGTTTATATGGTCAAGCCTCTTTTATCAGGTTGAGGTTCCTCTTTTACTAAGCTTCTGTAAATAAGCCCCCTTTTGCTCTTCGTTTTCAGGTTTTATATTACATACGACAAAATCACTACTTTCGCTTGTTTTTTTAATAATAGAGAGAATAGCCGTGAATAGTGTATGAATATATTGTGAAAATAATGTAACATAAAAGTGATGATAAATCAATTAAAATCAGCAAAATTTAACAACTATTACCCAATTGTCAAGCGATTTTTGATAATATTCAACAAATATATTGATAAGTGACAAAATTTAGCTTCCAAAATAATTAGCACTACCAAATCGGCGCAAAATGTGCTATTTTATAGCAAGAAAATATATTATAAGGATCTTTCTTATGCTTTTTACTTCGTCGGTTTTTCTGTTATTTCTTGTTGTGCTTCTTGCCGCTTATGGCTTGACCCCGCAAAAGTACCGCTGGGTTGTGCTGCTGGTTGGTTCAATGTTCTTCTACGGCTTTGCAGGACCGTTTTTTCTGATATATATCTGCTCAACGATCCTTATCACCTATCTGAGTACAATGCTAATATCACGCCTTCGGTCAAAAAGGGATACACAACTCGCTGAAATCACTGAAAAAGATATCAAGCGATCAATACGGGACAAATCAAAAGCAGTCACAAAAATCTGGACAGCCATTTGTCTTGTTCTGATCCTTGGCATCTTAGCTATGGTAAAATACACCGATTTCGCCATTTCAAACGTAAACTCCGTTTTAGGCTTACTCGGCTACGGTCGGCAGTTCGGCCTTCTCGGGCTTGCTTTGCCGATGGGAATATCGTTTTATACATTCCAAACTGTTGGTTATGTGATCGATGTTTACAGGGAAAAAGCGGAGGTCGTTACCAATCCTTTGAGATTGGCTTTATTTGTCTCCTTTTTCCCACAAGTAGTGCACGGACCGATAAGCCGTTTCGGAGAGCTTTCTAAAACATTATACAGCGGCAACCCTCTGACGCTGCACGGATTGTCCCGCGGCGCCAACCGTATCCTCTGGGGATTCTTTAAAAAACTTGTCATCGCCGACAGGCTTTGGCCGGCCCTTGCTGTGCTTGCGGGCAATCCCGACGAGTATCAAGGTATTTACTACATATTAAGCATAACCCTTTATGCCGTGATCCTGTTCTGTGACTTTTCCGGCGGTATCGATATAGCGATAGGCGTCGCGGAGCTATTTGGTATTCGTCTGCCGTAGAACTTCAATCGTCCTTTTTATTCCCGCTCGATCCAGGAATACTGGCAGCGGTGGCATATGACCATGTACAGTTGGTTCCGCGATTATGTTTTTTACCCGATGGCGGCAAGCAAACGGATGCTCAGGTTTTCTAAATTCATGAAAAAAGTTGTCGGCAATGATATAGCCAAACGACTGCCTGTCCATATCACACTGATTTGGGTCTGGTTCCTCACCGGCGTCTGGCACGGTGCGACCTGGAACTTTATTGTTTGGGGTCTTGCAAACGGTATTGTCCTGATGGTCTCATTGGAGCTAACCCCGCTTTATGAGCGTTTTAACAGCCGTTTCCCAAGCCTTGCCGGCAATAAGGTTTACCGCTGTTTCCAGATCCTTCGTACATTTATGCTGATGAACATGATCCGTTCCTTTGATATCTACGCCGGCGTCGGAAATACTTTCAGGATGATGTTCAGTATTGTTCGAAATTTCAGTCTCCCCGAATTTTTTGCCAATGGTATAAAAGACCTGAGTCTGCCCGTCACCGATTATTTCAGCGCAGGTGTTGGGCTTCTGTTGGTATTCTGGGTCAGTTGGCTTGGACGGGGCGAAGTCGATTACCGCGAAAGGCTTGATGGTTTCAAATGGCCCTTACGTTATGCCGCTGTCGGTTTGATTTTATTTATGACAATAATATTCGGCGCATACGGCTTTGGCTACGACGCCCGCCAGTTCATATACAATATGTTCTAACTTGCATTTAATGTACTAAATGTGGTATACTGGCTGGAAGTCTCGCATAAAGGTAGATAGATATTTTGCAGAAGCTCTCGAACGTTTCCGGTACAAAACTTCGTATTATCAAGATCATTACGGCTGTTGTTGCTTTTATTCTTGTGTTTACAGCTATGCAGCGACTGCTTCTGCCTAAGTACGCCTCTACGGCTCTGGAAGGCGGGTTGATTCGGGAGTATTACAGAAGTTCAATGGATCAGGACGTTATTTTCGTTGGTGATTGCGAGGTTTACGCAAATTTCTCTACAATAGGCTTCTGGGAAAACTACGGCATCACTTCGTATATAAGGGGCAGCCCCCAACAGCTTATATGGCATTCTTATTATATTCTTGAGGATACCCTTCGTCACGCTAATCAGAAACCGAAGGTCGTCGTTTTTAACATAATGACGATGCAATACGATAAACCGCAGTACGAACCCTATAACCGGCTGACATTGGACGGGATGCGGATGTCGCCGACAAAAATAAGGGCTATCGCGGCTTCACGTACAGAAAACGAGGACTGGCTTTCATACTTTTTCCCGCTCCTGCGGTATAAAGAACACTGGCGCGACTTAAGTTCGGAAGATCTTCGCTTTTTCTTCCAAGACCCTCAGGTTTCAATCAGCGGTTTTATGGTCCGAAGCGATATCGAGCCGGTCGGCTTTATCCCGCAGCCAATGCGCCGCCCCGATTACCAATTTGGAGAAAAGGCGTACTATTACCTCGAACGCATCGTTGAGCTCACAAAGGAAAACGATATCGAGCTTGTCCTGATAAAAGCCCCGAACCTTTACCCTTACTGGTTTGAAGAATGGGATGAGCAAATAGTAGCTTTTGCGGACAAACACAACTTGCTTTATATAAACTTTTTGAACCGTGAAGATGAGATCGGCTTAGACTGGTCGATCCACTCATTCAACGCAGGCGCGCATTTAAATGTATTCGGAGCCGAACTGATGTCTCGCTTCTTCGGCGAAATACTGCAAAGCAGGTTCGATCTGCCCGACAGGCGCACCGACCCAACCACAGCAGCAAACTGGGAATCAATGGCGAACCAGTACCACCGTCTGGTAAGGGTACAGTTGGATGAGATCGCATCTGATGGCAAGATAAGCAGTTTTTTAATTGGATAGTTTTTAAATAGCGGGTTATTTGGTGGGCTGAACGGTGGGCAGTACGAAATGGTAATAAAAATTAAGTTCCTACCGCTCGAGTAAACATCCATGTTTACACTCACGGCGCTCCACCGTCCATGGTTACGCTTGACAGAACAGAATTTTCATTACCATTCCGCGCTGATTATACCGCGATAACGAAAGGAATAATTGCAATAATGAGGAAAATTAGTTTAAGTTTATTGACAGAACAGAATTTTCATTACCATTCCACGCTGATTACACCGCGATAACGAAAGGAATAATTACAATAATGAGGAAAATTAGTTTAGTTTTATTTATAGTCATCTTTACTCTGCTTGCTTTAGTAGCTTGCGGTGATGGCAATGGACAAGACGGGCCTCCTGTCAGTAACAGCCCGGTGGTCAATACTCCCGGGGAGAATGGTGATCCTGATGAAGATGATCCGGAGCCGCCTCCTACCAATGACCCTACTGCTCCCGATGTGTTCTTTTTTAAGATTGGTGACGTTATTATCCATATGGATGAGAATATAGACTATGTTATCGAAAATGTTGGTGAACCTTTGGGTACATATGAGGATGAAAGCTGTGCTTTTGAGGGTATAGATATCATTTTCAGTTATCCGGGCATTCAAATATATACATATCCCGCAGGTGACAGCAATTTTATCCATACAATCGGTTTCTTCGATGATACGGTACGCACCGCCGAGGGAGGTATCCGTTTAGGCTTAAATATCCAAGCCGCAATTGACGCGTACGGGAATGACTACAGTTATGAGACCAGAGTTTACAAATATTCACGCGGACTGACTGTTTTGGAATTTCTCGTTGATGAAGATGAAATGATCAAGGGTATCACATACAGGCTACTTCTTGACCTATAACCTCGCTATATGTCTCCTTCTTCAAACGCTTGCGCTAAGTGGAAGTTCAGATTAATCAACAAGCAGCGAGCATATCTCACGCTTCGGTTGAAACGCTTTGATTAAATGGCTATGCTCGGCATAGGAAATTTGTTCTCTTGTTATATGGAGGTAACGCTTTAAAAGAATGAAAATAATAAGCAGCCGCGGTTCAAAAGAAAAGGAAAAAAGCCGTACAAATAATTCAAAAAGAAATAAACATAACTTTTCAGATATTCCACAGAGGCATATCCAGCAGACAACGCCGCCTGTGGCTCCGACAGGTTCAACAAGGCAGCCATCAAGAAACACGGCGCAGCAATCATTTTCATATCCAAAAGCGGAGCTGACCCCCTCGCAGCAGGCAGCTTTGCAAAATGTCCTTTACAAAAAAGAGAGGGCTTCCGAAAGAACGGAGCGGCCGGAAGCTTCATACCAATCCGGGCGGGGACAACGAACAACGCAGAATAGGCGTCCGGACATCCACTCTTACTCCGATATGAAGCTAAATAAAAGAAGGTCCAGGGGCAAAAGTGTTATACCGACCCGTTTGGTATTGGTTGTGCTTACTGGTGCGGTTTTTGCCGGTTGGTACTACTGGTCGGGGATAGACAGGGACCCCCCAACTGCGGATACCGTTGATGTGACAATACTGATCGGCGAGACAGTCAAACCCGGGGATTTT
>Ga0123353_10012049_pt1 | contig 12245 bp, 5 predicted proteins | sample TergutLab28metaG_3_FD_92763 | JGI IMG/M metagenome (GOLD analysis project Ga0123353, IMG submission 92763) | Labiotermes labralis P3 segment gut microbial communities from Petit-Saut dam, French Guiana - Lab288 P3 | ecosystem: Host-associated > Arthropoda: Insects > Digestive system > Gut ... | reverse complement strand
TCTATCTATCTATCTATCTATCTATCTATCTATCTATCTATCTATCTATCTATCTATCTATCTGTCTGTCTGTCTGTCTGTCTGTCTGTCTGTCTATCTATCCATCCACCCACTCACCCACCCACCCATCCACCCAGTCACGAACGACTGCTGCATTCAACAATCAAAAACTATGGAGCTGGCGCAGCAGAGGGTATAGAAATGTTACGTTCATCTACTTATGTCTGCCTGCCCGTCCATAAGTAGGCCTCATTTACACTTATACGAAGGTCCCTTATACATTAAATTGCAATTACAAATTCTTCGAAATATATGCGCCAATTTAATTACGACAAAACATCGTGATGCTACAACACCTGTTTCATTAACACTCGACATGTCTTTTGCATTCTTGTCCGAGTCGCAACCAGAACTTGCAAAAATGCTATGTCATATCTGTCTATCCATCTGCCCACATGTGACAAATAAGAACCGCTCAACGGACGTTCTGAATTCGGACGCTGCGGGATTTTACTAACATTCTGTCAACACACTACAGTTTTGCTTAAAATCAGACGGCAATAACGGACACTGCATGAAGACCTACACAGAATGATCCAGGAGGAAAGGCCAATATTTTGGGAACACATGGTATCGGTCATTGTAATGAAAAAAGGGTTCTAGGTTCTTGTGACCGTGCATCGTGAACATAAGGCGAAGAGAGAGAACCAACAAGATGCAACTAATTCGATGTTCATTATCAAACTTTCTGTCTCAACATGTTTCGGTCATCATTATGCCCATCATCACGAGAATAAGATCGTGTCGTACTGCTGTGTGTCACACAGCTCACGACGCAGCTCCACAAGACCACAGCCAACCACAGCCAACCACAGCCTACACACCCATGCAGAACACCGCATGCAGTAGGACACGATCTAATTTTCGTTCTGATGAGCAAAACGATGCCCGAAACATGTTGAGACGGAAAGTTTGATAATGAACATCGAATTAGTTGCATCTTGTTGGTTCTCTCTCTTCACCTTAAAAAAAAAAGGCTCATATGAAAATGTGTCTAACTGTTAATGGTTATTGAGACAGAGATGGCTGCATCTCGAGCTCACTGTTATTCCCCTGCCTCTTAAATCTTTGTTTGTGGAGTTGGATGAGGATCGAAATTTACAGAAGACAAACGGATACACAAGACGATTTTTTCGCTCGCATTTCGGATGCTGCTGCCCGCATAAAGAAACGTGAAAATCAACTCACACAACAGGAGATCTTCGCACACGAGACGCAGAGTGCATTGAAGCTGATGGCGGGATATTCCAACATTTAATGCGAACTGTACCAAATCTGTCATTTAAACATTAAATTAAGATTAAAATAAAATTGATACAAAATAATTTATCTTTTTATACCATTCGCAATGCTTTTCTATTTGTAGATACAGATATCTCTATCTCAGCAGCCATTCAGAACCAGACACACGTTCACACTAACTAGTCGTCCCATAATTACCAGCATTATTACCTCCCAAAATAATTGGCCTTTCCTTGTCAGTCACCGTATACGCGTGTTGCCACGAATCTGGAGCGGAACCTGTTAACATTTATCGAAACGAGGTATTCTTGTGACATCCTCGTTTGTACAGAGGATAGCTGGCACCAATTACTTTCCGATGCCGTCTGCTGTATCGTACCGCACTTCCTGGAAATCGCACGTCGCTAATTCTGAGTCTCCTTCACGTGCCTTCCGTATTACTCAAGTTTCACTTACGTACAGCAAACCTGCCACTGACATTAAATTATTACAACTTTAGTAATGTATCCTGACGTACTTTGTTACCCGAGGCCCTCTCCGTTTAAATGAAAGTTTCTACGTTGCTTGAAACCTGTCTCCGCCATATTAAATCGAATTCATGAAATGTGATTTACTGACATTCCCAGCATTTTCTTCACCCTCTTTCACAAATAACTTCAAAAGGTAAACAACTATCAGCTTCCAAAAACTAAGCCTGTTCCACTCAGTTAAACCACAGCATACTGCTTTACATTGCTCATCAATACAAATTGTTACACTCCGTATTTACTGCTAGTTACATGGAGGAAAAGCAGCACTGACAAACTCAAATCACAACAAGCCAGAGAATGTAAGTATAACGTAACATAGTGGCGCGTTCGTGCAACAGTTTTTGCAGTGGACAAGCAATGAGTATTACACAACCTGAGTGTGTGTATTTGTAGCCTTAGGTATCCAGCATGCAATACGCATAAATCATGTTTTAAACAGCGGCCTGCCGCTTTCTACAATATTTTTCCACGTTATCTCATAAACGTCACGATTTTAAAGAGTTATTGAACATGCAATGTGCGTTTCGAGTTTCTCTACAACTTTTGTCCTAAAAATTTTTCATTATGAGAAGAACTGAGCGAGATATGATCAAATATATGTATTGGTCTTCGTGTAAAGTATCGGTTATTCTTCTTCGATTTTAGTGAAACTTGAATTTTCTCGACATATTTTCGAAAAATACTCAAATTTCAAATTTCATGAAAATCCATCCAGTGTAAGAGGAGTTGTTCCATGCGGACGGACAGACAGACAGACATGACGAAGCTAATAGTCGCTTTTCGCAAATTTGCGAACGCGCATAAAAAAGACATTCCTCACCTCACGGTCCAATACGTCCCAACGCCGTTTAGAACATGCCACTAGACTGCATATCCCAAGCCAGCGGAATCAAGCCCACAACGTGACACTTGATATGCCTACGTACATTTAAGCGTTACATTCCTACCTATGTCCACATAGTCCAAGTTCTCTCTTAAGTAGGATCCTGGCCAAAATCGTGTATCTTCTTCATCTACATTTGTTCCGTCAACACAGACTGAATGCTAAATTGTTCAACTGCACAGCTGAAATGTTTATTTGCAAATACGGTAGGCAGGACATCAGATGTACAGCACTGTGCAAGGCTGGGCGTACGACAGACAGACCAATACAAGCACTGACACGAAATGCAGCTATCAAGGCATGTAAGCTCCACTCAACAATTCAGGCATGGTAAAGGGTCCGTATTTTTTTCATGTAAGTGCCACTTCTACGTCATTACTTACATATACATTATTCGACATATTTAAGCAAAGACCTCCAGTAAAGAAATGTTTATCATAATCAGTCCAACAGGCATCAAGGTATGAGATATTACAGCATACAAATGGCCTTCCATATTAATAAAAATCCAACTAAATGCAACAGTATGCAGATATTTATTTACTGCAAAATCACTCTACATGTTTCGGGTGTCACCGCACCCATCATCAGGAGTACTAAAAACTGTAACCGCAGCCTCCGGTACAGGTCATAATATCGGTGCGGCTACCCTGATGGTGGGTGCGGTGACACCCGGAACATGTAGAGTGATTTTGCAGTAAATTAATATCTGCATACTGTTGCATCTAGTTGGACTTTTATCAATATTGAATTATGATGCACGGAACCATGAGCTTAAAAAAAGGCCTTCCCTTAACAATCTCTAATACCATAAAAATTAAAGAAACAAATGTCGACATAAAATGTATTCAATCTCCTTTCTGTTTACTCTAAACATTTTATGTGATGAATAATGAAGCAGATGCGCCCTCAACGCATGCAGAAAGCAAAGCACACATACTTTTCATGTCAAGTGGTCGTTACAGTTCTCTGAATCGAACAAAATCTGGACTTGGTGTTGTGCAATTTGTAAATTCAAATTTCATTGAAACCTGCTGGCTGGGTTAGACGAACACTGACAAAAACAAACACTGAGAAGAAGGTCTGCAAGTTTTCGTGGCGTGTGGGCGAGAAGGACCACAAAATATAGTCGCAACGGCAGAAATATGCGCTATTCCGAGAAACCGATATTGGCTATTCACTTAAAAAAAAAAGGAGTTACGGGGTTAATAATATTCCAGTAAGAATTACTTTTTAGTTAAAAACACGATGTCGTGGTTACAGCTTCACTGTCTAAGCCACGCAATGGTTTTCCCCCACTCCAGTATCCACAAGACTCGAACTTTAAAGTTTCCTCCGCAAACATGACCCTTTATTTGTGCCCGTATTCCTTGTCTATGCTCTTCTGCGTCCACGCCTCCCTCGTTCTCTTTCAAACGCTTTCGCATCCCTGCAGAGCGCACATCACATTCTCCACTTCCGTCCGTCCGTCCACATGTGTGAAACAACTCGAAAACGCTGAAAGCAACGCGATACAGGAGGGGCAAAACCATTCCAATTTTCGTTGAAACTGGATAACAGCAGTAATGACATTTTGCGAAGGAACCTAAACGCGTCCCTGCGCTCAGCTCAAACCTAACTTGCTACGTACGCATCGGAGCGAAGTGCAGGGCTCGCGGTTTACGCACAATGATTTTGCAGTTATAAACACAAACCAAGAAAATGAGCATAACAGACTTGTTACGTTAAGTGCAGATTCACTGGCACAGCTCTTTCTTTCTTTCTTTCCTTCTTTCTTGCCCTACGTTCTTTTCCGTTCATTCTTGGTGTACTTTTACTGCTCCCTTCGCACATTCCTCGTGACGCCATGCCGTCTGGTAGACACAAGCCAACGTTTACGTCTACCAAATTCCACGGCGTAACATACCAATGACTGCAACTTCCTTCCACAGCTGTTAAGGGCGCACTCAAGGGGGGGGGGGGCTACCGAGCTGCAGCCCTTCAAGTCCGGATTTTAAAATCTCAGATTTTGTATGTATGATGATATCGACGTTTTAAGGCCTACGTGATTTATCCTTCAGCCGAAATCAGCAATTGAAATTGCCGATAATTAGTAGATAAGAATTTTGAAAATAAATTTAAAATTTTGATGCCTTAGATGACGTTTAAAAACCTATAAGGCTTGGATCTTGTGATTTAAATTAGGTGAGTCACGGAACATACAGTTACATTGGTATGTACAGTGCAGTACAGCTGCAGTGTTATGTTACATTTATGGTTCGATTTTTATAACAATTTTTAAAATCAAACAAACGACACTACGTATAGAGCATTTTGGTGACGATGTAATGTCTGGTAACAATACAACGTACTGACGTCCCCACGTCAAGTGCCCGATATTTCTGCCCGTCCTTTAGGAAAGATGGGATTTCCCGAACAGATTTTCATTAAAACTCCCCAAAATCAAATTTCAAGTAAAGCCGTCCAGGGGGAGATGCGCTGATACATGCGGTCGGTCGGACGAACAGAGGGATAGAAGGACAGACGGACTAACAGCCTGATACAATTTCAGTTATTTTATGGCGATTTAATGTCGCCGGCGACAATAAAACGTACTCTGGTCTTCACGTAAAATTCCCGATATTTTTGGCCGATTTTAACGAAACTTGGATTATCATAAAAGCTTGGGTATAAAATTTTGAACGGAAACCCTCGTAGTAGCAGCCGATCAGACACAAGGAGACGTACGGACGGACGGGCATGACGAAACGGTTGATTTTTGGGTCTACGCGAAGGCGCCTAAAAACACGACAGCGAAAATTGCTGTTTCAACAAAAACTGCACCACAAACATGCACAAAATGCACTTATTTAATTAACGAGTGTTCCATCTCAAGACATTTTGACACCAAACACATGCCTAAGTCTTCCTAAAAGCCGTAAACAACTGATTCAACCGTAAAATTTTCGAAAAATTGAGTGACGGCATCCTTACCAACGCGGCGGTGCGACACAAGCACTTGCACACTTTCAAAACGAACGTGAAAACTATGACGTCATTTGACAACTGTAAATCTGTCGAATGAAGTTACTGGTGACAGAAGAACAAGGTCGAATGTCATTTTTTCGGTGTCAGAGGTTCAACCCTAAGATACAACCACTATTCGTTACGCAGTTACCTGTGTACTTCACGTTACGTAATAAACTTTTCTTCATTCCCAATAACAATTGTTTCCACCCTGTGTTTCATTTTACGTGCTTGTGCCGCTTATGAAAGAGTTAACGTTGTGTTTAACCAAAAATAATTTCCAATATAAACATCTCAAAATTCTATGCGCTAGACGGATGACATACAGCGCGGTCTGTACTAAGAACCCACAAAATTAGGCGGCATCGTACAAAATTTAGTTGCCACGGCGAATTGTGGTTCGGGATGTGCACCCCTGTACAACACAGCTATATATATATATATATACATATATATATATATATATATATATACTCGCATATACGTCACTGCAACCGTCCTTTCCTGCTCGTACAAAGACCTAACTAGATCGCCGGTTTGCATGTCGTATCTCAGGGAATATTTACGTGTAGGCTGTATCAGACTAACTTCATAGTGTCAGCACTAGCAACTGATAGTCGATCATTTATTTTATTTACCACTTATTTCAAATTTAACACCAACTTTTAGCAGTCAGTAATCTGAAGTAACCACGGCGGCTGTCACACGACATTTACCTCCCTTGGGTGCTACCGCTAGCGTTGAACTCTTGTCTCTCACTGACTTAACTTTCTCTTGTGATTTCCTGCTCCCACGCTCAAAAAGATGATACAAATAAGACTTCTAGCAGTCAGTTATATTCGGACCGTACTAAAACAGAACAAATGTCAAGTGTCTCATCGTCCATCCTGTCGTAAGACTACAAAAAGTTCCTTACAAAATGTCAGCTGGACACGCTTCCGTCGCTCCAGAAAACCCTGAGTGTTATTTACAACCCTGCAGTTAGAAAGTCAAACTAGCCTTCAAATCGACTAATTCTCCCCAGTTACAGTGACGCCCTGGAGGACTCATAATTCTACGCGAGGACCAATGTACAACCTTACGTCAAGAACGTCGAACCTACCCCAACGGTTACAGTAATTATACACGTATATATTCCAGTCGACCACGGGATGTAACTTCCCATTATCAAGGTCAAAGTACTGACCACCCCTCGCATAAACCTACGGATATACGCGCACCGACAGAAACAGGTACAGGAATACAAGCACATGAGATCTAGACCGCAATGATATTATACAAACACTGTCTGAGTGGGAGAAGGGGGCGGGTGGAGGGGGTAGGTTTCGAGGAAACACGGTGCCAAATGGTTGGCACGCAAGAAAACTGTATAACAAAACCACGCAACTGGGAAATCTCATGCTAATGCAGCGCGCAGCGGGAGCTGTTCCCAAATCTGAAATTCTATAACATGTTAAACAAAGCGAGAGCGCCGGTCAAAAAGCCTCGTCTCAAGCATTTAGATTCACTGTAATTCCAACTCGAAATACATCAGTACATTACGTATGTACACAAGTACAGGCATACTGAAAACATATCCCGTGATGTACAAAGCTAATAGTCTCTCTTACTAACCAGGATGAATGTAACGTACTAGCTTAACTGTTTCGTGAACATTTAATCTCCCATTTAATAATATTTCAATTCAGACGAGAGGAAAGCTGATCCCATTGCAAGATACTCTGTTATTCTTATTACGAAATCCGTGTTGTCACTGACTTAAATACATTTTTTTTAAAGAACTTAAGTCGATAATTTTTCGAAGTTTTGCTGACCGTGAATCTCAGTATATTTATCTTAGTAATTAACCAACTTGATGTACAAATATTTTTTTTGTTTTACAATAAGTTTTATTTCATGCCTCTACATGTTTCGAGCACCACGTGCTCATCATCAGGAGGTCAAAATTTTATTATACAGCCTCTGGTATCACCACACTCTGTAGGTGGCCGTCCCGCGCACAGGTGCAACCTGTACACGGGACGGTCACCTATAGGTGTGATGATACCAGAGGCTGTATAATACAATTTTGACCTCCTGATGATGAGCACGTGGTGCTCGAAACATGTAGAGGCATGAAATAAAACTTATTGTAAAAAAAAAGTTTGTGCATCAAGTTGGTTTATTACTAAGATAAATTAAGCCAGTAAGTTCAAGTATCTATTACATATACATTAGACGTATTTATATTTTCACAGCCTACAAAATGGTCGTTTAGTCAAAAGACTAAACACTTAAAAGAATGTAACATTCACATTGATAAATATTTAAGTTACACCAATTACGAGTAACTGACAAAAATGATGAAGTTCGACTTATTTACTTCATGACATATGCTGGTCTTAGGTAAAAAGAGTTTCTGCGAAAAATCGAACGAGTTTGAGACGATATTCCTGTAAAGTAAGGTCTGCATATCACTCACAGGAAGTAAAATTAAATGCGACAAATATTTTTTAATGTAAATACTCTGACTACAAATTTCACCTACACATGCTGTACGTATTTCTCAAAAACGTCGTGTTTCACTGAAGAATAAGAACCAACTAGATGCTACTTATTCTTTTATTGTACTTCTTATGGGCTTAACATGTTTCGGGCACTACTATGCCCATCATCAGGAGCTCACGACTAGCTATAGCTATGGCCTGCAGCCCGGACACTACTCCAGTCTAACCGCACCTAACTTCCAACCTACAGCAACCCACGAACGAGACGACAAATGTGGTAATCAACATTACAGACGTGAGCTCTTGATGATGGACATAATAGTGCCCGAAACATGTTGAGCCTATAAGAAGTACAATAAAAAAATAAGTAGTATCTATTTGGTTCTTATTCCTCAGTTACCACAACGATGCACGGTCCAATACACATCAAATTCGTGTTTCGGTTTTGACATTTCACGCTTACTTTTCAGCCAACACAACTCCAGTTTACGCACAACAAAGTCACAACGTACTGATTGTATTCTTATTGCATTCGTTACGATTACGTATGTTATGTACTAAGGTTGTATAGCGCTACGACGCTAGAAATCAAACATATCACAACACAACAATCCAATCAAACGTTTATATAAAACAGCGAAAGAAAATCTACCACAATATACACAACAACCACGATGGTTCGTATCAATATGAACAGTTAAAAAAAAAGATACGTTTAAGAAAAACATAACATCAAAGTGAAACAAGAAGACAAAACGTGAAGAAGTTGAGAACATGATAAATGTTTAACAAATATTGTAACGCACGTAATATTTGGGCAGAAGGGATAAGAATATACAACGTATCTGGTCTACTTTGTAATGTGTTTGGTATAATGGACTGGACTCGTAACTGTACAAAGCACCCTAATTTTAACTGGTGTTATGTCACAAATGTGTGTATGCTGACTGATCATCAGATCCCGATGCCGAAATACGTAACAAACAATAATAAATCTGCTGTAATGCAAGTAAACTTACACAGACATCAGGGTGACACTGACCGAAAAATAAACATAGAATATTTCTCCAAATATGTCGATATAAAAAGAAGCGTACGGACAGATAAACATTCATTATACTTACAGTATATTTTCATGTATTTCTTTATTCGACCATAAACACCCCCCCTCCAAAAATCACCATTTTTACGCTGATACCCTTAATTGCCTTCGATGAATGAGATTGATTATAAATAATTCGATTCCCCGAGAGTACTTTGTTGGTTTGATTCCTCTGAATACCCAGAACACATTCGTTTAGTGGTACACAAATTAGGTACCTAAATATAATATTTGAAAGTGTAATCAATTTCAGCACAACAAAAACAACTTCAATGACTCAAATTCTGTAACTAATTAATTAATCGAAATACAAACTGCCAAGTAATCGTCGCTTAATATTGGGATTACACTGTACGCCTGTTTAAGACCTACATTTCAAAACAAAATACAAGGAATGTGGTAAGACAAATACAGTATTTCTTACCAACAAACTCTGTTACACGTTTTCAGCTGTGACGAGGCTTAAAACTCCAGTTTCTCGTGCTTATCTGCCGTCGCTAAATCCGCAACGTCAACTTGCATAAAGTGGTTCAAACCTGCTGATTATGAAGGCCTAATCTCGTAGATGTGTTATTCCTGACTTACTTGTTAAACAGCAAACTTTCACACACACAAACACACAGCGTAAGACAGTGATGATCCTCTTATACAAACAACACAAATACCTTGCAAATAACAAAAACCTTTCCTCTCCCTAATGTACGAAACCACAGAACTAAACTGAATTATAGACTGTAGTACATAAACTTGCAAATGATTCTGAACCAGTTTCAGAAATAAACTTCAAAGAAACTTCCGAAGAAATTCGATAAAACCCAAAAACATCTTTTTTTCGGGTAAGGCATCCCCGTTTTATTTGTAATACTTATAGATTTAATATAACTTGACTGCCTAACACAATTTTTATTTTAATGTGTCGTGTTAGACAGTCAAGTTATATAAAATCTCTAACCAAAAACAATCACATCTACCTGAAGAAGCTCCTATACTCTATGACCTGTAACAAGGAAGTGTTTTCTATTTTGCTTCAGAATACTCCAAGGATCCAAGAAAATCAGAAGGGGCCGGATATGAGCGCAACACATCAGCTTCTGATGCATGTTAATTGTGTCAATTTAGTGGCAGAAAATGTAAAAACCCTCTGGAAGTCCAAGCAGACGTTAGTCAAGGGGTTACTCCCAGGAACACCAAGTACGCAGAACTTCTAAATTCTGCGTGACGCCCAACACCGACATAAATACAGCATTTTCTAAGGTGAAAATTAGTTCGTCCATTCGAACAATAACGCGTTCGAATAAAAAAAAAACTGTGTAACAATTAGAAACGTAGGGGAGGCCTTCGACCTTCTGCGATGTTGCGTGGCGCAGGTTGTAGTCTGTTACGGACGTTTCGGGATAACAAATCAGACCCATCTTCAATGGTCAAGCAGTCCAATTGCAACGCGGCGCGTGCCTAAGGTCTCACAATTTACTACATACGAGTAATTTCGTGTGTTTCAGACTGTTAACCGCTTACCACGACCACGTTTTTCTGGAAACAAAGATGAAACAGTGCATTAAAATTGGGCACGACGGTTTCGTTTCACATTCCCTCATAATCCTGACAATCGATGTCGTCAGGCTGCTGCGTAGTGCTGACTTAACCCGAGCGACTGTCAGGAAATTACTGATAGAATTCCAGTCAGGGTGACAGAGTGGAATAACAATGCCGCTTACCAAGTGGCACTGACGGATTTCAACTTCGAGAGCAACGCTCTATCATGCGGAACAGTAATTTCACATTCAAAATAAATTACGTGTGCCTGGTCACGCTTTTAAAAGCACATTCGTCTCATTTACCTGCCGCGATTTATCACAGACTCCGCTGGGACAGAAATGCATCACTCGCCTCAGTATACAGTTTGCTCATTACTTGGGAGGGTATTATTAATATAAAACGCAACGTATAGGGATGTGGAATGTATTCCATGCAAGTATGAAGAGATGGTCGAGACACGTATCAGAAATTCATACGAAGTTTTAGTTGGGCACCCTCAGCAGAACAGGCAATTAGGGAAACTTCGGTGCAGAAGGGAGAATATTAAGAAAGCCGATCCTAAAAGTAGGTGTCGAGTGTGAACTGGATTCAAATTCAAGAGATATAAAACGGCGGGACACGTAGCATGACAGTTGACACTAGTAACAAAGTTAATTGCATTTGTTCAGTTGGCACTAGTAACTAAGTTACATTTCCTCAGCAGCAGTTGGCACTATTAATTAAGGTAGCTGCATTTGTTCAGCAGTACTTGGCACTAGTAACTAAGTTACATTTACCCAGCAGTACTTGGCACTCTTAATTAAGGTAGCTGCATTTGTTCAGTAGTACTAGGCACTAGTAACTAAGTAGCATTTACTCAGCAGTACTTGGCACTCTTAAGTAAGGTAGCTGCATTTGTGCAGCACTACTTGGCACTAGTAACTAAGTTGCATTTACTCAGCAGTAGTTGGCACTCTTAATTCAGTAGCTGCACTTCTGCAGCAGTACTTGGCACTATTAACTAGGTTGGTTGTATTTGTTCATTTGGCATTAGTAACTAAGTAGAAATCAATACAATATATTAATCCGGAACTTCAAAGCGAAAAGACCTTTTGAGAGTATTACGCGTACATTGTAATATTACTTACGAATGGACCTTGGTTACAGATGCAGGATGGGAAGGGCATTTAACACAAGAAGAATGAAAACAATGAGCGAATGAGATGAGAAACGAATACAGTTTTGTCCAAAATCCTCGACGGAAAGGACCAACTTGGATTCTTTATACCAGACGAGAAGATAATATTAAATTGCGTGTCACAGTGTGGAATGAACCCAAGGACGGTGAGGTTAGGGGCACACTGTGTACAATAAGAACACAGAAATTATTAAAGAATTTTACTCCGAATAACTAAAGACTC
>Ga0123353_10012048_pt1 | contig 12245 bp, 13 predicted proteins | sample TergutLab28metaG_3_FD_92763 | JGI IMG/M metagenome (GOLD analysis project Ga0123353, IMG submission 92763) | Labiotermes labralis P3 segment gut microbial communities from Petit-Saut dam, French Guiana - Lab288 P3 | ecosystem: Host-associated > Arthropoda: Insects > Digestive system > Gut ... | reverse complement strand
TATACACCATTTGTGAAATATATCAAGGGTTTTTTACAGATAATCTTGAGAAAGATATTACGCTACGCCCCATTCAACCCTATCTTCACCCATCCAACCATTCCATTGCGGATGCCACCCATCCGGCTTGCTTGTATGAGTTTTCACATATATTTGGCCGCCCCCTGCGAATGCCATTTCACCAATGCTTGCTACACCGGCATGAATTGTAACATTTGTTAAATATGAATTCGCAAACGCAGAGGCACCTATGGTTGTCACTCCACTTGGTATTATGTAATCACCAGTTTTACTAACAGGAAACCGTAACAACTCCGTTTGAGTTTTGTTAAATAAAACTCCGTCTAACGAACTGTAATGTTGGTTTAAAGAGTCAACATAGAAACCGTCAGTAATGCCAGCTGGGTTCTCTATGCTTGTTACACTGACAGGTATTGTCACACTTATTGTTGGAATGGTCATAAACGCATAAGAACCGATGGTTGTCACTCCATTTGGTATTATGTAACTATTATCTGAATACTGCGCTTTCACAGCCGGATATTGTAACAATGTGGTTTTAGACTTGTTAAACAAAACTCCATCTACTGAATTATAATGCTGATTTGAAGAATCTACATAAAATGCTTGTAAATTATAATTGCCGCCAAAAAAGAATTCTTCAAAGTCAGTTACGCTGGCAGAAATTGTAATACTATTTAAAAAAGAATTAACAAATGCTTTCTCGCCAATGCGGATTACTCCATTTGGTATTGAATAATCACTTATTTCATTATTACGCGGAAATTGCAACAATTCAGTTTGATCTTTATTAAATAAAACTCCATCCAGTGAACTAAAATACTGATTTGAAGCATCTACACTAAATGCCTTTGCACCGCTAAATGCACTAGTACCAATGCTTTTCACACTGACAGGAATTGTCACGGTATTTATAGGGCAATTGAGGAAGGCATTGGCACCGATGTTTATTACAGTATCCGGTATTACAATACTTGTAATTTCACAATAAGGGAACATTCCGGCAGGAATATCCGTTACGCCGTTAGGTATTGTTACGTTTGCAATATTATTACAGAAATTAAACGCATGATCCCCGACATCTTTCAATCCCGTCCCAAGTGTTACACTAACTAAACTTTCACAACCATCAAATGCTCTGCCTTTAATAGTTGTAAGACTGTCAGGAAAACTTATACTTTCCAAGGAACTGTAGCGAAACGCACCGTACTCGATAATTCTGATACCTTCTGAAATCACCACATTTTCAATGATTTTATTATTTTCAAATGCCTCTCCGTCGACCCAGCCAAAAGAAGTCCCTATGTTTAAAACCGGTTGGTAATTGTAACCGCCGGGTATGAACACATTCTTGCTGGTTCCGGTATAACCGGTAACAGCATAGTAACTTGTATAATTACCATTAATCCATCCATTAGCGGTACCGAACACAAGCCCCGGTGTACCCGTGGCATATTGCACACGTGTTTCAATGTGCTCGGCATCTCTTCCGCAAACTCGTTTTTCCAATCCATCTGTTGTTTCGGTCGCCGCGACAACGGTTGTCCATGTGCCCCATGTATGCCGAGGTACTATCGGATATATTTCGACATGCATTTCGTCACGCTTACAAATCCTTGCACTCTTGCCTTCATCAAAACAATTTGCATGTTCTACTATTTCGTATTCATCCCAATCATGTCCAAGTCCGGCTATTGCCCTGGTCTCAAAGTGTGTTTCATCATCTTTGCAAACTCGCTCTTGCCAACCACCTGCCGTACAAGTCGCAAACACTACAGTTTCCCACTCGCCCCAAGCGTGTGCATGTTCAGTTTTCTTGCACGCCGTAAGCAATACAGCTCCTAATATTGCGCATGGCACAACCAAACACGCCACAAGTAAACCTTTCAATTTTTTCATTTTTGTACCTCCTTCGTACTATTTGTAAACTTACATAGTTTAATCCTCCTTGTCAACTAAAATACGCGAATTTCTGGGAGCGTAAATTTAAATTTACCTATGGTTACAATTTAATTATGACAATAGCACAAACAATCGCTAAAAGAACCCGCGATTTACTTATCGAAAAAGGTATGTCGCAATATAGATTAGAGCAAACTATGGGTATTCCGCATAGGACTTTATTAAACATAACAACCGCGAAACATAATTCGGCAAATATCAGGACAATATTTCAAATATGCAAGGGTCTTGGAATAACAATGCAAGAATTTTTTGCCGACCAAATTTTTGAAAACAGTGAATTAGATATTGATTAATCAGTCAACAGTTTTTCCGCTGCGCTTAGTTCCCTTTTTTATTGGTTTCATCTTTCCAAGAGGATCTTTGCTCTTAGATTCCGATGCTTGCTGCTCTTGCTCCTCTTTAGGAGATTTTTTAATCCACCCGAGTTCTTTTAACGCATCATAATGAATAATAATTTCCCTGTTAATTTTATCCTTTTCTCTCATTGACTCTCCTGATAATTGACAAATAGTTTATGCAGTTTTTCGCCGCGTTTGAAAGCTTTTTTCAGAAACTCAAGTGACGGCATATGCACATACTTTTGTACCACAGCGTTAGCACGGTGGAGCTCCATGCCAATCGCGCCATTGTAGCCCGTGGCGGCAATTTTACGCATGAGTTTTTCCCAATCAATGGTTCCGTCGAACGGCAAAAAATGATGATCTTTGTAATAGTCAAAGTCACTTTCTGTGTCGCCGTAATTGTCATGTAAGTGCAAAGCAAAAAGCCTGTGCCCATATGTCTTTAACATGTCGACACGCGGCGGATAGTTATTCGCATGACCTGCATCATAACATACCCCCAAGAGCTCTGAATCAATGTTATCAAGCATGAAAAATAAATATTCGTTGTCATGCACCGCAAGATTCTCAAGCGCAATTTTGACATTGTGTCTTTCCGCCGCCGCCACAACTTCTTTCATTCGCCGCAAAGAGGTGGCATCCGGCCGCGGTGTTCTTGGGTTGCTTGCGGTAACAGGATGCACAACAGCAACGGGGATTCCGTATTTTCCCATGATTTCAAGTTTTCTAATTGTATTTTTTACAAAAGCAATCCCGCGTTCTTCACACTCATGGTACAAGTCGTTATGCTCACGGCTATAACCCAAATGCACGTTGGAGATTTTCAACCCAAGCGCAAGTGCGGTTTTAATATTATCCTCAAGCTCGCCGGTAACATCCGTTTCAGAAAACATCACACTTTTAAACCCCGCAGCCTTGATATTCTGAAGCGTTTCCTCGGCGGTTTCGCCGCATTCGCAATTCAAAGATACTGCAATTTCGTATTTCACAAGAGACACTACAATAACGAATGAAAACTGTCAACTGTTTATGGTCACAATATGATCACAATCCCACTATTCCGCGAGCAAACTCCTGCGCATCAAACGGCAGTAAATCATCAATCTTTTCTCCCACGCCCACAAAGACCACAGGCAAGCCGAACTTTTGTTTAATAGCAACAACAACACCACCTTTTGCGGTGCCGTCGAGTTTGGTTAAAATTACGCCGTCAAGGTCAACTGCTTCATTGAATACTTCCACTTGGTTAAGTGCGTTTTGCCCTGTGGTTGCGTCAAGCACGATATATTTTTTGTAGTTGGCTTCCGGATACACACGCCCAACGACGCGGTCGATTTTCTTAAGTTCATCCATTAAGTGTGCTTTGTTGTGCAGCCGCCCGGCAGTGTCGATTATGGTGATGTCTTCATTCTTGGCTTTTGCACTTGAAAGCGCGTCAAATACAACGCTGGCCGGATCTGCGCCTTCTGCGTGCTTTACTATGCGAACACCGGCGCGGTTTGCCCATTCGTTAAGCTGCTCACTGGCAGCCGCCCTGAACGTATCCCCTGCCGCCAGCAGCACGGATTTTTTTTGTGCCTTGTAATAGGCGGCTAACTTCCCAATCGCAGTGGTCTTCCCAACTCCATTTACCCCTACAATCAGAATTACACTTTTTCCTTCGTTCTTCGTTATTCGCTCTTCGTTATTCGTTAATATTCCAGCAATACTCTTTGCAAGTGCTTCTTTCAATGCTTCTTCCGTTTTGATGCCTTCTTTGCGTGCGGTTCTTTTTATGTCGTCGATGATTTGCTCTACCGCTTCCATGCCCATGTCTGCGGACAACAATACTGCGGTTAAATCGTCGTAAAAGTCATCGTCAAGTTCCTTACCCGTAAAAATCTGGGAAATACCTTGTGTAATATTAGTTGCGGTCTTGGCAATGCCTCCAAAAAGTTTTTTAAAGAATCCCATTTTACCAAAACCTCCCTGCTTTAAATTTTTCGATTACTCTCGCGCTTGGTATGTAAATGTTCTCGGGCAACTTTTTTAAATCGAACCATTTCCATTCGGTAAACTTATCCGGTTCCATAGTTTTTAATTCACCCGACCACTTTTTGGCTATTGTACCGATTGAAATATTATGGTTGCCGTAAAAAGTATTATTATCGATGCAAAAAACTTCAATGTCGGTAACATCAAGATTCGTTTCTTCTTTTGTCTCGCGGATTCCGGCTTGTTCGGGTGTTTCGCCGAATTCCATCATGCCGCCGGCAAGACACCATGTATTATTGCAAAGCTTATTGTTCTTGCGGTGACCAAGCAAAACCTTGTTACCATCAAGAATAATTACCGCGATGCCAACACCCACCCGTTCTTCGCTCATGTGATAACAGTAACATCGGTTTTACGTTTTGTCAATTTCAGTTTACGCCAATATAGTACAAGTCCCACGATAACCGCCACAAGAACGCAGCTTTCCAAAATAACACCCATAAGATTTTGTATCACCGTATTATAAACAATCCAACATGCGCCGTGCAGAATCCCAAGGAACCTGTAAATCAAAACATTCTTTTGCCAAATTGAAACCATAAAAACAACTGTTGCGAAAAATGCAAACCAAGTTAGAAATCCATCATGAGTGAAAATAGTAATCGTCAATGCCACCGCGGTCCAAAGAGCAAGCAATCCGCAATCAAGCTTTGTGATTTTATTCTTGTCTTGCGGCTTTCGTTTAGCGTTAATAAAATAACTTGTAGTATCGCGGCAAAGTCCCAATGCACAAATTCCTAAACCGACCCATGCGGAGAGCAAAGAATACGCTATACCTAATAAAATGTTGCAAGTAATTACAAGCATCAGCACAACCGCTCTTTTTTTGTAAAAGTATGTAGCACCAAGACACCCGAAAGCAAAGATAACAAGTATTTGACTTATAATATATGTCGCGCTTGTCCAATCGCCCACTATATAGTTTTATCCTGTTCCCTGTTTGCACGTTCCGGTTCAATTCCGCAAAGCTCACAGAGAAACTTTGTTTGGGTATATGTTTTAGATGTATCAATAAAGTTCTGTGCGAACGCCGCTTTTTCTTCTTTAGTTGCATTGGGATGTTTTTGGTTATAAATGCCTTTTGTTGTGTTTTGAATTTTGTTAATTATCCCAGCCAATTCTACCTTTTCAAGTTGTGTTAAATCCCTTTTACGGCTTTTATAGATTAATTCGTACATTTTTTCAAATGGCGGTGATATGTCTGCAATGAAACTGACGCCTGCGTTTTTGAAGTGCTCAATAATATTGGCGCGGTGGTTTTCTTTGTTATTTATACCATCTTTGATTAGTTCGTCAATGTCAAGGCCAAGGACGTTTATAAGATTGCCGGTAACTTGTGTAATAAGCGAATCCGTTTGACTCGCGGTCTTAAATCCAGAAGAAATTTGTTCTTTCTGCAAGTATTGGCGGTTAAAGGCTTTTTGAAATAGCCGCAATGCTTTTACATTAGCTAAACCCTTATTAAAAATTCTACCCCCGCTGCTTTCAGCATTGCCTAGCTCACGAGCACCGGTAGTCTTTTCGAGAGTGGTTTCTTCCAAGTTCAATAATTCGTGGAAAATAATAATTGCTACTTTGTCAATATTATTCGACGCAATGAGGCTTTTTATTGCGGTCATATTTAAATACATATGCTGCGATGAATAACCACCACGCTTTATTTTCCCCCCATGTTCAACGATTCCCAAAAGGGTTTCTTTTTCACCATTCTTGGTTGCAGATAAAAAATAGCCTTCTGTATCCAATGAACATCTTTTGAAATTAGTATTTACATAACCATTATTTTGCAGCGTTTCGTAAAATGTGTCCGCTATACTACGGCATCTGTCAATAAGTTCACGTTCTTCCTCATTTGTTTTATCAACAACAGTGTCATAGCGATGCTTGCTATATGAAGTTTTTTTGCGCAAAAAAACAAAATCATATTCTCTCTTCATGCGTGGATTGCCTCTTGCTCTTCAATATGCTCGGTCTCGGTATGCGGGTTTTCGCGGCTCCATGCTTCTAGTTTGACGGAGACAAGTTTTGAAACACCTTTTTCCTCCATTGTCACGCCATACAGGTTATCTGCAAGTTCCATGGTAGGTTTGCGGTGGGTGATGACGATGAATTGCGTTTCTTTGGAGAATTTAAGCAAGTAATTGGCAAAACGCCCGACGTTGGAATCGTCAAGCGCAGCTTCTATTTCGTCTAATAAACAGAACGGCATCGGCCGCAGTTTCAAAATCGCGAACAGAATCGCAATAGCGGTAAGTGCCTTTTCGCCGCCGGAAAGCAGTGTAAGATTGGACAGTTTTTTGCCGGGCGGCTCGGCAACGATTTCGATACCAGATTGCAGCCAATCAATCTTAGATTCTTTACCTTCGCCAAGTGAAACCGGCACAAGTTCAAGCCGGGCGTGGCCGCCGCCGAACAATTCTTTAAACACCACTCCGAAGTTGTGGTTAATCTTTTCAAAATCAACACGGAATTTAGATTCCATTTCAGCTGCTAAGTCGCCTATGACTTTTTCAAGGTCGGTCTTTGCCGCTGTCAGGTCATTGTACTGGGTCGAATATTCATCGAAACGCTTTTTCTGTTCTCGACTGTCCTCAATTGCATTTACGTTAACGGGTCCAAGTTCACTGATTTGACGTTTAAGTCTGTAAATTTCCGACAGCGCCGATTCAAGCTGGAAGTCGTCTTGTTTAAATTCAAAACAGGCTGCGTAATTCATACCATACTCTTCGTCAATGCGTGCCTGCATTGCCTCGATATTGACATCAATGCGTGCAAGATTCGCCTCGGTGCGGAAGTACAGTTGCGTAAGATCGCTGATTTCTTTGCTTAACGTATTGCGGCTGCGTTCGAACCCTTCGATGCTGCTGCGGATTTTGTCTTTCTCGTGAGAGGAACGCCCTAGTTCTTCTTTCGCGCTGTCCAGTTTGGCAACACTTTCAAGATGCGCTTCCCGCGCTTTGCGTTCCCCAGCAGAGTCTACCTCTTTTGACAAACTTGCAATGCGCTTGTTTAAATCGTCAAGTGATGCTTCCAGTGCTGTAAGTTGATTGGTGTGCCATAAATGATTGTTAAGTGCGTTTTTGCTTCCGCCGGTGATGCTGCCCCGTGTTTCAATAACATCGCCGTCCAGTGTTACAACTTTAAAAGCATATTTTGTTTCTTGGGCAAACTCGATTGCAGATTCTAATTCGTCAATTACAACAACGCGCCCCAACAGTGCGTTTACGACAGGCCGGATTAATTCATCGTAAGTCACAAGGTCGCTTGCTATACCTATAATACAGCGATATTCATTAATGATGTCAGCTTCTTGATATGATAAACCCTTCCTTTGACGTGCTGCGGTAAGCGGCAAAAATGTTGCACGCCCCCAGTTTTCATGTTTCAAAAGGTCAATAAGCTGTGCAGCACCCGCCTCGTCGTGTGTAATGATATTTTGAGCAGAGGCTCCAAGTGCCACTTCAATGGCAGATTCATATTCTTGCGGAACGCTCAGTTCCTGGGCAACTACCCCGATAACTTCTTCCAATTCATTACTGTATTTGTAATTTGGGTTTCTTTTGGCTTCCAAGATTTTGCGGATACTGTGTTTGTACCCTTCGCCGCTTTCAATGATGTTCTCAATGGTGCGTTTTTTTGCCAACACTTGCGCCTGTTCAACTTTTAATTCGTTAAGACGGTGAATTTGAGCCAGTCTCTTTTCGTTTTGTTCACGCTCCAATCCCACCGACAGATTCAAGACCTGTTCGCGCAGGTGTTCGCTTTGGCGGTCTATTTCATCGATTTTGTCCATTGCCGCGCTGATATGTTCGGCGGCTACCGACATTTCACCTTGTTTTGCTTTTAATGATTCGTCGATTTTATCAAGTTCCGCTTGCAGCCGTTCTTTATCTGTGGCCGCGTTATCGTATTGTGCTATGTATGCGTTGACTTCCAGCAACTTCAACCGTTCCCGCAAAGTCACATATTTTTCCGCCGCTTCCGCTTGTTTCAAAAGCGGCCCAAGAGTACGGTCGATTTCGCGTAATACATCATTTACCCGCGTTAAATCTGCGGTGGTCCGTTCCAGTTTGCGTTCCGCCTCTTGTTTGCGCGATTTGAACTTTGCTATGCCTGCGGCTTCTTCGAATATGCTGCGCCGCGATTCGGGTTTGCTTGTGACAATTTCCGCTACTTGACCTTGTGAAATAATTGTAAGGCCGTCACGGTCGATGCCGCTGTCGTGCATCAAGTTATTTATATCTTTCAAACGTACTGCTTTACGATTGATAAAGTATTCACTTTCACCGCTGCGGTAAAGTTTGCGTGATATAACAACTTCAGAAAAGTCTACGGGAAAAGTATTGAATTGATTATCAAAGTGCAGGCTTACTTCGCAATAACCAAGGCCGGTACGTTTTTCGGTGCCTTTGAATATAACGTCCTGCATTTGGCTCCCACGCAAAACTTTGCTGGACTGCTCGCCCAGCACCCATCGAACAGCGTCGGAAACGTTGCTTTTGCCGCAGCCGTTGGGACCGACAATACAAGTTATGCCACCGCTGAAATCAACTTCCAATTTGTCTGCGAATGATTTAAAGCCAAAGACCTCGATTTTCTTGAAAATCACAGTATTATTGTATCAAACAATGCCATTTTTCGCAAAACGATTTTTACTATGTTAGGTCTTGAAAAATTTTGCCGCACAATGTATACTTTTATTTCATGAACAGAGTTAACTGTATTGAGCAGCCATGGATTTACGCAAAAGAACCACTGGAGGCACATCTTGATTGGTCCTCTGATACTAAACTAACAAATGAACAAGTATTAGAACAAATGAAAATCAGGCACGACTCGGCGTACGAGAAATGCAAAAAATGTAAATCCTTCTGCGCCCATTGGTTTGGTAAGGGCAACCGGGACAAATGCACCTTGCATCAAGAAATGACAAGCGGCAGTTAAACGATTTAAATATCAAATTCCAAGACTTCACCGTTTTTAACGTGTACCATTCCATTCAAGAACTTTTCATAATTCCATTGCTTGCCAGTGAAATAATATAACATTGTATTCATGGTATGGGAATGCGTTACAAGCAGCACATTATTTTTGCCGCTTTTCTTCAGTTCATCAAAAAAGTTTTTGACTCGTACGAAAACATCTTCAAACGATTCCGCATTGTACTTGTGCGGATTCTTGTAATAATCATTCATTATGTCGGGAATTTCTTTCTGAACTTTGCCTGCAACGTCGCCGTTATGTTTTTCCCGCAAACGCTTATCGAAAATAATCGGTAAATTCAGTTTTTTATTGATTATCTCTGCCGTTTGGCGCGCACGCATAAAGTCGGACGCATAAAAATGCTCTATTTTTAGTTTCGCTATTTTATCCGCCGCAGTTTGTGCCTGTGCCATTCCGTTGCTGTTCAACGGAGTTGTTGGGAATTGGTTTCTGCCCTCGGCATTAAAATCGGTTTGCCCGTGACGTACAATAAAAATCTTCAAACCTTATTCCTCCGCTTTAAAATTGGCCACAGCATTTTTGATACCTTCCCCTAAATCCATTTGTGCCACACGCGCAGCAAACAGTATTGCATTGCACATCGTCAGCGGTTTTGAATTTCCGTGCGATTTTATAATAGGCTTTTTTATGCCCAAGAACACCGCACCTGCATAAGTTGATTCGGCAAAAGCATCCCTTAGTTTAATCAAACGGCGCGCTAAGAACAGTTTAGCAACTTTCCCCCATATGCCGCCAAGCACCAGTTTGTTAAGTTTATGTGAAATCATGCCGCCTGTGCCTTCCATGCACTTAAGTAAAACATTGCCTGAAAAGCCATCACTGACGGCTACGTTGTAATTGCCGCTCCATGCTTCGCGCGCTTCGGTGTTGCCGCAGAAATTTATAACTCCGTCTTCCCCAAGTTTCTTCAAAAGCGGAAATGTCGCGAGAGCCAATTCGTTGCCTTTTTCGTCTTCCGCACCCACATTCAGCAGGGCTATGTTTGGTTTAGCGATCCCTAAGCCTTTCATAAACTCATTAGCCATAAGCGCAAAATGAACAAGGTTTATAGGTTTACAATCCATGTTAGCACCGGTATCGGAAATAGTAAAAGGCACACCCGTTTTTGTCGGCAAAAGCGGACAAAGGGTGGGACGAGAAACGCCTTCAATCCGCCCTACTTTCATAAAGCCGCCTGTCAGCACTGCTCCCGTACTTCCTGCGGATACAAATGCACCGCAGTCTTCGCGGTTTTTAAGTGCGGTTTGCCCAAGCACAATAGACGAATTGGGCCTGGAACGGATTGCCGCGGTAGGTGATTCAGTGCATGGGATATTCTCTGTAGTGTGAATTATTTCAACGCGACTTTCCATTTTTGCCGCTTTGACGCGGGGTTTGATATACTCCTCGTCTCCGACAAGAACAAGTTCCAATTCTTTGTTTTTCTTAAGCGCCATTATTGTGCCGTTAAGAATCGCACCCGGTGCATTATCACCGCCTAAAATATCTACTACAACTTTTTTCATATTAATTTTCTCCTTGACAATCTTTAGATTACATTGTATTCTACGCTTTGTAAAGTTTCTTGCGCAACTTTGCGTTCGCTACGCTCTCGTAAAGTTACTACGCAACATTCGGAGGATAAAATGGCAGTTCCAAAACACAAAGTTTCAAAATCAAGACGCAACACACGCAGTTCGGCGAATTTCAAGGCGACTACTAATGCTACGGTAGAATGTCCGCAGTGCCACACACCACGCAAACCGCATACTATTTGCGGCAATTGCGGGTTCTATAAGGGCACTCAGCGTATTGAATCACAAAAAGAACGCAAAGAGAAAAAAGCAGCCGAAGCAAAAAAACAAGGTTAACAAAAATCCCGCACTTGCGGGATTTAATATTATGCCAAACAGGTTTTGTTGTGTATGCCGGACAAGGTTATTTAAGGATAGCGGCCAACCCGTGCAACGTAGAGTGCGAAAAGATATACACCGTTGCCGCTTGTATAACTTGGCATTACATAAGTGCCACCAACGACAATGTTAGTTGTTAAATTTAGAAAAATAGTTCTGTTATGACCGATAATCATCCCCATGCATGCCTTTAAATTAATTGTATTCGTGGCTTTGATATGTCCACTGTGTTGAGTATTGGCAATTTCACCTTCGTTAAGGCCCACAATGCCGCCGACACTTCTTGCGGCGCTGCTTAGGTAAAAACTTACATCGCCGGAATTGATTGAACCCGTTATTGTTCCTGTAGACATGGACCGCCCTGCAATGCCGCCGGTATCACCATTGGCGTAAAGGGTCGCGGTGTTTGTACAGTTGGATATTGTACCGTGGTTTGCCCCTGCAATACCACCGGTATTGCAGTTTAATCTGCGTGTGTGCAGCGACCCAGAAACCGAAGAGTTTTGAATTATACCACTTGGACCAACGTACCCTGCTATTCCACCAACATTGACCCATGCGCCGTCATGTCTGATACCGCTTGTAATATTCACATTTTGCATTTTTAGGTTACTGACTGTTCCAGTTAACAAACTGAATAATCCAAAGTCCTGTGCAGTAGTATATTTCGTATCCGGTATATTAAAGATCATGTTGTTAATTGAATAACCATTGCCATCCAAATAACCATTAAAAATTGGGATTGGTACCCATTGGACATCTATTGTAATATTGCTACCGAGTTTATAATGACCATTGGGATTGTTTCTAATGTTTGAGAGTTGTTGTCGGGTTGTGATAATTTGGGGATTATTTATTACCGGGGTATGTGTATAGCGCGCCATAACTGTAACATCCAAAATTTCCATGACATTAAGGATATTGCTTGCATAACTATTTACGCCGGCACCTTGAGAATTGATACCCAACATTATGTATTTCCCCGAAT
>Ga0123353_10012046_pt1 | contig 12246 bp, 10 predicted proteins | sample TergutLab28metaG_3_FD_92763 | JGI IMG/M metagenome (GOLD analysis project Ga0123353, IMG submission 92763) | Labiotermes labralis P3 segment gut microbial communities from Petit-Saut dam, French Guiana - Lab288 P3 | ecosystem: Host-associated > Arthropoda: Insects > Digestive system > Gut ... | reverse complement strand
GAGGAGAAAAATATTCGTGAATGTGTCGAAAAACTCAGACCCAGATGTTGGCCTGAGGAAACTACAATATGCTACAAAATTTCATTAGTCCAGTGATTGATAACTAATTTAAATGTAATTTTGTATTTGTCAACATGCCACACCGTATACGTAAGTGTACTAATTCTCTTTATGATTATGCCATAATTAACTATTAATAATTATGTTAGCATAATGTATGAACTTAAAAAAATGGAAAGGTATTTACGAGTAAATTTGTTGAGACCGGGCCCTCGTCCTATGAAAAAAGAATTTACCGGGCCTCGGTCTTTCAAAGGTTGAGAAACACTAGGCTAGAGGATTCATTCCTAGCAGGGACAAGATACCTTGTATATTTATGTTACCGGTAGAGTCGACAAAGTCTCTGGGTCCACCCAGTCTTTAATTCAGGGAGTATCAGGGACTTTTTTTCGCTGTGGGATGAAACATCCTGAGCGTGAAGGTGACTACGCACCGCCATCTAACGTCTAGGTTAAGAATGAGAAGAGCTACACCTTCACGGCGTGCGCACATACAGCTTCACCTTCCTACGTGTAGAGAAGGATTGAGCCCTTTGGTGGTTCAGTGTTTATACAGTCGAACTCGGTTATAACGCCATGGTGTCTCGGTGCAGTTTTATCAAAAACATCCTGCAAGGCGAATAATTTTATGGGCAAAAGGCCCGAAGTGACTGTAAGTTGTAACAGGCTGACACCGATATCGGAGTTTGTGTAAAAGGTAAAAACAAAGTGCACCCTTGTACAGGTACTGAGGCTCTGTACAGGCCGTACGGCCCAGAGGGGAAGTAGAGGTATAGCTCTACTCTTTCTTGACCACGGCATTAGAAGGGGTTGAAGGGTCAGCGTCACGCCCCGGCCACTCTTTACACCCGGGAAAGACCCTGTACCCACTGTGCAGGCCCCAGGGCCGGTCTGGACAGGTGCGGAAAATCTCATCCCCCACCAGGATTCGATCCCCGGACCGTCCTGCCCGTAGCTAGTCGCTATACCGACTACGCTACCCGGCCGACGGAGTTTGTGTAGCCTATAATTATGATAAATAAAGGAAATTATTTTCTGATCGAGTTTGGTCTGGATTATTTTTTTTCGTTGAAGAGTTCACTGCAAGCAGTTACATCAAGAATGTATTTGTTTATACATTTGAATAAACGCCAGCAGTTGGCTATATGCGATACGTAGCACTGGAGTGACATTACAGAGCATCTCGCTAATTAACACTGCGATGTTCGCATTTATTTTCACTCTTTAAACGTGAAGTCACTATTATCATTCAATTTGGTTTATTGACTGACTGGTGTATGCACCAAAGGAAGCTACTGCTACTGTGTTTGTCTTTTATGTCAATTATTTTGTTTTCCGTTGTCGACGCCATCTTTTATAATAGGAAAAGATTATTTCGGCTCGTTCACAACGACCTTCGCCATGACTGGCTGTACGTCTGTTCGCATGTAACGACTGGAGAACTGTTGAACGGATTGATATGAAATGTTTCACTGTGCAGTTATACTGAGGGTATCAGCATACTCAATTTTTTTTATAAATTTGGGTAAAAATAACGGACGTGGATGGTGACGTGATGAGGTACCCGCGTTTTGGCATGGATTTGCAAAGTAAACTTCTAAATATTTACCGGATTGAAAAGTCTTCCGGCAGATAAAAACTTCGTTTTATGTTCAAAATACTTTTCGTGTAATATTTATGTTTTTTTACATAACGAAGCCGGCCCGGTAGCTCAGTCGGTATCGCGACTGACTACAGGCTGGACGATCCGGGATAGAATTCCGCCCGTCCAGACCGGCCCTGGGGCCCACCCAACCTCCTGTATATTGGGTACCGGGTCTTTCCTGGGGGCAGAGGCGGCCGGGGCATGGGGCTGACCACCCACACCCATCTAGAGTGCCGAGGTCCTAGAAAGAGTAGAGCTATACCTCTACTCACCCTAAGGGCCTTCGTGGCCCATAAAAAGGGTGAAAACCTACCTAAATAACGAAACCGAAGAAGTGTATCACTCTGCATACATATATACAGGAGCAATGAAAGTTGGTCTTTCGGATACCCGAAGTTAGCTGAAGTCTCTTATCAATAATAATAAAAAAAAACCTGAAGGTTCCTCCTACTTGAATTTATAGGTATCTCGTAAATATGCGTTTAATTAAAATTTATCATACTGCTACTAACATTGCCTTATCAAAATATAAACTTGTCTCTCATTTCGACTGACTTCTTAGCGCACTCGCAAGGTGAAGTTGAAAATGTCTCTTATTATCTTCGCCCTGATTTTGTATTCGTCTGTCCGCCTGAAAACTATAGACTTACTGAATCGACTTCCGTGAAATTTTATATGGCGAAGTTATATTAAACTTTGTCACTGTAATCCGGTTTTCGTTTAAATCAGACAAATGTAGCGGAGATCGTGCGTAAATACACGCGCTCTTCTTTTGTGCGTATCCCGAGTGAAATTCTTCGTAGGCGTTACTTGGCTAATAACATTGTTTGTTTGTTTGTTTTTGGCACGATCCCCCCCCCCCTCCCGGGTGGGCCAGGGCCTCCTCATTCACAAGGTTTCTAGATCACACACAACGACGCACCACAGTCGGTAGAAATCCTCTGGATGAGTGATCAGCTCGTCGCAGAGACCTCTACCTGACAAAAAAAAAACAACACTCACAACCGACAAACATCCATGTCCCCGGTGGGATTCAAACCCACGATCTCAGCAGGCGAGCGGCGGCAGACCTACGCCTTAGACCGCGCGGACACTTGGACCGGCTTGATAATACCATTGGGAGGGGAAATTGGACCATGGGTGTTAGGAACTTTAAATTGCGAAGTAGTTCAAGTTAGAAATAGGGGGAAGATTGGTTTGAATCGCTCCTTAATATACGTACACCCCTTTCCCCCGCTTTCGCTCCGAAGTTTTTATTTGCGCTTGTTCAACTCGGTAGCCAAAAGAAAACTATTCTTAGGTAGGAAAAATATTGGGAGGGGTGGCAATTGCCCTCGCCCCTCCTCCTCCCCCCCCCCTAGTGACGCCTCTGCAGTTCCCTGCATTTTTATGAAATTTAAAAATTGTTTAGAACGAATATTGTGGTGAGAGCGAGCGCACATTTTATGCACAATACACAGTCCATAAGTGTTACCGGTGCTGGAGGCATTTAAACAGAAATTTGCGAAGGAGTCAGAATTGTTACGCAATACACAGAATTTTCAGACTTCGTTCTGTGAATCTTGTCACCCGGTTATTGAGGCTGGATTCGAAACGCAAAGTTAAAAGCTGCATTTGACAACTTGCAACCAAACACCAGTAGACTTCTCGCATCGTTCCCAATTCGTATTCCGCTTCACACTGAACAAATTTAGTAACATTAGTATCGATTTTCATTACAAGAATATGAGGTGGTCGGGGCATGTGGCACACGTGGGCGAGAGGAGAGGTGCATACAGAGTTTTTGTGGGGGAAAGTGAGAGAAAGAGAACACTTGGAAGACCTAGGCGTAGATGGGAGAATAATATTAAGACATATGTTCAGGAAGTGGGATGGAGACATGTACTGCATTGATCTGGCTCATGATGGTGAGATATGGTGGGCTGATGTGAACACGGTAACGAATGTTTATATTTTATTGACCGTGCATCTTAGTACAATGATAGTCTTTTTTTTTTCTTTTTTTTACTAACTTGATGCACAAATTCGCCTCTCGTAATCTGTGTACTGAACAGTCACCTACAGACAGTGACGATACCAGATGCTGTACTAATACAATTTGTCCTCCTGAAGATGAGCATAATAATGCTCGAAACATGTAGAGGAGTATAATAAATGTATTAAAATAAAGAATTTGTGCATCAAGTTGGTAAAAAAAAGACTATCACTGTAACGAATCTTCGTTTTTCACAAAATGCAGGGAGTTCCTTGATTGCTGAGGAACTCACAGGTTCTCAAGGAATTCTCTCCATACAGTTAGTTCGGCCATCTTTTTTTTATTTATTTATTTATTATATGATATATCCCGTCTGCTCTGTAGTCACAGGAAACCCTCTTCATTTTTCGGCTTCTGTATCATTCTCATCATCACTTACTCACCAACTCGTCTTACACTTGTTACTACGTTGATGCCACGTTTTATAACACAAAAAAATAATCAGGATCTAGACACCACGACTTACAATAAACAATTTCCAAGAATCGTGAATACAATTTTTAAAAGTAATACCGTGTTTTGTAGCATAGGGATGTTACATAGACGCGCGTATTCACATTACGTGCGTTGAATGGCGAATGTAACGTCCACAGTAGGTTTGATTGGCACGGTAACAGACATATTTCCACGCAACTAGATCCTCTGCTTCGATTCAGAGACCGGAATAGCACATAGCTACGTAACATGAATCTCTAATAGAGCACACTTTGCGACATAGTTCCTTAACTGGTCTATAGTGACCCATTTATTTTTTATAATTATGCAGTAGTTAACAGTACTGTTAATTAAAGACTAACGAACGAAGGCAGATCCCGTCTTTTAAAGCTAATAGTTTTTTTTTAAATGGGGGGTACGCTGCATAATGTAAAGGAACAACACGCCTGTCGCTAAGAAATCACATCTACAGCTACTTGTCACATGTACTTGGTTACGAGTGTCTTTGTGAAACAGTATCAAAACATCCCGCAACGCGAATAATATTATGTGCAAAAACGCCCAAAGTGACTGAATGTAGGTTGTAACTGCCTGACACCGATGTCGGAGTTGGTTTAGCCAATAATCGTGACAGATAAAGGAAACTGTTTTCTGTTCGAGTATGGTCTGGATTTTATTCTCGGAAAAATATCACTGCAAGAAATTACGTCAATCAAGAGTGGTTCTGTCTCCAGACTTGCATTATAGTATGCCAACGAGTAGCAATATGTGATAATGTATCACTAGAGTAGCATTACAGGGCCTCTTGCTGCTTACAACTTCGCTATTCGGGATTTCTTGTCACACTGCGAACATTAACTTAGGAGAGCACAAATTTGGAGCCGTTTCCAAATTCAAGGTGCCAGATGGGTGACAATATGCAAGGAGAACTGAGGCCACATAAATATATGATGCTACTTACAAAATTTCTCGTCCAGAGGAGTCCTACCGGCTCTGGTCCGTCGCTGTGAGTGATCTATATATGACGAGACCCTGGCCCACTGGGGGCCGTTGCGCCAAAAACAAACAAAAAATATAGTCGCCTGGATGACCTGGTACCCGGTATTTGTTCACCCTTGCGTGAACTCATTGTTTTCTTTCATTTTTGGACAAATTACGACTTTGTTAGGATTTGTCTGGTGTGTGTTGAGAACCGGTTGCATGAGAACGACTAAGAGATAGGCCAGTTTATCTAACGGACGCAAAATCTTCGCTCGTCTGCTGGATAATGAAGACTTACGGTAAGAAGGAAATGTTGGTCGTGAGCGTTGTGGTAATATGCAAATTAGGGCTGCATATCAAAAGTTTGATGCAGTAACGGTACTGATAAAAAAAAGAGGGGAGTTTGATAACCATAGTATCTCTTTGTAAGAAAGTAAAAAATTGTTTTTCAGTCGTAGCCTTCTTTTTAACGCCGTTGGTTTTTGACAATATTTGAATTCTAAATGACGATTTTAATGTTCGAAATGTCAAAATGAGCTGGATAAGGGTTTATAAAGCAAGGTATCAACCCTAGCTGAACAACAACACAGGTTAACTAGAGTGGAGTGTATGTACTTGTCCAACACAACTTTATCTGATGGTAGAGATATATATAGTATTTACTACATAAGGTACAATTACATGTTTCGGCACTTGACAATGGCCATCTTCAGGTTGTACATGAAATACTTAGTAAGCAGTTATACGGGGCTTATTATGGGCTATATACAGTGGTACAGTACAGGAGGTGAGGTGGGTACGAGATCTCATGTGTGTCATGGAGGTTGGGAGGTGTGGGTACTTGGGGTTTCTGCTATTATATGTTATGTCTAAGTTAATATAGTTATATATAGTTGTATTATGTGTTATGTCTAAGTTAATATAGTTAGGTCTAAGGTATCATATTATGTGTGTTGTAGAAGCCCCGTATAACTACTTACTAAGTATTTCATGTACAGCCTATAGATGGCCATTGTCAAGAGCCGAAACATGTAGTTGTACCTTATGTAGTAAATACTAGATATACCTCTACCATCAAATAACGTTGTGTTAGACAAGTACATACACTCCACTCTAGTTAGCTTATTGAACACAACGGGGATGACGAACCCCATGAGAACAACACAGGCAATTTTTTTAGGAATATGAACAGGGCGTTCATATAAATATCGCTGATGAGCGTTACAGATAGAGATGGGTAGACGAGGATGGCTTGCCTACAGAGGGGTCTTTTGTGGCTTGTGCTCATGTAAAATTGCTTTTACGAACCAAAATTTAAGACGTCAGACGATAAATCCCCGTTGTGCTATGCATAATAAGAATCAAAGCAAGTGCAGTCAAACACAATGATTTTTATTTTCGTGTTGATTCAACAATACATACTACTTAGACCGTTTGGCAATATCAAACTCCGTCACCAGAGACCACCACAAACACACATACGTATATGGGCCGTCTGAAGAAGCGCCTTCCTTTCCGTCGATTTGAGTAGTTTAACTTTTGAATAGTTTACATTTACAAGGTAAAGCAATCCTATTCTCCAGGAGGTGGGATGTGGGTATATGGACTGGATTGGGCTGGCCCAGGATAGGGACAGGTGGCGGAAGCTTGTGAGTGCGGTAATGAACCTTCGGGTTCCGTGAAATGCGGGGAATTTCTGGACTAGCTGCAAACCAATTAGCTTCTCAAGAAGGACTCTGCACCATGGAGTAAGTAAAACAATCCTATTACAGGCCTGGACAGGCCCTGAGGTTTCCAGGAGGTTGAGGCTCCCTGATTTCAAGATAATTGGCACATTAAGGAGGTAAAGTTGTCAGCCGTACGTACCGGCCGCCTTTACCCCCAGGAAATATTCCTAGTACTCATTTATGATATAGGCTGAGTCAAACCCAGGGCCATAGTGCGGCCGGAAGGATTGTGTCAATGAAAATTTCCAATGACACCATCGGGAATCGAACCAGTGGCCTTCCGGATTGTAGCGCAGTGCCTCAACCAACTGCGCCACCGTTACACTTACAAGAGTCAGTCCTAAAATCCACACTTGGTAGGTCTCCTCTGGACGAGTGATCAGCCTGGTGCAGAGACCTCTACCTGGCAACCCACAACACTCACAAGAGACAACCATGCCCCCCGCGGGATTCGAACCCGCAATCTCAGCAGGCGAGCGACCGCAGAACCGCGCCCTGGACCGCGCGGCCACTGGGATGGGCCAAATTCCAAATAACTGCGTAATAAAGACTAACAAGATGCACTTTTCTTTCCTAATTTATTCCACGGAATCTATCATCTACATGTTTCGAATATAGTAACTATTCATTACCAGGAGGTTGCTAACACGATAAGATTGGAACTCAGATCCTGTTAGCAGCTAGTCACCGCAGAGGCTCGGTAAATACCGTATGCTGCATATACAGTAATGCCTGCTGATGGTGAATATTTTACTCTGTTCGAAACATGTGAGAGGACAGATTTTTTAAATAAATTAAGAAAGAAAATTGCATCTTGTTGGTCTTTATTACGCAAGTATATCACAAAACACAAATAACTGTGTCAAATCCGTTATATTCTTGGCCAACTTGATGATTGTCTATCAGGCCGAAACACGTTGTTGAATGAACACTGTGTTTGACTGGATTTACTATGAAAATATAAAGCACTTCGCTTTTAAAAACTGTGGGTAGCCTATATTTCGAGCTATTCAAGATATACCATAATTTCGAGTTTGATGTTCGTGTGACTGTACATCCTTAATACGAAATGATTTGTTAGACCAACTTGATGCAACAATTATGATTTAATGATAAACCAATAACTCAGCATGTTTCGGGCACCATTGTGCCCATCTTCAGGAGTGCAAGGCTGTACACTACTACATATGTTTTTCAGCACTGTGAAAGATGAGTCAAAATAAGGTGTTTGTATTGTGATCGATTGTTTGTAGTGTTAAGTGATGGTCGGTATCCTGTGTTAGACACGATGTAGGGTGTAAGGTGTTAGAACACAGACCACAAGGTACCACACAAAACACACCCTACAGCGTGTCGAACACAGGATACCAACCATCACTTAACACTACAAACAATCGATCACAATACAAACACCTTATTTTGACTTATCTTTTACAGTGCTGAAAACCATATGCAGTAGTTTACAGCCTTGCATTCCTGAAGATGGGCACAATGGTGCCCGAAACATGTTCAGTTATTGGTTTATCATTAAATCATAATTGTTGCATCAAGTTGGTCTAACAAATCATTTCATAATTTCGAGGTTATGCTGACTATGGCGACAGGGGAGGGGTACATTAACCCTATAGGGGTTATGGACAGGACATTTTGATTTATTTTTTTTTTTTGCCTAGTTCCTCAAATTCTTTTCCTGTGACCTGAACCTTATGCCTTTATTTTCAGTACCAAACGGGAGATCATCATTTTGATCTTCTCATAAAGTTTTCTTGAGAAAAAAAAAATACGCCCAATTTATGTTGCGCTCCTGCCCGTATAAGAATAAACGGTCGTCAGAAAGACATGTCAACGAGACGAACTGCTTTCTGTTGGGCATTTTTGAAGACGCTGTCATTTGGTAAGATTAATGCAGGAGTGATATAAACCGTTGATCTGGTGCAGGCAGTTTCGGCCAAATTCGGTCTTCATGTGTTCAACTTGAAAATGAATACACAGACTGGAGAATGATTAATTATGCTTATGATTATATGTATGAGTCTACTTGTGTATTTTATATACAGTACGTCATGTGCAATAAAAATGTACTGCTAACAACAGGAAAATTCATGAGAAATTCCATTTACAACCTAGACTATGTATAGCTCATTTTAGCACAATCTTTACAAAATGAATGAGTAATGTAAGTAAAGTAAAGTGTTCCCGTTACAGGCCCGGTGTGGCCCAGAGTGTGGGTAGAGGTATAGCTCTACTCTTCCATGAGCACGGCACTAGAAGGGGGTGAGTGGTCAGCAGCACGCCCCGGCCGCACTTTACCCCCGGGAAAGATCCGGTACCAATTTTTCAGGTAGCTGGGTGGGCCCCACGGCCGGTCTGGACTGACAGAAAATCTCGTCCCTACCGAGATTCGATCCCGGATTGTCCAGCCCGTAGTCAGTCGCTATACCGACTGAGATACCCGGGAATTATTAATGCATGTGTCCATAAATGGGACCGCGGTAGCACAGTGGTTAAGGCACTGTGCTACAAATCGGAAGGTCGCTAGTTCAATTCCATCGGAATTTTGAATTGACATAATCCTTCCGATCGCATTATGGCCCTGGGGTCGACTCAGCCTCTAACAGAAATGAGTACCAGGAGTATTTCATGGGGGGCAAAAAGCGGCCGGTGCGTAAGGCTGACAACCTTACTACCATCCTGTGCCATTGTCACGTAATCTGGGAACCTTAACTTCCTGGAACCTCGGGCCTGTAATGGGACTGCTTTACCTTTATGTCTCAATAAATAAACAGCAGTTTTCAACATTGCTTGGGCTTTGTATTTCTCATTTCAATTGCCTCCGCAGGCACTGTAAGTGTTATCCGCCAGCTGCGGGTTGGGCGGAACGGGATTACTGTATGTCTCATCAGCGGTAGATGGGTGAATGAGTGTGGAGCATTGTGACAGGGGAAACCCGACGTACTCGGAGAAAAACCCGTCGCAGTGCACTTTGTCCGCCATAAATCGTAAATGTACTGTTCCGGGATTGAACTAGGGCCTTCGAGGGGAAAGACGAGCGACCAAGTTGAAGGCTACAACCTGTCTGTATAATGTGTAAAGATTCAGTTCATATCTCACAGAGAACACGGTGTGTTCTCATTAGAAAAACTAGTCAGTGACAGGTGTGTGAATGTGTGTAATGTTAGCTTAGTCTGAATGTCATACTGAGCATATAAATATACTATGCGGGCAAAAAGCATGGTTGTGTTGTTAAACCTGGTGGTGCATATATTAACCGCTACGCTTTAAAGGGCTACGATACAGCTCACCACAATAAATATGTAGAATGTAATATTTGGTGACAAAGAACTAAAAGAGAAATTAAAATATTTGAGTTGGCGTTAAACTAAAAAGTATTTATCTTTTGTAACAATACAAAACATACGTTAACAGTTGGTTAACGTATTCATTAGTAGTTATACTAGCTAATAATGAGTAACCTAATCATTATGCTCTTAGTACATACTTTCGTTGATCCCTCACCATCCAACGTCTCCTTTCTCATCTTCCTGTCCCTTTCATCTTTCGTTCAGCAACGTGTTTGAGAAGGCAGTTCGTAGGTAACATGTGACCAATCCAGTTACCCTTCCTTCCTTTTTAATGTATTTAGGATATTCCTTTCCTCCTTGACCCTTATGTAATGCTCCTGCATATTTCACACGCTTAACTGAATTGATCTCCATCCTCACCAGCACCACACCTCAGACTTTAAAGGTGTTTCTGATCTACTTTCCTAAGTGTCCAAGTTTCATCACTATACAAAGCTATGCTCCAAATGTGGCATTTCAGTAGTTACTGCCTTAAATTTACGTCCAGTTTGCTGGTGAAAAGAATCTTTCTTCCTGTTGAATAACGTATTTACAATAACAATTCTGGATTTAATTTCACATGTATGTCTTGCGTCATTTGTTGTTATCAGGCTACTCATATAATTTAAATTTTGGAAGATCATCTCAGATTATGTATGTAATGGTAAAATTAAGCCTATGTGTTAACTTTGAAGATTATGGACTGCTTTGCTTGGTTCAGATTTAACGTGAGAGGGTTAAAGTAAATACCTTGGTAGATGGGTGTAGGAAGGGTAACATCCTGCATTGTAATACTTCATTTCGAAGGGTATGACTACCTGAATTATACCTGTGTGCAGACGACATGACATTCGCTGTCTTATATCTTTCAAGTGCTTTCGTATCTTCTCTTTCTCCCATCCTGCGTCTATTTCTTCTACTTATTCTCCTTCTTCTATGACCTGGTCCCCACAATTAAAGGTGAAGGTGCAGCATTCCCTGTACAGGTCTGGACAGGCCCTGGGGCTCCAGGAGGTTGAGACTCCCAGATTTCATGACAGTCGGCACATGGAAGCGGTAAAGTTGTTGCCCTACACACCGGCCGCCTTTACCCTTTCTGGTACTCATTTCTGTTAGAGGCTGAGTCGGCTCCAAGGCCAAAGTGTGGCCGGAAGGATTATGTCAACGAAAGATCCCAATTACACCATTGAGAGTCGAACCCGCGACCTTCTGGCTCTTCCGGCTTGTAGCGCAGTGCTTCAACAAACTACGTCCCCGATTCCCACGATTATTTTCAAAAAATTTTAACGGCAATGCTTGCGGATCACGGGTTGGGAACTGATGCATCTCTTCACAAAGTGTCACTGTTCGGCCCTTCTTGACTGACCTTTACAGTTCCGATAGACCACTTCTGTGTGTGGCGGTATTTATTCTTATACTAGTCTGAGCCAGTTCCTTTCAAGACGTGCGCTAGAGCCATCAGCCAGGTGGTACATCCGCTTCTGGTTAAATATCGACGGGGTTCGCTAGGTCACAAAGCGCCCTGCTTTCTGGTGACTTCCCCTTGGTCAGCGGCAGATTTAGAGATTTTATGTACTAGAGACTTTTTTTTTTATCAGTTCAGACCCTAAAGTAAATTTGGAGATTAAAGATGGAGTTACAAGTCCTCAGACTCTCTTGGCGGAAGGTGATATTCCGATAGGTCTTTATTATCTTATGATCATAAAAGATGTCAAAACCCAGACGGATGTCATTTGAAATACAATGCTACCTGTTTGTCTAAGCTCCGTTTTTTTTGTAGCTGAAACGTGGCTTAGCTAAACTCCCGATGAAAAGGTGACTGCTTCCGAACCTTCTCAGCAATATGTCTCCGGAAGGTTCAGAACATCTTTTCCTTCAGATGCCCTTTCCTTCCATCCACGCACCCCCCCCCCCCCCCCCCCCCCCCCCCCCCCCCCCCCCCCCCCCCCCCACCGCGCCGCGGCGTCCGGTGGGAGCAAGAATCTATTATTTTTTTTTTTTTTTTTTTTTTTTTTTTTTTTTT
>Ga0123353_10012044_pt1 | contig 12246 bp, 11 predicted proteins | sample TergutLab28metaG_3_FD_92763 | JGI IMG/M metagenome (GOLD analysis project Ga0123353, IMG submission 92763) | Labiotermes labralis P3 segment gut microbial communities from Petit-Saut dam, French Guiana - Lab288 P3 | ecosystem: Host-associated > Arthropoda: Insects > Digestive system > Gut ... | reverse complement strand
AGCCCCAACAAATGTGCTGAGTCATACCACAAAATTACTGCTGTCAAGAGGCACATATTTTTAATGTGCCAATATTATGATTATGTAAAATGTATGGAAAAATATACATAGTGCAATATGTGTAATCCTAAGAAGATTAAGATGGAAGAAGAGGATGATGGGGAAGGGTGGAGATGCAGAAGAAGAAAGAGTGAGAACCTAATGAACCGGTACAAAATGAAATGTGAACATATTTATAAAAAAATCCACACGATGACCATTCCTCTGTCCAACCCATGACAACTTGAGGGCTGTGCTCAGCACAGAATTGAACATTACACATCACACTCAAATGTTCAAACTATTAAATCTTCCTGTACTGTAAGAATTTTCAATAAATAAATCTTTTTCTGCAAAGTACTACATGTTTTGGGGACTTATATAATGATATATGGGAAAAAAGTACCAACACGAACCTCACCCAATGGTTCTGTAGGCACAAGCTGGAACACTCATTCATGATCCTGAATTACCATTCCCTGGTATACTGTAAGCAACTGGACACAGACAGCCCATCATGTTAAGTAAACATATGTAGTATTTCAAATTTTGAATGCTGACCACGAAAAGGGGTGTCACTACTAGAACAAGTTCAGTAATGTATTTTAAAGTAAGTCATCACTACATTTGTATCTTTCAAGAGGCAAAGTTAGTAGAACCATGTGATAAAAAGACAAACGTAAAGTCATGAAGTCATACGGGGTGCTGGAGAAGTGTAGCTCCATTCATGCTTAACCTTGGTGCTAGACGGAGGTGAGTGGTCAGCATTGCGCCTCGGCCAAATACCCCTGGGAAGTAACTCTGGTACCCACTGAATATGAGGCTAGGTGGGTTCTGGAGCCAGTCTGGGTGTTTTGGAGGAATGTCTCTTGTCCTCTATAGGAAACAAACCCTGGACTGTCCAACCCACAACCTAGTCACTGTACTGTACTCCAAAATTAACTAACACAAATTACAAATTACTTAATCAAAATGTGCAAATCACCCAATATGTTTGGGCATCATTTTGTTGCCTTCAGAGGCACATAGAAGCTACTAAAAGTTTTACATATAGGAATATATTACGTTAAAAAAAAAAAACCCAAGACTAATAACTAATACTACAAACACTACAAGTTACAAATCATACTTACAAAAGATTATAGATTTTATAAGTTCCTTGTACAGTAGGGTCTTGTTTTACGACAGGGTTACCTTCTTGAATATTTGACTGTAAATCGAATCGTCATAAAACAAAGACTATCTAAATGGTTTAAATTGAGATGGGTTCACGGGCCAAATAAATTAGTCAAATAATTTTATAATTTACAACATTTCTTTACATTATGACATACAATTTTAATTTAAGGAATTAGGTATGTAGAAAATTACACAGCTAATTGAAAAAATTTCAATAAAACCACTTTTTATTTTGTTGAAGAAGGCCCAGCCCGTGGTTCATAAGACATCAAGAAAGAATATGTCAACTGATCGGACTCTTTCTTATTTTCTGCCGTTTTGATGAATGTCATGGGTGGAAAAATCACAATCAACTTAATATAACTGCACTAAAGTAGAATAAGAAGAAACAAGTGCACACCACAAAAGAGCTAGAAGCACACTAAGTAGAGAAAGGACGCCTGAGTTGGAACAGTGATGCACCACAAGTTGGTAGTGCTCAGGCAGACTGGACAAGGGTTGTAAAAGTGAATCGTAATAAAACAAACGATTGTAAAACGAGACCCTACTGTATTACATATTTATGAAATTCCTCTATATACTAAAATGTATTTAAGTAGATTCAAAATTAATTCTATGTTTTATTCAGGTGACAAAAGGAATAAGCCAATTTATTTCAGGTCATAACGCCAAATTATTTGAAGACAGTACCGCTTATGGTGGCACGCTTATTTAAAACAAACTTTCTAATGAAATTAAAAGTGTTACATGAATGAAATTCAAGAAAATAATTATTAACTTTTACTTGAAAAGAGTTTTTATTCTGTGGAATAATTTATGACTACTTAATCTATAAAAATTGGTTTACTGATGTTATGTTAGACTGTAGCTATTTGTATGTTATACCTGTATGTCGCATTTGATTAGTAATCCATGTTGTTTGTATATAAGCACACAAGGTATATCTTTTATAAATTTTATGTATCATTACTTTTATTGTAATCTACTGACATTTCCATTATCATTTCATAATGATCTATAGGGTGATAATTAAATAAAAACAATAAAGTTTTTTATTCACCAACGAATGCACAAATGATTGTCTTAAAAACAACATTAAAATAGCTCCGACATGTTTCGGAGCAGTCACACCATCTTCAGGGAGCTCATTATCCATGCTTGCAACAACAGTTACACTTACACTTCGTTAAAACAGACAATTATGGTACATCGGTGTGTGATTAAGTCAGTGGTGATGTGGCTGCATATATTTGTAGGTCCTTGTTGATGTATGTTGCACTGTTTGGAAGCAGACTGAGTCAGGGAACGTGCAACCGGTTATGTGACGTGTTGAGCCAGCTCGTATAAAGGAGTTATGTCACCGACCTGTTCTTTGATCAGTATGTTATGCTGGTGAAAGGCTTGCATGTTACAGCCTCCTTAAGTATGAGATTGTTTCCAAAACTGCATCATCATCATCACTGCCAACAGTGGCCAGAATTGATGACTGGCTTACCAGACGAGATTTATTCTTCACATTTCAGCTTCAGATCAAGTCAAAATTCGTTCAAGCACATCCATTGGATTAAAATCTGCATTGCATTCAGATGTTTCATTCAATCCAATTACTGCACTTGCTGAAATTTCGGCTACACGTCAATGATGCGAGTTTCCTAAGATGTATCTTGGGAGCTTGCATCATTGATGAGACTGAATAAAACATCTAAATACAATGCAGATTTTAATCCAATGAATGTGCTAGAAGGAATTTTGCCTTGATCTGAAGCTGAAAAGTACAGAATAAATCTCGTCTGCTAAGACAGTCATCAATTCTGGCCAATGTTGGCAGTGATGATAGTGACGATGCAGTGACAGAAACAATTTCACACTTTAGGAAGTGAAGTAACATGCAAGCCTTTCACCAATGTAACATACTGATCGAACCAACAGAAGGGCAATCACATAAATCCTCTATACGAGCTGGCTCAAACACATCACATAACCAGTTACAAATTGCCTGCCTCAGTCGACTTCCGAACAGTGCAACATATACACATCAACAAGGACACTATCAATATATGCAGCCACATCACCACTGACTTAATCACACACCGATGTACCATAACTGACTCTTTTACCAAAGTGTAACTTTAGCAAGCATGGATAATGAGCGCTCTGAAGATTGTGTGACTACACCGAAGTATGTCGGAGCTACTTTAATGTAAATTTTAATATTGCTTTTAAGACAATCATTTGTGCATTAGTTGGTGAATGAAACAATTTAATAATATCAAGATGCATGGTACTAATGTGAAAATAAAGATAGTATACCATACAATTCAAGATCATACCTAAGAAACTACTACAAAGTTAAGTACAGGGTTTTATTGTGTCTTAGTATATGGTAGTTATAGGTGTGAAACTTTTAATAGCTTTCATGCTCAGTTGTATATCCAGGAAGAGAGCACAATTCCTCTGAACATATGAACATTTTGGTGAAATAAATTTTGAAATACTGTATGGAATTGAATAAGATTTTTTTTTTAAGTTTAAAAATGTACATTAACTGGTCACTGCTTACTTAGACTATACATATAAAATGTTTATATACAGCACGCATGAATACAGAAAACTGACAAACATTGCACTTAGCTACTAGAGATATATGCATATGGTAATTTTAACAAAGACTGATCATCTCTTGCAGGAACCAAATCAAAGATGTGTTAAAAGTGCAAAATGTTCTCACAGCCTGACATGAATGTACCTTTTACTCAAGTACAGCTTAAGGAAAGGGGAGTTACTTACACTATATTACAGGCTACATGAATTCTAATAAGTGCACACATTGAGGCTTCCTTAGCTTCCAACTTACATTCCCATATAAAACAAAAGTATTTAAGTAATCTTGACCCCATGCATAGAAATATTAATTTTATCTTCCTAAAAAATACACCCCTATCTGAAGTAAAAGAGACAAATATGCCTCAATCGGGGTAGAAATGTTAAAAAATTCAGCTTCCTGACGAACAATTCCTACAATAATTTTCCTCGAAAAATAAAACACATGTCTGTACACAACTAACTCACAGTTTTATATGCTCATTCATGAATTGTCTATGAATGGTTTAGAAACACAATTCTCCTTCAGAGACAGTAAAAGATTTCAACCAACTTTCATGCTTCAGGCAGCCCTTGTAGTTAAATGTACTTTTTAAGTTTGCCTTCCAAATATAATACAGGTTACCTGAGAGGAAAAGGAGTACAGAGAATCAATTTTATACAACAAGCAAACACCATTGAACATATGATCGCTACAATGCAGTCTAGTTTTGTACCCAATATGAATTGGGACAAATCTCTGGACTTGGCAAAATGTGATTCAAGAAATACCAATAAACAAGTAAATAAATAAATATAAATAATAGTGTGAAAATGAGAAGCAAATCAATAACATTTTCCTGCCATGTGTACCTACAACAATCAACTTCAACATAACCTGTTTACTTTGCACAAGAATGATTTATATTCTGGGGTTATTTGTAGGTTGCTTGATGACACCATATAACCGCAATGGCTATGAAACGCTGACCAACGAAAATTATATGTGGTGCACTGGGGAAAGATGGCTGGTTAATGTGTTGTAGTGGCACAGTATCAACTGCAGCGGTTACTGGTGAGGGACTGAGAGGAAGATCATAGTCTACTTCACAGCAGTGTCAAAACAGTTGACTGGAATGATGGGTACACCATGAATATTGCACGAGTATATACAAGTTTCCTGGTCAAGATCAGAAACAGGGTATCTCACGAATACAAACTGGCTGACACCCACTCAGCTAACATAATCCTGCATTTAATATGAAACAGACTGCATCACTAAGGTCTGTATGCATTACATGAGATTCACATTTTTCAGGACTACTTTAATGATCACCAATGCCCGAATCTTACCACAATGAAAAGACAATATGTCACTCAAGTTTTGCTCATTCACTGCCACCAACTTTACTTATAAGTTCATCACAAATTGATGCAAGCTCTTGATTTTCTTTTACTTTCTGCTCCAACATTTCCTCCAATGAGCTTGTTTTTACTTCTCCTTTCTTCAACATGGCTTTAAACTTGGCAGTCTCTGCTTGTTGACTGCGACGCACTGAATCAAGTTCTTGGTTTGCACTGTAAAGAACAACACACTTGAATATTATGCCCCAGCATATACATATTCTGACAATATTTGTGCCTTTCACATAACTACATTTGAATAACAGCATGAATAACACTTGTAAAATATTTTATTTCCATTTTACCTTAAAGAAACAAAAATATAGACAAAAATAATCTGGCTGTGATAGTCTAGCATAGCCTGCTTAATCCCATGAAGTTCTACGGAGGATGGCAAAGGCGGTAAACTATTTCCACCAACAAATTTTCTATAAGAGGCAGGTACAAGGGCAATCACAAAATCTGAAGCCAAAAACAGAAGTTGAAAAAACTGTTAAATTTGTTTTGAGACACAACACACTGTTCTCACCAAAATATCAATATGTTACTTGTGTCAAAACACAACAGGAATTCCTTGTCTGCCAGATGATGACAAACTGCCCGAGTGTGATTGTGACAGTGGTGTGTCAATAAGCTGACATATACTGGACAATGTCTATTGCCTCAGCCTGCTTATACATACAAATGGTACTGTCACCACCTGCTAAAAGCAGAAAATTACCTACCTGGGATTCATTTGATATACAGCTCTAGCTCTAACTACTGGCCACAACTAATTTAGTTTCAGCTTCCACTGGATGATGGAAGCACTGCCAGATTCTACTATCAAAACAAGACAATGGACATGTTCAGTACGCATGTGCAAGCTTCAGGAATCACCTACCTTTCTAGCTGAGCCATGGCATGGGACTTCAGCATGTCATACTTCTGTTCCTGCTTGCGTATGGTGGCCTCATAATCTGCTAAACTTGTTCTCAGAACCTCCTCATTTTTCTTGAACCCCTCAATTACAGTTTTACTTCTCTCATATTTTCTGTAACCAAAACATAAGATACTTTACTACAAATAAAATATATTGCATTTACTATGTTCAAGATTATAAATTTTACATCTATAATATGAATACCAATTCTAGTTATTTAATCCATAAAGGTTGCTGAAACTTCAACCAGGTTTTTTTTTTGACAAACAGCAGCATCACCATCTTTCCAACCATTGGAGAGGCTTCATTTGCCAGTTATGTCAGTATTCCCTGCCTTTTTCCTTGTACCTTATGCCAGGCAAAACAGTACGTTATTGTGAAGCTGTAGGGTATGTAAGTGGAAGAATGTGTGCGCATAAATGAGGGTTGAGTAAATGGCAAGGGAATGGTCATGCAAACATTCACACTTCTTTAAGCCTTCCACTAATACAATTTTTCATAATGTGTCTAAGAATTCATACAAGAATTTCAAGAAACCACCATCATCTTGAAACCAGGCTTGTATCATGAGAGTAACAAAAGCACTGAAAATAGCAAGTAGTTCCAAAAAAAAAATTCAAAGTCTGTTATTATGACAAACTTCCAGTTTTCCAAGTCTCTACAGGGCTCTACAATCATTACTCACTTCCTGATAGTGAAACAGTACCAGTCAGTAACTGAATATATACCACTTCAAAACGTGTGCACGACCTATCAACTTTGTTTCAGCTTCTATGGCATTTGTTATTCATTACCATTAACTGAAGCTTATCATAAACATGCAGCAGCAAGATTTGAACTGTACGGTTTTGAAGATTCTTTTGCTATAGATGATAATGTAATGCAACTTAATGGGAAATGAATACCTCTGCCAAAAACATACGCCTTCAAATGGGTATTTTTCACATGGTCAATTATGACCTGTCTTTTATCAAGTTCCCTTTAGCTCTGAAATAACTGCATAACCTAGTTGCCCTGATAATATACAATGTTATCTTCATAACTGAATGTTATGAAATAACAGCTTGGGAACAGTGAACACCTTCTTATGCAGGACAACTTGTATACTCAGTCTTGATTTTGGTGTCCAGCTTTTTAGATTAGCTCCTTCTAACAGATCCATCATCATATGTACTCTCCTTCCCCCAGTCTACCTGAAGAAAAAGGGGGATCACGACTCCGAAACATGGGGTTCTTTAACTTGAGATGATGGACATTGTCCAGTATTTCAGTCATAACTGCTGGAAATAAGTAATTTCAATTGGACAAGCACAGTATTGCATGCCGAACTCAAACCTATAAATGAAATTATGACACTAAACACCTGGGACAAAACAGTACCAACTTACACATTTGGAATGATATGATGGTCCCAGGCAGATATGTGGCCTGTGGTACCCTGATGTCAGATGAATGACAAGAGCTCACATTTCACTACCCCTGCAGTATTGTGGGTATTACTGCATATCTCAAGAAGAACAGGAGCATATTTCTAAAAGTATGTGGGCTTCAAACAACAGTAAAGAATCAGATAATGGCATGCAGAAAACTGGAACTACTCTGTAGTTATGTAAGTGAAAGTACTGTTACCCCAAGCCCAAGATATGATTGAGGAATGGAGGGGATAGAACTACACTGTAGTAATGCAAGTAAGATCAAGACACGGAAAGCTACAAAGCTGCATGAGGACACAAGCAAAGTAAGAAAGGAAAATTTGGATCACAACAGAATAATGAAATGGTTTATACCAGGAAATTTATGCTGAAAAGGGGAGAATGGTTGCTATGAAAAACTAGGTAACAGTAATTACAAAAATTTACATGTTTGGAATGCAAAAAATGCATGATGTTGTAAATATCATAGTCATACAGAAAAAATATACTCTATATGAGCCATGTTTCATGTCAGCAGCATCACATCATGTCAGCAGCATCACATCATGTCAGCAGCATCACATCATGTCAGCAGCATCACATCATGTCAGCAGCATCACATCATGCCCAGAGACATAATCACATTGTTGAAATAATTTACTATGACAGTTAAGCATATGCTAATATAAAACCCATTATGGGGGAGGGGGGAACCAAAAATACAAACTGGAATTTTTGTCAGGATAAGCTGATTACAGAATGAAATAGGCACAGCATGTAACAAGTATGAGATAAGAAAGACATACAGAGTTCTGGTTGGAAGACTGAAGATCCATATAGGACTTGTGAAATTGATCACAAAAACTTTGCAGGTTGTTAAATGTGTAAATCACATTTGATTGCTCTGTAAGAATGCATTTTGCAATGTTTAAAGGCAAATGCAGTCTTATAAGAAACTTACTTGTGTAAGTCAGAAAATGCTATTTCTATGTTAGCAAGATGGCCCATTGCAGTATCCCGTTCCTTGAGCAGGGAGGACTTGTCCTGTTCATGTGCTTGTCTATCTTGCTCCTTCTCTGCAACGAGTCTTGAGATTGTTTTCTCGTACTCCTCCATGATGATGCTAAACACAACACGCAGAAACATATCTGACAATCCGATTAATATCCCATGTATTACCACTGCTATAATTCCACGTTTATAGAAGGTACATGAAATTAACTTCTTCCATTTTATACCACTAACTAATACATTATAACATCTGGAAATATACTTCAAATCTTTTTATTATGAATTTATATGAAAATACATTTTGCTCAAGCAATTTCATGCCACCGTTCAGTACAAGTAACACATACATTTCTTGAACAGTCACGTTCCTTCTCAAACACACATTTGGAAATGATTCACGAAGGCCACAATTGTGACAGTGCTTCACATTGCGCCGTGTGATCAATTCTGTACCTCCTCTTCAGTATGCTCAGTGATGTCCAGAAAGATCCAACAGACGCTAGTCAGTATAAGCATGGTCTGGTGAGTTAGGTAGGAGTTGGAGGACATGTACCATAAGGGTCTGACTGATACAACCACCATCCCAGAGTGTGGCTGTGTATTGCCATGACACGCATACACAATGTGTGCCACTGGTGCTTAATGGCACACGCAACCCCATCCATACACTCACACACACACACACAAAGCAGAATTCTGATTTAAGGTTTCTTGATTTCAGAATTTCATACATTTTACATTCGCTTCTTGTGGTCCCAGACAAAACCCCCAAACTTAACGCACTGTTTTCTCAATTTTAGGGTATGTGTCTCCAGTTTTGGAGTTCAGGTTGTGTACATAATGGCATGATTATGTGCGATGGACGTGAATGAATGGAAAACTATCACAGCCGTGTACTATCCGTTCTCACATATTAGCATGCGACACACCTAAAGTCCTGTGGCAGGAGACATTCACATACATAGGCAATCCATAAAGAAACCGAACTTGTGAAACAGTGAGCCAGCCAGCGCGCGCAACACGCTTGTGATGGTGGCTTCATTTTGACACTAGCAGCATCATGCCATGTCAATTGGTCATCGTGTTACACGCGCTTGAATGAGTGCGTGTTTAGTACTCTCGGCAAGTTTTTGCAAGTTGATAAATACAGGATCTTGAGGAGCAACGCATTTGCAATGCATTCTGTTTCAAATAGGGAAAAACTTCTACGGAGACCTTTCAGATGTTGGAACAGGCTTATTAAGAGGATTGTTTGAGCCGTATACAATGTCATGAATGGTACCAGCGTTTCAAATCGGGCGGAACATCCATCGAAGATGACCACAAATCTGGATGGCCTTCCACGTCAATGGACGACGATCAAGTTGAGAAAGTGCTTGCTGTGATCCTTAAAAATCATTGCCTAACTGTCCATAAGGTTGCCGAAGAAGTAGGAATCTGTAAAAGTTCGTGCCACTTGATTCTGACCGAAAAACGGAAGATGCGTCGTGTCACCACAAAATCTGTGCTGCGTCTGCTGACGCAGCACTCCTTATCCATGAATTCTTGACGAAGCATGAGACGACTGTTGTCCCCCAGCCATCCTACTCACCAGACTTGGCCCCCGCAGAATTTTTATTGTTCCCGAAGTGGAAATCCTCCCTAAAAGGTCGCCGATTTCAGACGGAAGAGGAGATAGAAGAAAATTCAATACGGGACCTACGCACCGTCCTGCAAAACATGTTCCAGGACAAGTTCCAGAAATGGAAAAAAACGTTGGGAGCAGTGGAGGGGGGAACTTTGAAGGTGACAAGTTTGATTAAACTGTAAGTAAAGCAATAAATTTTAAAAAAAGTTCCGTTTCTTTATGGACTGCCCTCGTATAAGCACATTTCTACCTCAGCGGTGTTACTGGCTGACAAAGAATCACAGACATACACTATCTTATGATTGGTCATTGTACACTACACTGACAGAGGAATGTCTTACACAGTGTAACCCTCACATTAGTTTATTTTTTAAGCCCCTCCCCCGCTCACATCCCTTAAATCAACATTAAGATAGAATACATTGAAGAAAAACATCATTTGGCTTAGATTTTGAGTGAATAAAATACTTTACAACCAGAGTAGTAATTTTCCATTTCATGATACAATCCCATTTAAGATGTTTCTCAATTTAAGGCATACCAGAAGCTTGTCTCCCAAATAATCTTCAAATAGGGGGGGTCTACGTAACTATTTTATTGCCTATATCACATTACTTAGTATTCAACGCAGACAAAATTTGAAACAGCAACCATCACTGACTTGCTTCACATTACCAAAGGTGCACAAATCAGATGTGTCCACCTTTCCAGGTCACTCAATTTCGTGTTACGGCACCTAAATATTTGTGGATCCTCAATACAGATCCTGCTTCGTATCACTCTTCTGGCACCTAGAATTTTAAGGTGGTTCCTTGATTTTTTGAAAATAATCTATGAGGATTAAACTTTTAGGAGACGGATTTAAATGCCAGCTGTTACCCTGTGATGGCCTGTGTTTTTCTGGTTCAGTGAGGACATATAAATTGCAACCAAGTAAACACAATGAGACCAGAATACGGCTTGCTAAGCCTTTTGACAGCGCAATTTTTAGACCATAATATGGTCACACATGATGATAATGGTTAAACAAATAGTCCCATTTTTCCCAGCTTAAGAAGTCAATGCCACAGTTCACTCCACACAAGTTGAACTGTCAAATACTAAAGTTCAGAAAAACTACATAAACAGAAGATGACCAAAGAATATATACAACAAGACTAGTAGTTCAGTTTCTACAGGTTCTGTTACTGCAATTGAACAGTAATCCGTACCTCATTTGTTTTTGGGCTTGAGCCTTCTCAGAAATTTTCTTGTTCAGTTTGGTCTTACAGTCTTCACTCTCTTTGATGACAGAATGCAGATCGTCTATTTCACCTCTCAGTGCTACACAGTCTTGTTTTAACTGAGCTGCCTTTTCATTTTGTGTTGCACACAGCTCCCGTAACATATGCAATTCTTCCATGAATGTGGAGTTGTGTCCAATCACTGTTTCTGAACAGCCAACTACAGCAGGCTCCTGTAATCAAAGTTACCTTTACACAAACTTTGAAGATCTAGAAGGATAGCTATCACACAATAAACTACAAAACCCCAAAGCAACTGTTACAAACACATACTCTAAAAATAAACAGTAAAGGACTCGATAAAGTAATTTATTCATTCAAACACAAGATACATGTATAATCACTAATACATAATTGGCAACATGTTTTGGTTCTACTGAACCATCTTCAGGCAATTTCTTAATATACAGACATGGTGCATTCAGTGAGTGCGCATCTTATGGCATCCCATATTGCTTACAAACCATCCTTATTATTTTAAAATTCAAGTTAAAAATAATAAAAATGGTTTGTAAGCAATGTACGATCCCATAATGTGCGCTCTAGCTGAATGCACCATGTCTGTATATTAAGAATTGGTCTGAAGATGGCTCACTAGAACCGAAATATGTTGCCAACCATGTATTAGTGATTATACAGGGTGGAGCAAAATAACCTCCCTAAATATTAAGGTGAATAACAAAAAAAACTATTCGATATACAAAAATTGCAAGTGGTGGCCGTTGTTTGCATGCAGAGCGCCTGGGAGACTGCAAAACGGACCGTCTGACAGCCTCGATGTTCTCTGGT
>Ga0123353_10012042_pt1 | contig 12247 bp, 5 predicted proteins | sample TergutLab28metaG_3_FD_92763 | JGI IMG/M metagenome (GOLD analysis project Ga0123353, IMG submission 92763) | Labiotermes labralis P3 segment gut microbial communities from Petit-Saut dam, French Guiana - Lab288 P3 | ecosystem: Host-associated > Arthropoda: Insects > Digestive system > Gut ... | reverse complement strand
GGAAAGTATTCCGCGATGTCCGACGAAGAATTGCGCGGGCAGACTGAAATATTCAAAGAAAAATACAGTAACGGCGAAAAACTCGACGATATACTCCCGTATGCTTTCGCGGCAGTCCGCGAAGCCGCAGACAGAGTGCTGAACAAACGCCCGTTCAAGGTTCAACTTATCGGCGGTATCGTGCTGCATCAGGGGCGCGTCGCTGAAATGAAAACGGGTGAAGGTAAAACGCTCGTCGCCACGCTTCCCGCGTATCTCAACGCTCTGACAGGCGAAGGCGTTCATATCGTCACGGTCAACCCGTATCTCGCGCGCGTCGGAAGCGAGGAGATGGGGCGCGTGTACGGTTTCCTCGGGATGTCAACGGGTTTGATTGACCACAATCAGTCGCAAGCCGATAAAAAAGCGGCTTATGCTTGCGACATAACCTATGGTACCAACAGCGAATACGGATTTGATTATCTGCGCGACAACATGAAGACTTATAAAGAGATGTTGGTTCAGCGCGGGCATGTTTTTGCGATCGTTGACGAGGTTGACTCGATATTGATCGACGAGCCGAGAACGCCTTTAATTCTCTCCGGTGAAGGCGACAAACCTACCGACCTTTATGTACAAGCGGAAAAATTCGTAAGTAAATTAAAAGAATTCCGCATTAAAGAAATCAACGCGAAAGAAATCAACGACGATATTCTCGCGGATTATATCGTTGACGAAAAGGCGCGGACGGCAGTATTGACTACTTACGGTATCACTAAAGCGGAATCGTTTTTCAAACTGGAAAATTTATCCGACGCTGAAAACGCCGAAATCGCCCACCATATCAATCAGGCGATCAAAGCGCGTGGCGTTATGCATATCGACGACGATTACGTCATCAAAGACGGGAAAGTTTTAATTGTTGACACGTTTACCGGACGTATTATGCCCGGCAGGAAATATAACGACGGTTTGCATCAGGCAATCGAAGCGAAAGAACATGTTAATATCGAAAAGGAAAACAAAACAGTCGCGAGCATTACGTATCAGAATTATTTCAGATTTTATAAAAAGCTCTCCGGCATGACAGGTACGGCTCTCACCGAAGACGCGGAGTTCAGGGAGATTTACAATTTGGATGTCGTGGAAATCCCGACGAATATGCCGATGATAAGGGTAGACCACCCTGACGTCGTTTACAAAAACAAAACCGGAAAATATAACGCTATCATTGAACAAATTAAAGAGTGTCACATAAAAGGGCAGCCGGTATTGGTCGGTACGGTTTCGGTCGAAAAGTCGGAGGAATTATCGCGCAGATTGAAACTGACCGGTATCGAGCATACGGTATTGAACGCGAAATTCCACGATAAGGAAGCGGAAATAGTCGCGCAGGCGGGGAAGATCGGCAACGTCACGATCTCGACGAACATGGCGGGACGCGGAACGGACATTCTTCTCGGAGGCAATCCGGAATTTTTAGCAAAGCAGGAAATGCGCAAGCTCGGCTACGATGAGGAAGTTATAAACTTCGCGATAAGTTTCGCTCTGACGGACGATGAGGAATTAATCAACGCGCGTGAATTATACCGCGACCTTTTCGCGAAGTATAAAAAAGAAATCGAGCCGCTGCATGACAAAGTCTGCGAACTCGGCGGTTTATTTATCGTCGGTACGGAACGTCACGAAGCGAGACGTATCGACAACCAGTTGAGAGGGCGTTCGGGGCGTCAGGGCGACCCGGGGGAATCAAGATTCTTCTTGAGTCTTGACGACGATTTGATGCGTCTGTTCGGCAGCGAACGTATATTGGGAATGGTGGACAGACTGGGATTGGAAGACGACCAGCCTATTGAGGCGAGGTTATTATCTAATTCTATTGAGAACGCGCAGAAACAGCTTGAAGGTCGTCATTTTGAAAGCCGTAAGAACGTATTGACATACGACGACGTAATGAATCAGCAGCGTAACGTTATCTATAAACAACGTATGGAAGTTCTCGACGGAGTCGATTTAAAAGATAAAGTTATAAACATGATGCGCGGAATGGTTGAAACCGTTGTCAATGACTGTGCTCCGACTGATGAAAATCCGGAATGGAATTTCACCGAAATAAGATCGCAGTTCATGGGATTGTTATGCGGAGAGAATGATTTTAAATATACTCCGGAAGAAGCTAAAAAGATTAAACCCGATGAAATAAACGGTTTACTTTACGAACGCGCGATAAAAATTTATACCGATAAAGAAAAATTATTCGATCAAGCTTTTGGCGCAGGGCAAATGCGTGAAATCGAACGGACAATATTACTGACTTGCGTTGACAGGGAATGGATGGATCATATCGAAGCGATGGACGATTTGAAGCACAGTATAGGATTGCAGGCATACGCGCAGCGCAATCCTGTAAATGAATACAGAATCCAGGGTGCGGATATGTTTGACGAAATGATACAGGAGATCCGCAATAAAACTGTGCGGACGTTATTGTCAATTGTTCCGAAACCGGAAGCTATCAAACGTAAAGAAGTTGCGAAAGTTACTGGCGAAGGATTCGAAGGCAGCGGCGCAAACAAACAAACGCAAAAGAAGACTTCCGCTCCCGTCGTAAAAGGCGAGAAAACCGGACGCAACGATTTATGTCCGTGCGGCAGCGGTAAGAAATATAAGAAGTGCTGCGGTATGAGCGAGGATTCCGCGGAATGAGATTTGGTGTATTGTTTGTCGGTTATGTGTTGTTGTTCTTATGCAAAAGCATCGATATCTTCCCGGATTTTATAGCATATCTTGTAATGTTCGCGGCGATGTTGAAATTATGTCATCATAATAAATATTTTAACGGCGCAAAATATTTTTTGATTCCGACTGTTATAATCGCCGGAATCCACGATACGTTTCTGTTTTTTAAACTTGATTACGGGGATATTAATACGATTGTGAGCGTTTTAAATAATGTTTTTCTTATAGTTTATCATTACTTTTTGTATAACGGAATCGAAAAACTCGCGAGAGAAGTTAAAATTGAAAGTATCGCGAAAGCGGCGGTGCGGAACTTATACATCGGGTTATTTTACACGCTGTTTTCTTTGATACTGCAATTGAATTTACCTATACCAAATGAATTTAAAGTTTATATAGGTTGGATATATATATTTATGGGACTTATATGGATAATATTGACGTCCGTAATGATATTCCGATGTTACATGTGGATATGTCTTGAAGGCGATGAAGATATGCCTAAAAAAGAAAAAAATAAAATAAAAAAGGAGTAGGGGATATGGGGATAGGGTTTATTATAATCGGTTTAGTATTTTTATTAAATCCGATGATAAGCGTTTTAGATGTATTTCCGGATTTTATCGGGTATCTGTTTATATTTTACGGAATATATAAAATCGCGGATTTGGCTTCGGAATTAAAAAAAGCTTATAAGCCTATATTGTGGCTGATAATTATGAGCATATCAAAATATTTGATATTTGTCTTACTTTCCGGTGACAGGATATTCGTCGCCGCGTTTATATTCGTTTTTTCAATATTTGAAACGTGGCTTATGATTTATGTAATCGGTAAAGTATACGACGGGTTTGATTTCCTCGCGATGAATTACACCGGCAGCCTGCACAGCGAGAAAGCGGCGAACGCCCGCATATGTTTGATTGTATTTGCGGTGATAAGAGCGGTATTCAATTTAATACCGGAATTATATTATATATCGACGACAAATTATGAAGGCACTATATATTCATACGGCGAAGTGGATATCGGGAATTTTCTTCTCTTAACGAATGTCGTAATCGTTACGGTTATGGGGCTTATATGGCTATATGTATCAATAAAATATATTTTAGCTTATATAGCGGATAAAGAATTTATTGGTCGTTTGAGTTTCGGTTATAATGAATTGGTCGCAAATAATAAAGATTTTTATTTAATTCGCCGTATTTTGGTATCTTTAACATTATTTATCGCCGGAATCGTATTTCTTTTTGACTTTTATATTGACGGAATAGATTTTATACCGGATTTTGCAGCGGGTCTGTTTATAATAGCCGCTTTTTATATATTAAGAAAGGATTATCAGAAACTTTGGCTTGCGATATATTTCAGCGCGGCGTATACAATTATATCTTTAATAACATGGATAATTAATTTTAACTTTTATATGGATATTTATTACAGTTTCAGATCGGCGGACAGGTTTATTCTAATATTGATTTTAACGATTATATGTTCCGGAATATTGATTTATTTAATATACAGGAAATCAAATTTGTTTAAGATTTATATAAGCGATCATATGCTGATAAAATATGAGGAGCACTTTAAAAACTTAAACGAAGCTCAAATAAATAAACAAAAAAAATTATTTATAAATGAAATTATTGTATATGTAATTTCGATACTCACTGTTATTTCTAAAATTTTTCAAGTCTTCTGCCTGCAAATATGGGGCGAATACTGGATAATACGCGGAGTATTCCAAATTGAATACTGGATGATACACGGGTTATTGCAAATTATCTGGATGACAGCGATTATATTTTTTATTTTAAATTTGATTAAGGCGATTAAATTTAAGTATGAACCGGAGGAAATTGTTGAAAATGACTGAATTTTTATGTACTTTAAAAAACCCCTCGAATAATTATAGGTCACATCCGTTCTGGTCGTGGAACGATAAACTTGACCCCGACGAACTGCGCCGTCAGGTGCGTGCGATGAAAGAAGCGGGTCTCGGCGGATATTTCATGCACGCGCGCGGCGGATTAAAAACGGAATATCTGAGCGACGAGTGGTTCGACTGCATAAGCTCTTGCATCGACGAAGGAGAGAAGAATAACATCGACTCGTGGTGCTATGATGAGAACGGCTGGCCGAGCGGTTTCGGCGGCGGAGCAATTACCGCTATGGGCGACGAATACCACGTGCGGAATTTAACTTACGGGCTTGTCGGCGAAAAGGACGTCGCCGGAACACTGATCGCTTATTATTCAATATCTAATTCCGGACAGTACAGATGTTTCGGGACGGATTTGAAAATGGCGAAGGATTACATCAAAACCGATGAAAAATTATATTTTATCGCTCATCAGAAAAATCCGTATTATGTCGATATTTTAAACCCGAAAGTTGTAAAAGCCTTTATCGATCACACGTATGGAAAATATTACGATAAATATAAAAAAGAATTTTCGAACGGCAAGCTGAAGGGGTTTTTCACCGACGAACCGCAGTTTTCGCGCGGAAAGATTCCGTGGTCGTATGTTTTTACCGAAACTTTTGAAAAGATCAATTCATATTCGCCCGTTGACCATTTGATCTGCCTTTTTAAAGACGTAAACGGAGCGGAAAAATTCCGATATGATTTTTGGAGCGTGATAAATAAATTATATACGGAATCATACGGCAAACAAATCTATGATTGGTGCTGCGAAAAAAATTGCAAATGGACAGGTCATTCGATGCTTGAGGACAGTTTATTCACCCAAATGCAATGTACCGCGGGAGTTATGCCGATATATGAATATCTGCACATTCCGGGCGTAGACTGGCTTACACGCGGCATTTCATCGCCCGTTATACCGAAACAGGTCGGGTCGGTTGCCGCGCAACTCGGCAAAAAACAAGTTTTAAGCGAAATTTTCGCGTTGTCGGGCTGGGATGTGAGTTTGGAAGAACTAAAATGGATGGCGGAATGGCAATTTGTCAACGGCGTTAATTTATTGTGTCCGCATTTGGAAAGCTATTCGATTAAAGGTATGCGTAAACGCGATTATCCGCCGTCGTTATTTACTCAATCGCCGTGGTGGGATGAATATAAGCTGTTCAATTTATACATCTCGCGATTGGGGCAATTGCTCGCGAACGGCAAAGAAATCGTTGATACATTGGTGATTCATCCGATGAAAAACGGCTGGATAACATACAATGGCAGCAACAACGACCGTTTGAAAGCACTTGACAAGAGTCTGGAAAACATATCTATGAAATTATCCGGATGGCACATACCGTATCATTACGGCGACGAAACGATAATCGCGGAACATTGCAAAGTTGAAGATGATAAATTTATTGTAGGCGAGCAAACCTATAAATTTATTATCCTGCCCGAAATGGAAACAATCGATGAAAGCACATTCAATTTGCTCAATACATTCGCCGGTAACGGCGGGAAAATTTATTCATTCGGGAAACATCCGTACCGTATAAACGGCAGGATCGATTCAAAAATTAAACAGTTGAACGAAAAACTATTTTCTATACCGTTCGATAAAGAACTCCGCAACGAATTGTTGGTCAATGACAATATAAAAACTGTGACGATAACGGATAATTTCGGCGAAATTGAAAATATTCATTGTATGATAAGGGATTTCGGCGACGGTTTCGCGTACTTTTTCGTAAACTTAGACAATAAAAAATCATATAACGCCGCGATTAAATTAATTAACGGCGACCCCGCGATCGGATACAAACTCGAAACGCAGACTCCGTATACGATTAATTGCAGCGAAGATGAAATATATCTGCATTTTGAACCTATGCAGTCGCATATCGTATTGACGGGCAATGATTTGCCGGACGTTATGAAGAAAGAGAATCCGACGATAGATATACCGTTGTCAAACGAATGGACTGTGGAAAGTTCAAGCGAAAATATGCTGACGCTTGATATGTGTTCGTATGCGGTGAACGACGGTTTGTACAGCGAATATAAGCCCGTTCTCGGCGTAATGGATGAGCTGCTGGCGAAGAAAACCAACAACAATATAAGTTTAAAGTACGAATTTTACATTTCCGAAGATACAGATTTGGAAAAGATAAACGATTTAAAACTTGTGACGGAATATGAAGGATTCGATATAAAAATAAATGACAGGGAAATCCGCCACGATTTGGTGTCATGGTGGAAGGATAAATCATTCAAACTTATAAACATAAAAGATGTTGTACTGCCCGGACGAAATGAAATAACGATCGACGGTGCGTTTAAACAGGATAACAATTTATATGAGGTATTATTCGGTACGGACGTGCATGAAACCGAAATCAATAAGTTGACGTATGATACGGAAATCGAAAGTATCTATATTATAGGCGATTTCAGCGTATTTTCCGAAAGCAAATATATATCCGGTGAAAGAAAAACGCTGCATACCAACGGCGGTTTTTATCTGACGAATAAAAACGTAACGTTAAAGGGCGGCGAAATTGTTACGCAGGGTTATCCTTTCTTTGCCGGAAAGATTAAATTATCGCAAAATTTTAAAATTAAAAAACGCTACGGCAAATGTTTGTCGATAGATATCGGCAAACCAAACGCCGCCGCGGTGAACGTGTTTGTAAATGATGTTTTCGTCAAAACGCTTATGTGGTCTGAATTTAAAGTTGACGTCAGCGATTATATAATTAAAGACGACAATAAAATCACGCTTGAAATTGTCACGGGCAACCGCAATATGTTCGGACCGCACCATCATCCTGAAGGCGAATCTTACGCCGTGCACCCGAGGAGTTTCGGTCCTAACGGGAATTATTCTTCCGATAGCTGGCGTTCACGGTACACTTTCGTAAAAACGGGGGTATAAAGCATGAACACGAAAATGTTAATCACCGATCAAAAAGAATTAGAAAAATTCTACTCACACAACAGAATCTGGCAGGGCATACCCGGGATCGAGCGTACAAAGAACGGAAGGGTCTTTGCGACATTTTATTCCGGCGGCACAACTGAACAGCTTGGGAATTTCGTTCCATTGCTGAGCAGCCGCGATGGTATCAGCTTCACGGAACCCATTGCCGTTGCGTATAACGGCGAAGATCATCGTTGCTACGATCCCTGCCTTTGGATCGACCCACTTTCAAGATTATGGTTTATATGGGCTGTAGCGCCCGGTCATGCCGTATACGCTTCGATATGCGATGATCCTGACGCGGAAACATTAATTTGGTCGGAACAATTCAAAATCGGGGGCGACGTCATGATGAACAAGCCTACGATCCTATCAACCGGAGAATGGCTTTTCCCTATCGCGGTTTGGAGACATAGCTTGTTTGCTGTCAAAAATGTGGAAACGACCGACGAAAACCGCGGGTCATTCGTGTATAAAACGACAAATCAGGGCAAAACATTCCAAAAACTCGGATATGCCGACGTTCAAAATCGTTCGTTTGATGAGCATATGATACTGGAAATGAACGATTTGAGTCTTCGTATGTTCGTGCGGACTTCATACGGAATAGGCGTGTCATGTTCTTGCGACAGAGGTAAAACATGGAGCGAAGGCGCGGACAGCGGTTTTGGCGGACCATGTTCGAGGTTTTTTATCAGACGTTTGAAATCCGGCAGGGTTCTGTTAATAAACCATTACGAATTTACCGGACGCAACAACCTTACCGCGATGCTTTCTGACGACGAATGTCAGACATGGAAGTGGAAACTGCTGTTGGACGAACGGAATCAGGTATCATATCCCGACGCGGCGTTTGACGACGACGGAAATATCTACATTATATACGACCGCGAACGTTACGCCGCGCGTGAGATTCTTATGGCGAAAATCACGGAAGAAGATATAATGAACGGCAGTTTGATTAGCGAGGGTAGTGAACTAAAACGAATTATAAACAAAATTGGAGAATAAAGTATGAAAAAATTATTTATAATTTGTGCAATATTATTTATTCTTTCATGCAATAATCAAACAAATATTAACACCGAAACCGCCGCAGTGAATAATTCCGGTACGATTGAAACTGAAACAACGAAGGAAACAAAAATAAATCCGCCGGATATTGCCGCGGTCGATTACGGCGGTAAGCAAATAAAATTTTTAGTGCCTAAAACGGACGCTTTAAATATTTTATTCAGCGAAATCGGATCGGAAGAATTAAATGCCGAAATCGTGAACGACAGCGTGTTCAACCGAAATTTAAAACTCGAAGATAAATATAATATTAGAATCGAATCTTTAGAGGGCGGTTGGGATATTATAAAGCGCACAGTTATGGCGGACGACAAAGCGATTGACGCGGCGACTCCCGGTGTTGTTACCGCGTTCAGCAGCGGAATTGACGGTAATTTGGCTAAGATACAAGACCTTCCGTATATCAATTACGAAAAGCCTTGGTGGCGTACCAATTCTATAACCGACTTATCAATCAATAATATAAATTATTTCATTTCCGGCGACATGAATATTTTATCGTATGAATCAACCGGAGTTATATTTTTTGACAAGACACTCATAAATAATTATAAACTTGATGATCCTTATGATTTGGTATTGGACTTTAAATGGACGTTTAATAAAATGATCGAAATGGGGACTCAGGTTTCCGCGGATGTAAACGGTGACGGCGTATACGGCGAAGAAGATTTATACGGGGTTGCCATGAATTCATACGGATCGCTGACTTTTACTTACGGCGCCGACGTTAAATTCGCTCCGAAAAACAAAGACGATATTCCGTATTTGGATATTAATGAAAGATTTATAACTATTTTTCAAAATTTAATTGAGGCTTGTAAAAACAATGTTTCGGTTATGTACACTGAAAAATTCACGGTTAATAACGGACGCGTGCGGGTTCCGCAGACCGCTTTTGAAGACGGCAGATTGCTTTTCTACAACGAAATGTTGAACAGAACAGGGCTGTTCAGATCTATCGATACTGATTTTGGTATCCTTCCTATGCCGAAATATGAAGAATATCAAGAAAACTACAACGTGTTCGTACATCAAAGCAACTCAACAAATATATGCGTTCTCATCACGTCCGATTATGACCAAATGGGACGCGTACTGGAAGATATGGCGTATTATTCGTATCTGTATGTCCGTCCGTCATATATCGATATTTCGTTGAAAACGAAATATACGCGCGACGAACGTTCCGTTGAAATGATAGATATTATCATCGACAATACGCGGTATGATATCGCGCTCGTGTCGAACAATCCCTTGCTTGGCGATTTAAGGGATATGTTAAGTAAATTCAATGAAAATGTCGCTTCGGCATTTGCTTCTAAAATGGACGCTTATAATATTGCTTTACAAAAAACAATAGATAATTATAAATAATACCAAAATTCTACATAAAAAACTGTCAAATTGCCATCTTTACAAATGAAAATTTTTGTATTATAATATAATACAGGCAAAAAACAAAAAAGTCGAGTGTCTTATGAGATATCAATATTATGATATAAGTTACATAAGATACTTACTTTTTTTATGTTTGTTCATAATTATTTAAGCAAAAATAATTGATTATAATGAAATTATATGTTATAATAGTAAAGATAAAGATCAAAATAGCAAGGGAGGACAATTATGCTGCATTATATAGAAAAAGTAGATAAATTGATATTACCGTTAATACCGCTTCGCGGTTTAGTTGTGTTTCCGTCGATATCAATAAGTTTTGAAATAACTAATGAATTATCAATAAATGTATGTAAAAAAGCTGACGAAGATGATAAAAAAGTATTTTTAGTTACTCAAAAAGACATTTCTGTTGAAAAACCCGTTTCACAAGATTTGAATGAAACGGGCGTTATAGCGAAAATCAAACAATATGTAAAATTGCCTGAGGGGAACGTGCGCGTTATAGTCGAAGGATTAACGCGTGCAACGGCGACAAGTTTTGATATTACGGCCACTGATATGACGGCTGAAGTTATGAGTAAGCAGATAATATACGAAAATGAAGGCGGTATAAAAGGATCGGCGCTGTCGCATGAAATACAAACTGTTTTCGAAAAATTTATAACATATATGCCGAAACTATCAAAAGAATTGATACTTAATATCCAGTCGATCAAATCGATCGATTTCCTGTCGGATTACATCGCTTGTTATATACTTATCAGCCTTAGCGACAAGCAGGCGATATTAAACGAATACGACCCGCTGAAACGGCTCGAACTTCTCGCCGTCGTCATGGAACGCGAAATTGAAATTTTAAATACTGAAATGCACATCCATAAAAAGGTACGCTCGCAAATAGACAGCAACCAACGGGAATATTATTTGAAAGAACAGTTGAAGGCGATACAAAATGAACTCGGGTATAGCAGCGAAGCGGATAACGACATAGACGAGTATTATAACAAAATATACTGTTCGGGACTCCCTGAGGAAGTTGAAACAAAATTATTGAAAGAATTAAGAAAATTAACCAAAATGCCGTTTAATTCCGCGGAAAGCAGCGTTATCAAGAATTATCTCGACATATGCCTTGAACTGCCGTGGACGAAATTATCGAAAGACCGGATAGATATTTCCGCGGCGCAAAAAATATTGGAGCGCGACCACGACGGGCTTGAGAAAATCAAAGAACGCATCTTGGAATTTTTAGCGGTAAAGCAATTGAACCCGGGAATCAACAATCAGATATTATGTCTTTTAGGACCTCCCGGCACAGGTAAAACTTTGGTAGTGGAATCTATCGCACGCGCGATGAAACGGCAGTATGTGCGTATTTCTCTCGGCGGTATACGTGACGAGGCGGACATCCGCGGTCACAGGAAGACCTACATCGGTTCGATGCCCGGACGTATTATCAACGCTCTGAAGCAAGCCGGTACAAGAAATCCGATAATCCTATTGGATGAGATAGATAAATTGACGCGCGACGCTCACGGCGATCCCGCTTCCGCGTTGCTTGAAGCGTTGGACAGCGAACAGAATAAAGCGTTCCGCGACCACTTTATAGAATTGCCGATTGATTTGAGAGATTGCATATTCATTACAACCGCGAATACATTAGATACGGTTCCGCGCCCTCTGATCGACCGCATGGAAATCATCGAACTCAAAATATACACCCGCCATGAAAAGCTCGCGATCGCCATTAACCATTTGATTCCGAAGCAAATCAAACGTCATGGTTTGAGTAAACGGCAGATTAATATTGATGAAAACGCTTTGTTTGAAATAATCGATTTCTACACACGCGAAGCGGGCGTGAGAAATTTAGAGAGGGAAATCGCGAATATTTGCCGCAAAGTCGCAAAGAATATTGTTGAGACAGGCGCGAAAAAATGCGTTATCACGAAAGATAATCTGAACAATTATTTGGGCGTACGGAAAATCATACCGGAAAAGATTTCCGACGAAGATGAAATCGGCGAAGTGAACGGACTCGCGTATACCGAATTAGGCGGAGATATGCTGAAAATCGAAGTCGCCGCTATGACGGGTACGGGCAAAATCGAATTGACCGGCTCGCTCGGCGAAGTGATGAAGGAATCCGC
>Ga0123353_10012040_pt1 | contig 12247 bp, 7 predicted proteins | sample TergutLab28metaG_3_FD_92763 | JGI IMG/M metagenome (GOLD analysis project Ga0123353, IMG submission 92763) | Labiotermes labralis P3 segment gut microbial communities from Petit-Saut dam, French Guiana - Lab288 P3 | ecosystem: Host-associated > Arthropoda: Insects > Digestive system > Gut ... | reverse complement strand
TGCCGTCCTCCGTTTGAATCCGATGCGAATTCGCGTAAATCCGTAACGTTTCGATGAAAGCCTCTCGCAATGTTTCGACATCGGCATCATGCCTGCGCATTTTTTCGCGGTGGATCACATTCGTCAATGCCGTGAGCGTGATCGACGTGGAATAGGGCCAACTGGGACCATTCCATTGGCACTCATGTCCCGTGTATGCAACGCGAAACCTCGGATGCCGTTGCTCCGCCGTCGTTGGTCCAAAAGGAGCGTAGAATCCTTGGGGGTCCAACAACTGTTCCCAAGCAACGTTGTACTCTGGGAGTGGAATCATTCCATCGCAGAAATACCACGGAGTAAAACCGTGCTGTTCTCGCACATCAGCCAGTTGAAGCGAATCCGCGGGGTTTTCAACACGCGGAGCAACCTTGTAAAACTTTGCCTCATCGTCCCAAAGTTTTGTGTTGATCAACTCCTGAATCCGTGATGCTTTTTCGATAAACCGTTTTGTCGTTTCCTCGTCTTTTGCAAAAAGCATCGCAACGTAGCCGATTGCCATTGCATCGGCAGTCATATATGAATTGATCGTTGCCCGATAGCCGCTGCCGCCGATGGAATACTCCATCCCATCCCGGTCATCGATCTGCCAAAAGAGACCGTTGGGATCGAGTCGCTCTTTTTCCCAAGCCTCATAATTGGCAATCAAGTCGGGCAGGAGTTCCTTTGCCAATGCCGAATCGCCGGTAACGAGATATTGCTGCCAGAGGGAGTCGGCAATCCAAAAACTGTACGACCGGACGGCACCCCCTTTGCGGAGCCAAAAGTGAGCGTAATCGTTCAGGTACTTTTGATCGTACAACCATCGTCCTTCCCGAAAATGATGACCGGCAGCACACGAAATTGCATTTGCTTTTCCCGCCCAGGGGACATCGGGCAGAAATTCCGTGATGATGTATCCCCATTCCGTCTGCCTGATATGCTTGCGGTACGTCCACCACCGGAAGTAATAGGTGCGTTCAATCTCCTTGTCGGGATAGTCGAAAAAGGGAATGTTCGCACTCAGAAAATCCCACGCCTTTTCGTTGGGGATGTACGTTTGGAACAGTTCGTTGTCGTCGGCGTTGAATTGCTCGATGGTACGTTGGTATGTTTCGTGGTTCAGGAGCGTATGCTTGGGCGGGGGCTCTTGCGCGAATGACTGCGCAACCGGACATAAAAAGACACATAATAGTGCCGCTAACAAAATGAACTTTCGCATGGGTTTCTCTCCTTATTCTTTTGATGGCTTCTAATGCCGTTTGATTATCCGTTGTTTGCGGGTGATTTTCAAGTCCCCCGTTGAAGCAAGCCAGGAGCACTCGGGCACTTATTCCAGTTTTGTGGGCTTGCATCCGTCCCGTTTGTCGGATATAATAACCCCCACACAATCAACAAAACGCTCGAACATCAATGGGAACCATCGGCATCGGTCTGAATTTGGAAGCAGTACGGACTTCACACAAGTCTTTCGAGTGGGGCATTCAATTCGCGGCAGAACTCGGGTACGAGTACGTCGAACCAATGGTTCACTGGGGACGCGAACTGTTGAGCGAAGCACGCTATTTTCACAGCGTTTCAATGCTCGACGATCCGTTCCGGGTCCGCGATTGCATCGAGAAACATGGCATCAAACTTTCCGGCTTTTCGTCGCACAGCCAATTATCGAAGCCGGAAATCGCCGTCGAATACTTGAAACAAGCAGCCCGATTCGCCAAAGAGTGTGGGGTACCAGTCATCAACACGCATGAAGGGCACAAGCAAACGTGGACGACCGAAGACGAAGATTTCGTGCTCATCAAATACTCCATTACCGAAGCAAATAAAGTTGCATCGAGAAGGGGAATCAAAATCGGACTCGAAATGCACCAGACGTATTCGTTGATCCCGGAAAAATATGACCGAATCCTCAATCTGGTTGACTCCCCATTTGTCGGTGCCAACTTCGACACGGGCAACGCTTATCTCGGCGGCGAAGACCCGATTGCGTGGATGGAGCGAATCAAGCACCGGCTTGTCCACATGCATGCGAAGGACATTTCGGTTGCCCAATCCGATGCCGAGCGGGGCAAAGTGATGGGCACGGCAGTCGGCTGCGCTTGCGGCGATGGCGTGATCGATTGGGAAGCCGTAATGGCAATCCTGCGGACAATTCCACAAGACATCGTGTTAAGCGTCGAATGTGGTACCCTTGACGAAGCCGCGAGAAGTATTGAACATTTGCGGAAGGTACGGGATAAATAGAGCAATGAGGTTAAGTGATTGCGCGGATTGAACATTTCACGCGGATTGAACATTCGCATTCCGAAAAATACAAAACCTACGGAGTACAAGGATCGCAAAAATTGTCCCGCGCAAGGGATAGCACATCCGCAAAAATTCCGGTACAATAAATTGACCGTCCCCGTTTCGTTTTCGCTGCAATGACACCGAAAGCCCATCTGCTTGGCTATGATTACTCCATCTATTTCGACCTCCTCGTCGTCGTTGTGTGGCTATGTTGCGGCATGGTCGCTTGCTCCCTTTGGCTCGCTTTTCAGAAACGTTCCCTTCGGTTTCACGTCTCGGTCTGGGGAGGTTTTCTCCTGCTCCTGTTGCTCGGTACTCTCAGTGTTTCCTCCTTGATTCACGCCCAACGATTTACTTGGCGTGATCGTTGTGCCAAGTTGGTCGCCTCCTACGCCGATATGCTCGGTCGGTGTGAACACTGGAAAATCCAGCCGGGCAATCCCGAGAGGTTTTCCGATTGGTCAAAGCCATTTTTTTTGCCGCTCAATCAGCAAAATTCCCCGCTACCGAAAACGGAGAATGTCCGCAGAGATGAGCAAATACCCGGGAAATTTGCGATTCCCAAATGTCTAACCGCAGATTGGCAGGACTTTCAACCGGTTTCCGACGTACCGACCCACGTTCAACGGCGCAATCAATGGGCAGTCGCCGCCCTCACCCAAGACAGCCAAGCATTTCACCGGAGCACAACGCAGATTTTCGTTCAGTGGGATTCCGTCCCCGAAGCGACGACCTATCGGTTGCAATGGGGATATTTCGACAGTGAAAAGACCGAATGGTTCACCGTTTACACTGGCGCAAAAACGTCCTGTGTACTTACAGTTCCCGAAAGAAAACCAAACTTCGTTTTGACCCCTGTTAAAGGAGTACAAGCACCGCCACACATTCATACGTTTCCTGCGGATGCAGTTCTTGCCCTGCGGGTTCGTGCCGAAGACGGTACTCCCGAAGACGATCCCGATTTCAACATGATTATTGAGGGGCTCGATTTTCCTACCGCGACCAATATCTATATTGGCTACACCTATACGATGCGGTTTGTCGATGAGCATCAACTCCAATTCATTGCCGCCCCGATTTCGGACGGCAATAAAAATGGGTTTATCGATGCCAACGAAGTACCGAATGACATCGGCGAATTGTTTCCGGCAACGCCGCTGACCCAATACATCCGCGAACACAAAGAACGGGCAATGTACTTTGATGTTTTCGAGGACAAGTGGGGAAAATGGTTCGTCATTGCCGAGCCGATATGGACCCCGGACGGCAAGATGGACGGCTTTGTGGCAATGGATTTTCGGGTCGATGCCGTTAATTGGTCGATGTTTCTCGAACGGATATATCCCATTTGTTTGCTTGTCCTTGTGATGTTGGTTTATTTCGGAGCGGTTCTGTTCATCAATCGTCTTCAAATCAGGGCGGAAGCGATAAGCCGGTTGGCAGTGCAATTACAGCATACCGTTGTGGAGTTAACCGAAGCCAAACAAGCCGCCGAAAAGGCACTGCAAGCGAAAACATTGTTCCTGACCAACATGAATCACGAATTCCGAACGCCGCTCAATGCAGTGCTTGGTTTTACGGAGATTCTCATTCAATCGTCATTTCAGTGCGTGGCGGAAAGACAGGGATTGTGTGTGGAGGCGATCAAACAGATCAAGGACAACGGCAAAAGTTTGCTCGAATTGGTGGACAACCTACTAGGAGTGGCGGCAATGGACGGGTCGCAAACTCCGCGGCTCATTGTTGAACCGGTACATCTCCGTAATCTGATTCAGGGAGTGGTCGATCTGATGCGCAGTCGGGCGGAGTACAAATCACTGACGCTCACCGTGGAAAAACCGCAGGGTGTCCCGAAGTGGATTACGAGCGACGCGGCACACATCCGTCAGGTGTTAGTGCTCCTCGTCGATAATGCGATCAAATTCACACAAAAGGGATCAGTTTCGATTGACTACGGAATTTGGGAACAATCACCAGATACGCCGTCGTTTTATGTTTCGGTAAGCGATACCGGCATTGGAATCGATCCGGAGCGTATGCACAGTATTTTTAAGCCGTTTTCGCAGTCCGACCCAACGTTGACTCGTCAGTACGGTGGTGCCGGGATAGGTCTTGCGGTGGCTCGGCAAACGGCAGAATTGCTGAACGGCAGCATTTCGGTCGAGAGTCATCTCGGAGAGGGGAGCACGTTCACATTTGTATTTCCGGGACAAATTTCCGAACCGCCGCTGGAACATTCCCTGCCCTTGCCAAAAAAGTGAGAGGGGCTATAATACAATCCTGCTTTTCATGGTGGCAGGTTGTTGGTCGTCTGTCGGACTGGGGTCCGCCAATGGAACACAATGAACCGGGTCAGGCGGGAGACCGAGCATCCCTAAGTTGTCCCTTTCATGTGTCGGATTCCATCCCGGCAGACGGCTTTTCTTTTTGGGATGAGACTTGAAAGTCGGGAACGCCGGTGAGAGCCGAAGCGACCGAGAGATGTGTTCATTCGGAATTCGATCATACGATTAACTGCTTGACCACCCCAACATCACCTTATGCACGACGTGCAGCAGCCCGCCGAACAGTACCAGTAGCACGAGCAAGGCGATGCCGATGATTTCAATGCCGAAGGCAAAGTATTCCGCCGTTGCCGACCAGATGGGACTCCACGCAATCACCACGACGACGGTTGCCAGACACAAAAAGGGTCCGTAGGGAACCGCCCTGCCTCTGCCGAGAGCGACATTGACAATGCCATAAACCAAACCGAAAAACGGAGCGGCAAAGAAAACGAGCAACACCGCCTGCCAACCGAGAAAGGCTCCGATCATTCCCATCAGGGTAACATCGCCGAACCCCATCGCCTCCACTCCGAGCACCCATCGGGCAACTAGCCGAATGCCCCAAACCAAAATCATCCCCGTTGCCATGCCGACAAGAGCGGAATAGAGGGCAAGTCCAGATGCAATAGGATCGCCGATTGGAACATTCAAAACAAATGCAAAACCGATGGGAGCGAGCAAAGCGACGGCAATGATGTACTTCGTTCGTGGCGAACGATACAAATATCGCCAAAAGATTGCATTTGCTTTACGAAACGGCAACTTTGTGTACCACACTCTGTCCAGCATTGCAAAGCACCAAAACCACCAAAGGAGAGACGCTATGAGTAGTGGCTTACCTCCCCCTAAAAAAAGGAATGCAAATTTGGTTGCAAAATTGGCTGAATCTAAATCTATCGCAACGTACTCCAAAGATTCGGCGTGTTCAAACATTGTCGGAGAATAAAGCAGTGGCGACCATATTCCGTAGAGATTCGCGGGATTCGGACTCCAAGCGTGCATGGTTACGACGTATGGAGCAACAATCGGATCGAAGGAATGGGCAGTCCAATGAAGTTCCGTTACCGGTAGTGCCGACAGCGAAAACAGTACAGCAAGGCACAATGCGGTTACTGTCCCGACAACCGTAATCGAATCGGGAATAATCATCTCGTAGAAGTCAGTAAGCGTCGCTGCCAAGAGGAATGTGAAGAGAATGAGATGTAAGGAGTATCGCGTAGCGAAGATGTTGAACGGCTCAAAATACAAAAAACCAAAAAAGTTGGAAATTGAAAATACATTTGTGGTTCTGGCGGGCGACAAACCGGCAGGATTTAACATTCCCATTTGTACTTCCCACCAATAGAGCCATGCTGCTGCGATGCCCGATATAAAGACGATAAAGATTTTTTTCGGTAGTGTTGAGTGATACCTTTTTGAGCATCCCCATCGGTCTGCGAACTCGCAGGCGAGATAACCCAAAAATGCTCCAATGAGGAAAAGGATAACGTAAATATGCATGGGGTTAGTATAGCGAAAAGAGCGGGGCGGCGTTAGCCCCCCGGTATTTAACATCTTGGCATTCACCGCAGCGTCTGATTGAGCAAGATAATCTCCACGGTCGCTCCGGCGAGACTGGGATCAGTGCCCGGTGGGAGAACATTACGCGCCGGTACCGTCTCTGGAGCAAACGTGATGTCAAAGTAATGCGGATCGAGACCGAGCGAAATGAGATGATCCATCGCATTGACGGCTCGGAAAAAAGCGAGTTCGCTATCCTGCTCATACGTCCCCCCGCTTTCTGACGGGGTGGCATAGCCCTTGATCATGATTCGATTCGGAGAACCTTGCAACACGGGAAGGATCGCGGCTAAATCGCGCCTGGCTAACGCCGTGAGTTCATAGCGACCCAAGTCAAAACGAATCACTCGGACCGTTACACCGTCGAGTTGAATCGCATGAACTTCCGTTGCCTCTCCGAGCGGTCCCGGGGTCGGTTGTCCACCAGCGAGGGCGGAAATCCGTCGGCTCTTAGCACCGGAATCGGAAACGGTCGACGTTACCGCTTTGCCCGGTGCCTTTGTCCGACTGGGACTGGGATAGCCGGTGAAATCCTGTGACATCGTATCCATTAAGGCTTGAAACCTTTTCGGCGTAATGATACTTAACGCAAAGAGCATGATAAAAAAGCAGAGCAGTAGGGACATCATATCTCCGAATGTAACCATCCATTCGGGAATACCTGCCTGCGGTCTCTTTTTACGTTCCGGCTCTGCCATAACGCATGATTGTAAAGGATTTTTGCGGTTTGGGCAAGTCCGGCGCAAGTCCGGCGGAGCGTTCGCCTTCCGGTTGCGATAGCCCTCCGGTTGGTTGCGGAGTACCGGCTAAATCACTGGCGGGCTTTCGCCCCCGCGCTTGTGTGTTTTGCGCTCGTTGATATTAGCGGTCAGCGATCTGGTCGCTCCGTTGCGACTCCATTACGCATCCGGATACTCCGCAAATGGCGAATGATCTTGTGCAGTGTCGTCTTCATGAATGGAGACCACACAAATGTCATGCAGATTGGCAAAATCGACGACATCTTGCCGATCAATGAAAATCGTTTTGTCCGCCTCAATGGCTAACACCCGTGCACCGGATTCTTGCATCGCTTGCAACGTTACAAGCCCGAATGTCGGAACATCAAACCGCATATCTTGTTGCGGCTTGGCAATTTTAACGGCAACGAATCCCTTGCCCGGACAGAGCGAACCGGCACGACGGATGCAAGCGTCCGTTCCCTCCATTGCCTCCAATGCCAAAACTGCTAGTCCGCTAGCACAAACGCATTGTCCGATGTCGAGCCGACCCAGTTCGCGGGCGAGTTTCCAGGCGTAACATATATCTTTCCATTCGGCGGTGGTCGGACCGCGACGTGTCAACTTTTGACGTTTCATAAGTAGGTCAGGAATTAGGTCCGTAGCGGGTAAAAGTTGGATTTCGTTTTGGGCGAACGCATCGACAACTGCCCCGAGCAGGGTGTCAGCATTGCAGTCTTTTCGCCGAGTGAGAAACATCGGAGCAAAGGTTCGTAGCGTGTACCAGTCGGGCAGTTGTTTCCAGATCAGCATCGGTTCGAGCAACAAACGCCGGTTGATTCCCCCCGCCATTGTACCGTGTGTCAAGCCGTGTTTGCGAAAAAAACGGAAGGCGGTTTGCAAACGTCCCAATCCGAGCGGTGCCCACGCATCGCACATGGATTGCAGGATCGGATCGGCATGATTGACGATGCCGAGACAATACACGCCGACCCCCTGTTGCTTCAGTGCTTCGACAAGGTAAATCGGATAGCGTCCCCGACCGGCAATCAGACCGATCTTCGATGGAACTGTGGAAGTCATAGGATCATTGTACCGCGCACAAGCGGGGGGCGCAAGCCCCCCGGGTATTTGGGTATGCATGGCGGCATGATATTACACTGGGAGATGCAAGTCCTCTATCGTCCCGTCAGGAGGCACGATTAGCCAGAAGGCAAGGGTGTTGGTCGCAAGACCCAATCCGAAAGAAGACGCGGCAACACACTGACCCGGCGAACAGAAATCGGATGCGAGGTAGCGACTCTGGATAAGAAGACAAGATACGAAAGTCAGCCGAGAGCATTGGTTTCACCGGCGAAATTGAGACGCTTGCGTTAATCGTCGTACGAACCGCCGGATACGGAACCGTACGTTCCGTGGTGTTGCACCCGATTGTAACTGGGCAAAGGGACACATTTGGGGGGAATTGAAAACCGGCAACTCTTGCGGTAGAATGGCGCACCCAGTCCGTGTCATCCTTTTCGTTTCGGTAGAGTGTCGGCAATGTCCCAATTTTTCCGCAGCCATTTTTTAGTATTTCCGTTGGTTCTTTTTGTGTTGACTCTGTTTTCCCTTACGGAACAGAAGAGTTTCGCCCAGTTGGCCGAACAAATGGGAGTAATGGCAGTGCAGGGGGAAGTCCAAGGCGGAGGTGGTGGCGGTGGCGGAGGTGGAGAAGCCCCGGCACCGCCGCCCCCCCCTAACAAAGGAGAGGCAAAAAAGGCGGCTCTCGAAAACATTTCTACCGCTCTTTATAAAGACGGAGGTTGGTGGGGTCCCGGTTGGTACTTCGATCCCATTAAACTGTCCCTCTACATCGTGCTCTTTATCCTTTGGGTCGGGATGGCAAGTTGGATGAACGCCGACCAAGAGCGGTTACGGAGGGAAAACCGCGAAACATTCAACCTCGTGTATCTGCTCCTGTGCGGTGTTGTCGGCACCGGTATTTTCTTCATTCCACTCTTCTGGGTGGCTTTTTCGTTGATCGTCCTGCTTTATTTCGTGCCAGTACTGACCTACGTTGTGATTCGCAATCAGTCGCTACCGCCGGGGGAAAAGGTTCTCACTGGCGAGCACCTCTGGTTTCTCTACGCGGTATACATGGGAAAAATCTTTCGGACCAAAATCAAGCATGGGCAACGTCTCAGTTACGAATCCGGTCCGGCAGTCGAGTTGGAGCCGTTGGGCAAGGGAGTCGATCCGCAAACATTACAGGCACGGTTGATCCTTGCCCGAAATGACCCGGGATATAACTTGTTCCGGGAGAACATTAACGAAGCCGTCGAAAGTCGGGCAACGGCGATGATGTTCGACTTTACGCCGGAGCAAACCAAAATCCGGCACCAAGTCGATGGAACTTGGCTCGATCTCGTGCCGATCCCCCGAAGATTAGGACGATCCAGAGAAAAGGATATTTACGAAGAAATGTTGGAAGCCGTTAAGAAGCTCGTCGGGGCAAACCACGAAGACCGCCGTTCAAAGCAGGGAGGAACGTTCAAGGCAATCATTGGAAATCCAAAGAAAAAAAACAAACTGAAGAAATTCGAGATCGAATTCAAGTCGCAGGGAACCCCGACGGGCGAGGCGGCAATGTTCCAACTTCAAGCCCAGATCGTCCCCTTCAAAACGCTCACTGAAATCGGTGTCCGGGACGAAATGCAGCCGAAAATTTTGGAGCAGATCAATGGGAAAAAGGGGATCGTGATTATTTCTGCTCCGCCCGCTCACGGTCTTCGCAGTACCATGACCATTCTCGCCAAATCTGCAGACCGATTTACGAGAGACGTGGCAACCGTCGAGGATGTCAACGGTGCCAGCGAATCCATCGAAAACGTGATCCCGGGACTGTACGATTCGAGTAAAGGGGAAACGCCGATGAAAACGTTGCCCGACTTGCTCTTCCGGGGGATTGGCGTGATTTTCGTTCGAGACTTGTCCGGTGCCGACACGGTCAAGGTTTGTTGCGAGGCGATGGAGCACGATGACCGGTTGTTTATCACGATGACGCGGGCAAAAGACGGTGTTGAAACATTGAAACGTTTCCTTTCGGTCGGTTATCCGGCGCAGAAAATTGTGCCGCACCTCAGTTCGACGGTCTGTCAACGGTTGATCCGAAAACTGTGCCCTGACTGCAAGGAGGCGTACACACCGGACCCGAAGGTATTGCAGCAGTTACGGTTGAATCCGAATCAGGTGCAGGAACTTGTCCGCAAACGTACCCCTTTGCCGACACCGCACGAAGAGGCAAAGCGGGGAATCTGTGTGACGTGTCACGGTGTTGGTTATTACGGACGTACTGCTCTGTTTGAATTGCTCACGGTTTCGGAGGCAACGAAAGCGTTGCTTCTTGCCAATGCTGATCCTGCGGCGATTCGACAACAGTTCAACAAAGAGGGACAGCAGACGTTCCTGCACGAAGGAATCCGTCTGATCCTCAAAGGAGAAACCGACATCGATGAACTCTCGCGAGTGCTGAAGATGTAATAACGCGGCGGATAGAAGTCGCCTCTACTGTTCAACCATATTCAATGTTACCCCGAACGTCTCTTGAATTTTCATGACGAGTGGATTTTCCGTAGCGGCGAGATACCGTTCTCTGTCCGCTTGGTTCAACGAAGTCCGCTCCACCCGTGCCGGTGCTTCTAGTGCGACAAGTTCAAGCCGAACCTTGACCGACTCTCCCACAGACTGCGATAACACACCCTGCAACCGTGCCAACTCCTTTTCGCAAAAGTCCTTTGATGTTTTGCTGTCGAACGTTGCAATGAATACATTCGGCTTCTCAAAACGGATGCCCTTGTTATTCATTGCCATGCTTCCGAGTGTGCCGTCAATGGAGTCCGCCGCGTCGAACCAGACCGTTTTCGCCTGGGAATCGTTCATGTCGGCGAGTCCGATCCGCGTAACTCGGCTCGCTTGCGGCGGGGGAATTGTCCTTTGAGCAGACTTCACTGTCGGCGAAGGCAATGCGGTCTTGCCGCTGCGTAAATCATCCAACAGTGTCGCTATCTGATGAAAATGATCGAGGTTCGCAATCCGAATGAGTGCGAGTTCCATCAACACGCGCCCCTGTGTACTTCGTTGCATTCGGGAATGGGTGTTATCGAGAATCTGCATCGCGGCAAGGATCCGGTGCAAGCCGAGTGCTCCCGCAAGTGTTTTGACCTGCTCAAACTGTTGCGGCGAACAGGTCAACAACAAATTCGCATCGCCGCCGGAAGCCGTTACGAGCAAATCGCGGTACAATCCCATCATCTGCTCGACAAGCACACCGAAATCGACCCCATCCGAGGCGGCGGACTCCAACTCGGCAAAGATTTTCAACTGCTCCCCCTGTTGGATGCCCTCCAACAACCGGAAAAGCAGTTGGTCGTTTGCCGTCCCGAGCATTTCGTGAACATCGGTAAGGGCAATGTGCTCCGGTGCAAACGAGAGGAGTTGTTCCAAGAGGGACTGGGCATCCCGCATGGAACCGGCAGCGCGTCGTGCCAAAGTGTCGAACACCCCCTCTTCGGCGGTAACTTTTTCGTTTTCGGCAATCGACGCGAGGCAATCCGCAATCTCCTTCGTGGCGATGGCGGCAAAATCGAACCGCTGACATCTGGAAAGAATGGTGATCGGAATCTTCGAGGGTTCCGTCGTGCAAAAAATGAATTTGACGTGTTCCGGCGGCTCTTCGAGGATCTTCAGGAGAGCATTGAATGCCTCCTTCGTGAGCATGTGAACCTCGTCGAGGATATAAATCTTGAATCGGGACCTACTCGGACAGATCGAGGCATTTGCCCGAAGTTGCCGGATTTCTTCGATCCCGCGATTACTTGCCGCGTCGATTTCCAGCACGTCAATGTCCTCGCCGGTGCTGATGCTTTTGCAACTGTCACACTCCCCGCAGGGAGTGGGCGTTGAACCGATAACACAGTTCAGTGCTTTGGAATAAATCCGTGCGGTAGAGGTTTTGCCGACTCCCCGGGCACCGGTGAAGAGATACGCGTGTCCGATGCGTCCCGAGGTGATGGCGTTGGACAGAGCAAGCGCAATGTGGTTTTGTCCGACGAGTTTGTCGAACGTTTGCGGTCGGCAACGTCTTGCGGCAACTTGATAGTGTTCTGTCCCGGCGGAGTGATCTTCATCCATAGTGCGTTTATTGTAACGCATCCGTAAGGACAATCAACGGTACCCCCAGTAGAACTGCAAAGTTCACTTTAGTGAATTCCGATAAGCTGGAGAGTTTTTCTTGGTGCGTGTAGGAAGTTTTCTGCGGTTTTTGTGAGTGGTTCTCCTGGTTTTTGCACCCATCTC
>Ga0123353_10012039_pt1 | contig 12248 bp, 12 predicted proteins | sample TergutLab28metaG_3_FD_92763 | JGI IMG/M metagenome (GOLD analysis project Ga0123353, IMG submission 92763) | Labiotermes labralis P3 segment gut microbial communities from Petit-Saut dam, French Guiana - Lab288 P3 | ecosystem: Host-associated > Arthropoda: Insects > Digestive system > Gut ... | reverse complement strand
TCGTCTGCTAAATGATAATTTTATCGGTGAGTTACAAGGCCGCAAATTTTAGAAATATGCCCGGCCCCGGGCTGCCTATAATAACTCGCTTGTTTTAGGACTAGCGCTTGTTGCGGAAAGATTGTATATGCAGCCATCGGCTTGGGTGATCGTGAACGTCTTCCCGCCGATTGTGATTGTTCCCGTTCTCGCAGGCCCGGTATTGGCTGTTACCGTGTAGTTTACAGTCTTGGTGGTTCCACTGCCGCTGACCGTAACATTTGTTATCCATGAAGAAGCATTGCTTGTCGCTGCCGGCGCGCAGTTCGCATCGGAGCACGTAACACTTACGCTGTCGCTCCCGCCGCCGGCTGCCGGATTCGCATTCGTTGGAGAAATATTGTATGTGCAGCCATTGGCCTGATTAACTGTAAATGTTTTTCCCGCGATTGTGATCGTTCCTGTACGTCCGGGGCCCGGGTTGGCTTCAATCGTGTAGTTTACTGTTCCATTGCCGGTGCCGCTGTCGCCGCCTGGCATAGTTATCCAGGAAACGTTACTTGTCGCCATCCAATGACATTCAGCGCCCACGTCATAAACTGTCACACTTCCGTTTTCTCCGGCGGCATTGACGTTTACAAGCGTTTTGGACAGGGAAACCGCATTGCATGTTTCCACTGCCACGGCCTTTCCGTCCAGATAGATATATTCTTTCAGGTTCTCAGCCCATAATCGCGGAATCAGTAACATGAAGAAAACAACAACTGCCGCCGCCGTTTTCGTTTTGACAAGGATTTGCAAGCGGGTGTTTATTAGGTTGCCGTGGGAAGAATGTGTCATTGCGTCCCTCGTTTCCATTAATACCGCCACGATTGCTCCCAGCGGCGCTGACCTCGGTTTCGCTACATCTTTTTTTAGCTGATGTTGACGCTTTTACTACAAACAAAATTAATCAGTCAAGAAAAAAATAAAAAAATCTTGAGTTGTCTCATTTTTTATGAGGTGACGCGGACAACTCCACAAACCGACCGGGAGGCGCTAAAAACCGGGGGGCCATGTCGCCCTGCGATTTTTACGCCGCGCGCCCTTGCGGACCCCGGCGTATGTATCGGATAATCAAAAATCCATGGATCGAAATGGCAGGGGTATAAAAATGTGTAGTGCGTCTTTTCTAGAAATCGGGGAGTTTCATGAATCTGTTTCTTAAACTAACAAAATGTGTTTCGATATTGATATTGCTGGGTTCCGGCTGTATCGCGTCGGCGCAGACGGCCGATATACGGCAGGAAATTGACGAACTAAAACAGGGACAGCGCGTGATTCAAAAGGAACTGGAAGAAATCAAATCACTTCTGGAGAAAATAGCGGCGCAGCAGGTAAGACCGTCGCCATCCGGCCCGGTTATTAAAGATGTTGAATTTGAGATCGGCGACAATCCGGTCAAAGGCAGTGACGCTGCTGGATTGATGCTGGTGGAGTTCACAGACTACGAATGTCCGTTCTGCGGCCGGTATGTCAGGGAAACATTCCCCCAGATTCTGAATCAGTATATAGAAAAGGGTTCAATCAAATACGCGGTGATCGATCTTCCGCTTCCGATGCACTCGAAAGCCGCAAAGGCCGCCGAAGCGTCTCATTGCGCCGAAGAACAGGGAAAGTTTTGGGAAATTCATGAACTGATGATGGCAAAACAGGAGTCGCTTGGCGATTTGTCTTCGTATGCCGCTGATCTGAATCTTGATGTTCAGAAATACGATGAATGCGTCAGTGCGGGAAAATATGCCGACGCGGTAAACAGAGGCATAGCGCTTGCGCAGAAACTTGGAATCAACGCCGTACCTGGCTTCATCATCGGGCGCATTGATTCTTCAAATCCGGGGAAGGTGACAGGCATATCGATGATTCAGGGCGCGATGCCGTTTGCCAGTTTCCAGACGGAACTCGACGCCGCTCTGACCCTACAGTGACAGAGTGTGATATTACACGGAAAACATCAGATGCGTCGAGGAAAAAGCTAATGGGACTCATAAACCGAAATCCGTTTGTTACCCCATTGTTACATAAAGGACGTTGTGTTACACATATATCTTGTAATATCAATATATTACAAGATAAAGAATGGATTATTCAGTAGAATTCCCATGAATATCCGGGCGGGCTTGCGGGCGGTTCGGGAGCCGAAAAGTGACATAAGAGGTAAGACGGAAATGCCTATCTATGAATATTTATGCCGGGGCTGTCGGCGCGGGATGAGTTTTCTGGTAATGTCGCCGGCGGCTTTTCAGCCGGAATGTAAATTTTGTAAAAGCGCGGATATGGAGCGGCTCTTTTCACGTTTTTCCTCTCCAAAATCGGAAGAATCCCGAATGGAATCGCTTGCTGATCCATCCGGTTTTTCCGGGCTTGACGAAAACGATCCCGCAGGCGTGGCTCGCTGGGTAAAAAAAATGGGCAGAGAGCTTGGCGACGATTTCTGCGATGGGCAGGATATCGAACAGATGGCCGAAGAAGCCGCCGAGGAAGCCGCTTCCGGCGGCATGAGCGGCGAAGATATGTCCTCCGCGTTTTCGGATGATTTATAAACGCCTTTAAACAAGAAATCCAAAATGTCCAAGCTTTCTGAAATCGAAATCCTTGCGGAACGTAATCCGGATATTCCCTTTGAGGTGATTATCAAAGAGGATCTTCTCCGGCGGGGAATGTCATGGTCGCCGGAAGCGCTCGACGCCGCGGCGGAGTACAAGCGCAAGGCGTATTTCATTTTTTCTTTCGACATGGTTCCGATATCCGGCATGAAACATAAGGAAAACATCAAGGCCCCTGAGGAAGTGCGCCTTACGGGCGGGCCTTATAATTTCCGGCCTGTCGTCGTTTCCGTGCGCCTTAATCCCGATTCTCCGTATCGCGTGCAAGCGGAGGAAAATTCGCTTGTCCTGAAACTGGCCGGCGACCCGGTTGCCGGAGTGGAATTGCAGAAAACGCCGGAGTATTACCGCAAAACATTGTCAAACGGCCGCCCTGTATCCGAAATCGCGCCGACGATCGAATGGGGCTACCTGATCTATCTGACCGTGTTCCGGCTCTGTCAGTACCCCGCCGCGGGGGAAGGCTGCCTGTACTGCGATATCAATGAAAATTATCGCCAGCAGAAAAATGCCGGACGGCCTTATGCGCCCGTCAAATCAGTGGAAGAAGTGATGGAGGCGCTGGAAATCATCGCATCCGTGGACGGCGACGGCAAAGCGTATACGGTAACGGGCGGGAGCGTTACCGGAACGCTTGAAGGAAAATCCGAGATTGATTTTTATGTCCGCTATCCTGAAGCGATCGAGCGGCGCTGGCCGGGGCGGTGGATAAGCAAAGCGGCGGTGCAGGCGTTCCCGAAAGACGACGTGAAGCGGCTCAGGGACGCCGGCGTTCAAATATATCATCCCAATTTCGAAATATGGGACGCGCGCCTTTTTGAAACCTATTGCCCCGGCAAGGCGCGGCACGTTGGGCGCGATGAATGGATCAGGCGGATTCTGGACGCGGTTGACGTTTTCGGCCCGGAAAATGTTATTCCAAATTTTGTAGCGGGCGTGGAAATGGCGCCTCCCGCGGGATTCGAGTCCATTGACGCGGCGATCGCCTCAACGGCCGAAGGACTGGAGTTTTTTATGAGCCGGGGCATTTCACCGCGTTTTACCACGTGGTGCCCTGAACCGCTGAGTACGCTTGGCAGGGAACGCCGGAGCGCGCCGCTCGAATACTACATCCGGCTGCTCGGCGTTTATCGGGATACGCGGGAGAAATACAAGCTTGCTGCGCCGCACGGCTATGGCGAACCGGGACTGGGACGGGCGGTGTTTTCCGTCTCATCATTCATGGACGTTCTGTAATCAGAAATGTTGCTTACCGTTGATATTGGAAACACAAACATAACGCTCGGAGCGTTCGAGGGCGAAACTCCCGGCCCGCGTCTGCGCTTTGCCGCGAATCCGGCCAGGACGGCTGATGAATACGGTCTCGCCCTGCTTGATTCTTTGCAACACGCGGGCGTCGCATCCGCAAACATTCACGCGATTGCGATCGGGTCGGTTGTTCCGGCCCTGACGCCGCTTTTTGCCGAAGCCTGCGCAAACTACCTGGGCTGCGAACCGTTTGTGGCGGACGGAACGATAAAAACCGGACTTCGCTCCCTTTACGACAACCCGCAGCAGCTTGGCGTTGACCGGATTGTGGACGCCGCCGCCGCGTATAAACTGCATGGCGGGCCGGCGTGCGTAATAGATTTCGGCACCGCCACGACATTTGACGCAGTTTCGGCAGACGGATGTTATCTCGGCGGAGCAATTGCTCCCGGCATGGGCATCGCCGCCGAGGCGCTGTTTCAGCGCGCGGCAAAACTTCCCAAAGTCGATTACGAACGTCCGGCGTCCGTAATCGGGCGAAATATCCGGCAATCTCTGCAATCGGGCCTCCTGTACGGCTACGTGGGACTGGTGGAAGGACTGATCGCCCGTTTTCGCGCCGAACTGGGATCGGGCACGAAAGTCGTCGCCACGGGCGGCATGGCGGAAATCGTCGCCGGAGAAACCGCCGCCATCGACATTCTGGCTCCCTGGCTTATGCTGGACGGCCTCCGCATCATTTATCACATGAATCATGAGCCGGATATATAGTAATGTTAATGCCTATGCTGTTACAGACGCCGGAAGAACTTGAAAAAGACCTTGCTGCCGCCATACGTCAGGTTTATCTCGTACTTGGTCCCGAGGAATATCATCGCGACCAGGCGCTCGCAATCCTGAAAAGCCGCGTCATGAGGTCGGGCTCGGCGGATTTTGATTATTCCGTGTTTACGGCCGGCGACGCATCCGTCGCTGAAATTCTGGAAGCGGCTAATATCTATCCGATGCTTTCCCCGCGGCGGCTGGTTGTGGTTGAGGATATTGGAAAAATTAGGGACGCCGAAGCGGAATCGCTGCTTGAAGGACTGACCTCCATTTCGCCGCGCAGCACCGTGGTTTTGACCGCGGCGGAACTCGACAAACGAAAGAAAATTTATAAAACCTTCCAGAAGGATTTCTGCCGCTGTGAGTTTCCGCGCCTCAAGGGACCCGCGCTTGAACGCTGGGCGGATGTATTTGTACGAAAAAGCGGATACCGTATTTCGGCGGGCGCGCTCAAAAGAGTAGTGGATGTGGCCGGGGCGGACCTGATGACGCTGGCGGCTGAATTTGAAAAACTGATGCTTTACGCCGGCGCGGAAAAAACTATTCCGGACGCCGTGATTGAAGACCTGGTGCGGGTGAGCCGGCAGCAGAGCATATTCGACCTGACAAACGCCGTAGGGCGGCGCGACCGCGGCGGCGCGCTCCGGTCGCTCGGAAATCTTCTTGGAATGGGTGAGCCTCCGCTGGTAATTGTAACGATGCTGGCGAGACACTGCCGCCAGACGCTTATTGCCATTGAAGGACTGCGGGAGAGGAGAAATCCGCACGACATTGCCGCGGCGGCGCAAATTCCGCCGTTTGCGCTGGATCAGTTCCTTTCCGGCGCGCGCGCGGTTAATCCGGACACTGTCAAAGACATGTACATTCGTATCGCCGCAATCGACCGGCAGCTTAAATCATCTTCGCTTGACGGACGCGCACTGCTTGAAGGTCTGATATGTGAATTTGTATAAAGGCCGCACACGTTTTCTTTTGAGGTCTCACTGAAAGGAGTTTTGTTTTGAAAAAAACGCTTATGCTGGGCAATGCGGCGATCGCGCGCGGAGCCTGGGAAGCCGGCGTAAAAGTCTCGGCGGCCTATCCCGGCACGCCCAGCACGGAAATCAGCGAAAACATCGTTAAATATCCGGAAGTTTACGCCGAATGGTCGCCAAACGAAAAAGTGGCCATGGAAGTCGCCCTGGGCGCTTCCATCAGCGGCGTGCGCGCCATCGCATCCATGAAACACGTGGGCGTAAACGTGGCCTCCGATCCATTGTTTACGGCATCTTATACAGGCGTGGGCGGCGGACTGGTAATAGTTGCCGCCGACGACCCGGGCATGTATTCTTCCCAGAACGAACAGGACAGCCGAATGGTCGCCCGCGCCGCACTGATTCCCGTACTTGAGCCGTCGGATTCGCAGGAAGCGAAGGATTTTACAAAACTGGCCTTCGAGTTGAGCGAACGTTTCGATACACCGGTTATGGTACGTTCCACGACGCGCCTGTCGCACTCGCAGGGGTTGGTTGAACAGCAGGATCGAAAAGATATTCCAGATCGTCCGTATGAAAGAAATATTGCAAAATATGTGATGATGCCGACGTACGCCATACGTCGGCATCCGGTGATCGAAGAACGTATGCGATCGATGGAACGGGAAACACTCGACATCAACCGCGCCGAATACAACGATCTTTCCATCGGATTTATCACCGGCGGCATCCCGTATCTTTATGTGAAGGAAGCTATGCCGGAAGTGTCCGTGCTGAAACTTGGAATGGTGAATCCCCTGCCGCGAAAACTTATCGAGAAATTCGCCGCGAAGGTGAAAAAGATATACGTCTTTGAAGAACTGGAACCGGTTATCGAAGAACAAATCCGGTCGTGGGGCATCAGCGTCGCCGGCAAGGAAATCTTCACCCGTCAGGGGGAGTACAACGCGGAGCTGTTGCGTGAAAGGATTTTAAACAAGCCGATTGTCGCCGATCCGCCCGTTGACGTTCCGGCGCGTCCGCCCATTCTCTGTTCCGGCTGCCCGCACCGGAGCGTTTTTACCGTGCTGAATCAGTTGAAACTTCACGCGGCGGGCGACATCGGCTGTTACACGCTGGGCGCGGTCGCGCCGCTGTCGGTCATAGACACCACGATCTGCATGGGCGCGAGCATTTCGACGCTGCACGGCATGGAAAAGGGGCGCGGGCCGGAGTACGTTAAAAACTGGGTCGCGGTTATAGGCGATTCCACATTTTTGCACACCGGGGTCAATTCCCTGATGAACATGGTTTATAACCAGGCGACCGGTACGGTGATTATTCTCGACAATTCCACCACGGGGATGACGGGGCACCAGGATCATCCGTCGACGGGAAAGAATCTGCGCGGCGAACCCGCGCCGGCCATTGATATCGCCAGTTTCTGCCGCGCTATGGGCGTAAAACGCGTTCACGAAATCAATGCCTTCGATCTGGAAAACCTTAAAGAACTGCTCAAGACGGAAACGGCTGCTGAAGAACTTTCGGTTATAATTACAAAATCGCCGTGCGTTCTTCTGAAAGGTCTGACATTTCCCGATCGCTGCCGGGAAATACCTGATAAGTGTAAAAAATGCGGCGCGTGTCTCAAACCAGGCTGCCCGTCGCTGACGCGGCTTCCGGAGAAAAATATCCGTATCGACACGACGTGTAACGGCTGCGGGCTCTGCCGGAGGCTTTGCCGTTTCGACGCGATTGAAACCGTGGCGAGGTGACGTATGGAAACGAAAAATATAATGATTGTTGGAGTAGGCGGGCAGGGAACGCTGCTCACGAGCCGCATACTTGGCGGTCTCGCAGTCGGGCGGGGCTTTGACGTCAAGCTTTCTGAAGTGCATGGCATGGCGCAGCGCGGCGGTTCCGTTGTAACTTTTGTAAGATACGGCGACAGCGTCGCCGAACCTGTTATTGAGCGTGGACAGGCGGATGTGCTGATTGCTTTCGAACGTCTTGAGGCTCTCAGGTATGCGCATTTCCTGAAAAAGGACGGCGTAGTGATCGTAAACGACCATCGTATCGACCCTGTCACCGTCTTGACCGGCGCGGCCGACTACCCGGAAAATATCACCGAAACGCTGTCGGCGCGTTACAAAACCGTGAGCGCGAACGCCACCGCCATTGCCGCGCAAATGGGCGCGCCCAGGGCGTTCAATATAGTGGTTCTGGGGCTGGTCGCGCGGCACCTGGATTTTTCTTACGACGACTGGCTGTCGGTCATTGAAGCGGTCGTGCCGCCCAAAACGGTCGAGATGAACAAAAAAGCCTTCGAGACCGGTTATAGCTGGATTTAACCAGGATCCTGGCCGCCGCGTGACGTCATTTTTCTCCTGGTGATGAAATAGCCGATCAGTGCGGCCAGGATACAGATTCCGACCCAGAGATTCAGCGTCGGCGAGCTGCTGAAACCAAAGTAAAGCATGACGACGGATATAATAAGATAAAGACCGCCGGCAATCAGAACCAGCGGAGCGGGACGAGGATACTCACTGCGCTTGAAACATATCCAGAACAGCGAAAAGACAGTCAAAGCGCAGAACAGCGTCAGTATTGCGCCGACATTCGAAAGCACCTCACGCAGTTGATACGCCAAAACCAGAAACAGGGCGATCGCCCCTTGCAGCAGTACCGCGCCGACCGGAGGTTTTCCCTCTTTTCCTTTCAGTGTCGTCGGCAGAAATCCGTCCTGTGCCATGGAGGCGTAAACCCTTGGGCCAAGAAACGTCATGGCGCTGGCCGAGGATATAAACGCGATGATTGCAAAAACCGACATGCACGCGGCGCCCGTTTCGCCCAGTATGTTTCTCATAATGATATGGCCGAGCGTAACGCGGTCGGTTTCATAATTGAAAACGACGGCGAATTGATCGGAGGTATTCAGGTTGGCGACAAAAATCCAGTTGATGAAAAGATAGAGAATGCCGACGACAATACAGCCCAGGATCATCGCGCGCGGAACGTCGCGTTTTGGGTTTTTGAATTCGGAGGCCGCGTAGATCGCGGCGTTCCAGCCGCTGAAAGCAAAGGCGATATAAAACAGGTTCTGCATGAAAGCGCCGGTCGGAAATCCATCCGCCTGGTTCGGCGGCGTCCATTCAGGCCAAGCGTTGCTTCCGTAGATCAGCCCGGCAATTATGAATCCCGCGACAAGAAGCACTTTCACGGCTACCAGCGAGTTTTGCGCCGTTACCGATACGCGCATACCGATGGCGTGAGCCACCGTCAGCGCCAGAACCATCAGCGCGGCAAACAACATCGTATTGATTCCGGGGTGCAAAGTACGGGCGAAAGCTCCAGCAGCGATGGCGTTAACCGCTATCGGCGCGGAAAACCCGATCAGCAGGGATGCCCAGCCGGCAAGATACCCGAGCGCGGGATGAATCAGCGTGGAAAGGAAACGATACTCGCCGCCGGAATGCGGGACAAGCTGCGCAATGCCGGAATAAGCCTTCGCTCCGGTCAAGGCGATCAGCATGCCAACCAGCCAGGCCGCCAGAATCTGTTGGGGATTCATATCCTGGGCCATAAAGCCGGTGCTTAGAAAAACCCCTGCGCCAATCATGTTGGCTATCACCATACCCATTCCGGAAAACACGCCCAGCTTGTGATCTTTCATAAATATCCTTAATTAAAAGCGCCGCGGGCGATCTTCACCCGCGGCGCCGGAAACCGCTTGATCGGTTGTCAGTAACATATATAAGTGGACATATATGTCCGCCCAGCTACGAGTTCTTCTTCAGCCACTCCGCGCCGTAACGGTTGCATTCGTCGATGGCGATGGGCGTCACATGCTCGTTGATACATTCAAGACTGGGAATGCAGGGAAGGAACGCGCCGCCCGGAGCGTATTCATCAATAGCCCGGCGGACTTCCGCGCGGATGACATCCTCGGTGGCGTCGGCCCTGTCGATTATAGTCTGCTCAAGGCCGCCGAGAAGCATCAGTTTTCCGCCGGTGTTTTTCTGAATCTGCGGGATGTCGTTGGAAGCCATAACGCCCTGCCACATGTCGATGCCCATTTCCACCATGTCGACCTCAAGGCCCATGCCGTAGGTGTCTGTATGATGCTGAACCAGCACGCCGCGTTTTTTCGCGTAGTCGTACATACGGGTGTAGTGCGGTTTTAACAGTTCGCGGAACTTGGCGGGACTCATGAACAGGCTCGTTTTGGAACCCCAGTCGTCGTGCGAATGGATCATGTCGGGTTTCACGTTGTCAATAAGCTGTTCAAACACCTGGAGTTTCCAGTCCGCGTAAGCCGAGAAGAATTCCTCAAGTGATTCCGGTTCTTCATACAGGGTGACGAGCACTTCTTCAAACGGCATCAGGCAGTGCGCGCGTTCAAACAGTCCCCGGAAGCTGGGTACCGCAACAAGCGTTGTCTCCCGGTCGATGGCGTCGGCCTGAGCTTTGGCGCCGCTCCAGTCAAGCGCCGGAATTTCCGGAAAATGAACGTAGTCCCGCCATTTCGTAATATCTTTGATGACCTTGTTATCGTCGTTCACGATGGGGATGATACCGGGATCGCCGGGCAGAAACCTTAGAGTTCCGCCCCAGTTGTCTATCGCCGCTTCCCCGGAAAATTGAAGGATGTCCCAAATAGAGATAGGGTCCATCACCATGTGAAACTTGGACTGGGGAAACGCCGCGAATCCGTAGCCCATCCACTTTATTGGTTTTTCATTCCGCATCACGGACAAAAACGCTTCTTTCAGATTCATACTTTAAAACCTCCCTTTTAATTTTTACCTCAGCGCAGCACTATGAAAGCAGATTTGTTTTTACTCCGGCCCTCGAAATGGCTGTTGAGTATTGCCGTACTGACGCACAACGTCATGAACTTTACCGCGTAAGCCATTTAAAGTCTATCAAATATCATCCGGCGCTCGGCCCTGTCAACAAACTTTTCCCCGGTTATATATCGGAGGATCAAAAACAATGCCTCTTGTAATAACCCGCGCGCTCCTGCAAAATCAATTGTTTACATTACTTACATTGATGAATGGGAGACAGCGCGATGGTCAGAACTATCCAGGGCTCGCTTGACGCCAAAGGCGTCCGCTTCGCAATAGTGGTCAGCCGATTTAACACGTTTATCAGCGACCGGCTCCTTGCCGGCGCGCTCGACGCGCTGGAACGACATGGCGCGCAGATGGACGAAGCCACGGTCATCTGGGTTCCGGGAAGCTTTGAAGTCCCGGCGATCGCCCGCAGGATGGCGCTTTCAAAGAAATTCGACGCCGTTATCTGTCTTGGCACGCTTATCCGTGGCGAGACGCCGCATTTCGACCATCTTTCGGCGACGATCACAAAGGAACTGGGAAGCATAAGCCTTGAAGCCGACGTTCCTGTAATTAACGGTATTCTGACCTGCAACACGATGGAGCAGGCTGTTGACCGCGCCGGCCTCAAAACCGGCAACAAGGGCTTTGACGCGGCTGTAACCGCCGTCGAAATGGTGCAGGTATTCAAACAACTATAGCCTGCCGAGGCGGCAGTTTTAAATCCGGAAGAAATATACATGGGACATCGGCGGGCCGGGCGCGAGTGCGCGCTCCAGATGCTTTATGGACGGGATATCGGCGGAATTTCCGAAGACGAAATTCTGCGCGCATACGGAGCGATGGAAGAACTTTCTCCGCAGGCCCGTGAATTTGCCGAGCAGTTGTTTACCGGCGTCGCCGCGAGGCTGGACGAACTCGACCGGCTTATTCAGAGTCACGCGCAGAACTGGCGGCTCAGCCGGATGGCTGCCGTGGATCGCAACGTCCTGCGTCTCGCGGTTTTCGAGCTTCTGTCCGGCGGAAAAAGCCCGGATTCGGCGATTATCAACGAGGCGATCGAACTCGCCAGAAAATTTTCCACGCAGGATTCCGCGCAGTTCGTAAACGGTATTCTGGACAGCATCCGGAAAGAAAAATAATATGGAAAACCAGACGAATCTTACGGAGCAGCGTCGTTTCAAACTTGCCGAACTCAGGCGGCTCGGTTACGACCCATATCCGCATAAATTTGATTATACACATACGATAAGCGAGGCGCGCAAGGCATTCGCCCCGTTCGACGCCGCGGCGCTGGAGGAAAAAAAGGAAGCGATCCGTGTCTGCGGCCGTATTCTTTCACTGCGCCCGCATGGCAAGGCGGGATTTTTCGACCTTTCCGACGGGGAGAACCGGCTTCAGATTTACGTTCGCCGCGACTTTGTCGGGCAGGAAAATTTCGACCTTTTCAGGCTTTTCGATCTGGGCGACATCGTCGGCGCGGAGGGCGCAATCTTTCGCACGCACACGGGCGAACTGACGGTTTCGGCGGTCAGGGTTTTTCATCTTTCCAAAAACCTGCACCCTTTGCCTGAAAAATGGCACGGACTTACCGATGTCGAAATACGATTCCGGCAGCGGTACGTCGATCTCATCATAAACCCGGAAACACGGAGCATTTTTACCAAACGCAGCCACATAATCCGTGAAATTCGCGCTTTTCTTGACGCGCGGGGCTACACGGAAGTGGAAACGCCGGTTTTGCAGTCCGTCGCCGGCGG
>Ga0123353_10012038_pt1 | contig 12248 bp, 11 predicted proteins | sample TergutLab28metaG_3_FD_92763 | JGI IMG/M metagenome (GOLD analysis project Ga0123353, IMG submission 92763) | Labiotermes labralis P3 segment gut microbial communities from Petit-Saut dam, French Guiana - Lab288 P3 | ecosystem: Host-associated > Arthropoda: Insects > Digestive system > Gut ... | reverse complement strand
CAGATACTTTGCTGTGCGGAAATCAGTTGCAACATCAGCCGATATGACGGGGTCAAGTTTGGGTACAGGGCAAAAGGCGGCAGTGGGCTCGACTGGCTGTATAAAAAAAGCCGGACGGAGGCGTTTGGACCTGACGCAAAAATGGCGGCGCTTCTTGGCGCCATGATCCTGTCGCAGGAGTATTACACGAAGTTTTACGACAAGGCGATGAGGGTGCGCAGGCTTATAAAGGAGTCGCTGGCTTTCAAAAAGTACGACGTTTTAATCGTCCCCGCCTGTTATGCTGCGCTGTCGAGGCTTTGCGGTTTACCGGCAATCACCGTGCCGTATCAAGGCGGGGGAGTCGCCCTTATCGCGGACGCGCAAAGGGAAGAAGCCCTCGTAGCGGCGCTGAAGGCGGTGGCGTTATGACGTACGAAACGCTGACGTACGAAACGGTCATGGGGCTCGAGGTCCACGTCGAGCTCGCTACTGAATCGAAACTTTTCTGTTCATGCTCTGCTAAGTTCGGCGCTGACCCGAATGAGAACGTCTGCCCCGCATGTGCGGGTATGCCCGGAATGCCTGCCGTCACGAACAAGGGCGCGGTCGAACTGGCAATCGCAGCGGCGATAGTCACAAACAGCGAGATCGCCCCGGTCATGACTTTTGACAAGAAAAACTATTTCTACCCGGACTTGCCTGCGGGATACCAGATAACGCAATGCTTTGCGCCGATATGCAAAAACGGGTGGGTCGGCATAGAAACCGCTTCGGGGAGCAAGCGTATCACCCTGAAGCAGATTCATTTGGAAGAAGACGCGGGCAAACTCATTCACGACCCTCGTACGCGGGCGTCGCTTGTCGACTTCAACCGTACGTCCGTTCCGCTTGTCGAGATCGTGTCCAATCCTGATTTCCGCTCGGCGGAGGAGGTCGTCGCCTATCTCGAAAAGCTTCGCTCTTTGCTGAGTTTCGCGGGCGTGTCCGATTGCAAAATGCAGGAAGGCTCACTAAGGTGCGACGTCAACATTTCTGTACGCGAGTCAGGCAGTTCTACGCTTGGCACGCGAACTGAAATTAAGAATATGAACTCGCTCAAAGCGATCGCCCGGGCGATAGAGTATGAGTCGCAGCGTCACGTCAACGCGCTCGAAACAGGCAGCGAAAAACTCATTCAGGAAACGCGCCGTTGGGACGACGATGCGGGCATGACTTTCTCGATGAGGGAGAAGGAGGAGGCGGCGGACTACCGCTATTTCCCGAATCCTGAGATAATGCCCATACATATAAGCGCGGATTGGATAGAAAGCGTCCGCTCCAAACTGCCCGAACCTGCGCATGAGAGATTTGAGCGGATGACCAGGCAGCTCTCATTGCCGGAACATGACAGCAGGGTCATCACCGGCAGCCTGAATCTGTCGCAGATTTTCGACGAACTGGTTGGGTACATGATTAAACCAAAGGAAGCTGCGAACTGGATAATGGGCGATCTGATCAGCATTGCAAAGGCGGCAGGGGTAAGCGACGATGATATCAGGATAGATTGCGCGAAGTTCGCTCGGATAGTGAAACTCGTGGAGAATAAGACGGTGAACCGTTCCGTGGGTAAGAAGATTCTTGCAAAAGTTTTTGAGGATGATATCGACCCAGAAGCATACATAGAGGAAAACGCCCTTGGCATGGTCAGCGACTCCGGGCTTCTGGAAGCCGCCATAAGCGAGGTAATCGCTGAAAACGATAAATCCGTAAGGGAGTATCTGGGAGGAAGCCAGAAGGTCTTCGGATTCCTGGTCGGGCAGGTAATGAAAAAAACAGCAGGCAAAGCCGACCCGCAATCAGTAAACGAAATGCTGAGGTCACGGCTTCAAGTGTAGATTGTAGGGGCGCCGCTCGCTGCGCCCGCGTAGATTGTAGGGGTCGACGCCCCCGGCGCCCCGCATAGACGATAAAAAACGAAGGATTTGGGTCAAATGAGCAGGAACGTTATTGATAAATTTACGGACGACAAAGCGAAGCGGGAAGGCCCGCATCGTTCGAGCGACCGAGCCGGAGCAATAAGGGGCGACAAGTACGCCTGGCTGGTTGTGATGTTGTTGTTTCCTGCCTTCTTTGCCTGTTACAATGGTGCGATTGACAAGACCGCAAACGAATCGCCCCCTCCAGGGATAGAGGGCAGTCAGGTTGCAGGTATACAAACACAGGACGATTCTCGCTCGCCGACGCCTGTTGCGAACACGACGCCTTCGCCATCGACGGAGTCGACGCAGGAGTCGGCGCAGCCGACTACGCCTTCGGGCGCTGCGGGGTCATCGCCCGACGCTGCGGGCACAATGCCGGATGCAGCCACGGATGCAGCCACGGATCCGGACCCGGACCAGTCGCAAGCAGGTGTGATAGACGCTTCATCCGGGTCGACGTCCGAGGTAGGACCAGCTGAAACGACGGATCCGTCCGGGGCGGGTTTTACGGGAGTTGCATACATCACTATAGACGACGGCCCGTCGCGGTCAATCACGCCCGGTATGCTTGACGTGCTAATGGAAAAAGGCGTTCCGGCGACTTTCTTCGTACTGCCGCACAGTAATGTTGACGATCTCTACATCAGGATGATCGACGAAGGGCATGAGATAGGCAACCATTCATTTTCGCATAATTATGCCAGGCTATATCAGGCGGGAAACATCAGGGCATTCAGAGAAGATGTGCTCGACGCGCATGAGTTCATGATGACGAACTTCGGTTATGTAACGACGTCATACCGGTTCCCCGGCGGCTCGATTGGCAGAAGCGTCAGCATCGTGGCGCCGCGTCAGGAGATCCTCGATGAGCTTGGCTACCGGTACTATAACTGGCACATAGATATTGGCGACGCGCGAAGCGACCTGCCGGACAGAAGGGCAGTCACATTGGCGAACAACGTGCTCAATAACACGCGGGGCAGGGCGCACGTCATTATTCTGATGCACGACTCCGCCGGAAAAGGGACGACGCTGCAGGCGCTCCCGATGATAATCGACGGACTGCGCGAGCAGGGTTATACCTTCGACGTTTTGCGCAACTACCCGCCAGGAAAGCCACCTTAAACAAGAGCCAAACCCCACGAGCCACGAGCCACGAGCCGAGAGCCTGATTCAGTATTTTGCGGATTCTGCCGCGCCTCCGGAGGTATTTTCATGTATATAGGCATTGATTTGGGAGGAACCAATATTGCAGCCGCGCTTGTAGATGGCGATGGTAGGATACACAAGCGAACAAGCGTTAGCGCCAACGCCTCGGGCGGAGCTATTGCGATAATCCACGGATTCCTGGAAGTTTGCGATACGCTTCTCGCCGGATCGAATGAAGCTCCGGTTGCGATTGGAATAGGCGTGCCCGGGACAGTCAACGACGAAACAGGGGAGGTCGTGTTCACGCCAAATTTGCCGCTCTTGGGTATCAAGATAACAGGCGAACTGCGCGAAAAGTACGGATGCCCGGTGCGCCTGGGCAACGACGCGAACTGCGCCGCGTTGGGCGAAACGATCGCAGGCGGTGCGAAAGGCTCCCAGGACGTCGTTTTTGTGACGCTGGGGACAGGCATCGGCGGCGGGGTCATCATTGGCGGCTGCTTGCTGACCGGCGTTAGCGGTGCGGCAAGCGAGCTCGGGCACCAGGTCATAATCGAGGGCGGACGGAAATGCGGCTGCGGGCGCATGGGCTGCTGGGAGAGCTATGCATCTGCGACGGGGCTGATAAGAACGGCAATAGAGCTTATGGGCTCGCACCCGGACAGCCATATGTGGGAACTGTGCGGCGGATTGGCGGAAAAAATAAACGGCAGCAGGGTGTTCGACGCATATCGCGCCGGAGACCATGCTGCAAAGCTGACTGTTGAGGAGTATGCAAAACACCTCGGAGTCGGGTTGGTAAATATAATAAACATACTGGAACCGGAGCTGATTTGCGTTGGCGGGGGGATATCGAACGCCTGGGATTGCCTGGCAGGTCCGGTACAGGCGATGATAGACAAAGAGAAGTATTACAGGTTCGCACCGGACGCCCAGCACACGAAAGTTGTCAAAGCAGTGCTGGGTAATGACGCCGGTATAATCGGCGCGGCTCTGCTCGGTCTGGAGGCGTAGATAGGACGAGAACGCGGGTGGCGGGAGCAAGCCCCCGCCCTACAGGGTTTGTGCAGTTCAAGATATGGTGCGTAGACCGCGGGTGGCGGGAGCAAGCCCCCGCCCTACAGGGTTTGTGCAGTTCAAGATATGGTGCGTAGACCGCGGGTGGCGGGAGCTAGCAACAATCAACCTTCTTCCGCAGATTCGGTTTTTTCTTCTATGCCCAGGAGGGAGTTCGTGTCTTCGCCTGTGTAGGTTTGCACCTCGCGCAGGCTTCTGTTGATAGCCCTTGTTCTTGTGCCGGCAAGCGTGTCGAGTTCGTTGCCCGCTTGCCTTACTTTGTCGCGCGCTTTTGTGAGGACCACTTCAAAACTCTCGAACTCCTTCTTGACCGCGCCGAGCATCCTCTCGATCTCAGCCGCGCCTTTCTGGATTTGCAAAGTCTTGAACCCGATTTGCAGAGAGTTGAGCATAGCGGACAACGTCGAAGGCCCGGTGATGATGACGCCGTTGCGCCTCAAGTCGTCGAGGAACGAGGAATCCCTGACGATTTCAGAGTAAAGCCCCTCGGCAGGCAGGAAGATAACCGCGAAGTTTGTCGTTTCCGGAGGCGAGACGTACTTTTCCGTGACCTCCTTGGCAAACAGCTTGATGCGCTGTAGAAGCGCCTTGCGCGTAGCGTCGATCTGTACCGCGTCTCCAGTGTCGTAACTATCCAGCAGCCGCGAGTAGAAATCAAGAGGGAACTTCGAGTCAATCGGCAGATAGATATGCTTGCCGTCCTCTGTTCCCGGGAACTTTATCGCATACTCGACGCGCTCGCGCGACCCGTTTACGGTAGGTACCTCGACGTCATAAAGCTGCGGAGGAAGCATATCTTCGATGATCTGCCCAAGCTGCAGTTCGCCGAGGATCCCGCGCGTCTTTGCGCCCGACAGGACCTTGTTCAGCGAGCCGACGGATTCCGCGACTGTTTTCATCTCGCCGAGGCCTTTGTTAACGCTTTCAAGCTGCGTGCTGACAGTCTCAAAAGATTTTTGCAACCGCGTCTCAAGCGTTTTTTCGAGCTTCTCATTGACGGTCAGGCGCATTTCCTCCAGTTTCTTCTCATTCGAAACTTGCAAGGCTCCCAGCGCTTTCTCCAACTCCGCCTGTATCTTGTCCAGGCGCTCGTCCACTTTGTTCCTGATGTTGTCCATGCTCCCCGTGCTCGAAGTCATGAGTTCGGACAAGCGCCGGCTCTGGCTTTCGCTTGACTGGTTCAGCCTGTCTTCGGTGCTCGAGCGAAACTTTTCAAGGCTGTCGCCGGTTCTCACGGTAAGCTCTCCGACCGCCTTCTGGTGAGCCTCCCTGGTCTCGCTCAGCATCGCGGCAAACGAATCGCGCAAACGGTCGAGCTTCTGGTCGAACTCCTCGCGCAGTTGCCTGTTTTCGCTTGAAATCCGGCTCAACGCATCGTCCAGTCCGCTTCGCAAAGCGTCCTCCAGCGCATGGGGATCAGCCCCCTTTGGTTTCCTGAGCAGGACGACCAAAAGAGTCCCGATTATTGCTATGTTCAGGACCAAGATAATGTACTCCATATATATCCTCCCGATGAGACGCCGAGGGCGTCGCCCCTTAAAAGTGTGTTTCGTTTTTATCGACGGTTAGACATTGCCCTATCAGCCAAGGACCGCGGATACGGGCAGCAAAATGATAAATTCGCTTACAGGGGTTGTACTCGGCGGCTTTTTGACGTATTATACATCTATTCCCCCAATATGTACAGAGCGAATGCCAATGTGGGTTCCCGCGCCCAAAGCGAACTAACAAAGGTTCATATGGGGGCAGTATGAATTTGTTAATTAATAAAAGCAAATTCTAATTGAAAATTCTCACAATAGTGCTTGACAACCAGACCATATCAGGGGTTTAATTTTGTATATCAGGTTATTGTTTTAAGAGCAGGTTTAGTGTAGGCAGAAGGACAGGGTTCATGCGTTTCGTTTCAGTGAGTAAGTTGAAAGAAGGAATGGTACTCGGAAAGCCTTTTTATGGCAATCTGGGGCAGTTCTATTTGCGTAAAAACGCTGTACTTACTGAAGGGTTGATCAAAAGAATCACATATCTGGGGTACGCGGGGCTTTACATTGTAGACGATTATTCGGACGGTATCGAGCCTAACTTTGTCGTTTCCGATGAGCTCAAAAACAGCACGGCTTCGGCGGTGCGCACTTTCATGTCGAACCTTCAGTCCTCTCCGAACTCAACGAGCGCGGTCCTGACACAAAATGTCGATCAGATAATGGGCCTTGTAAAAACTCTTGTCGACGAAATAGTTGCGTCAAAAAACGCCGTGGTCAACATCATCGACCTCAAGTCGTACGATTTGTACACATACCAGCATTCGGTGAACGTCGGCGTCCTCTCCGGGGTGCTGGGATCGGCGATGAAAATGACCCGCAGCGAGCTTCTGGACTTAACGTCGTCGGCTATTTTTCATGATATCGGCAAAATGTTCGTTCCCAAGGAGGTGCTTGACAAACCAGGCGCTCTGACGGAAATGGAGTTTGACGAAATGAAAAAGCATCCTGCTCTCGGCGCTCTTTACATGCGGGACAGGCTGTATTTCCCGTCGTCTATCTATGTGCCTGTGTGGCAGCATCATGAGCATTATGACGGAAACGGCTATCCGAATAAAATGGCCGGAGACAAGATCACCACTTCAGCGAAGATCATCGCGATGACCGACACCTACGACGCGATAACCTCGAAACGCCCTTATCATGAGGCGATCATGCCGCACGAGGGATGCGAGTACATCATGGGCAACGCCGGGCAGCATTTCGACCCGGAAGCCGTTGATATCTTTTTCAGGACCGTCGCGCCTTTCCCCGTCGGCGTCAGCGTACAGCTCTCGAATGGGGACGAGGGGATCGTTTTCAAGAACTACAGCAGCTTCCCCATGCGGCCGCTGATCAAGCTAAAACCAGTACCCGGCATGAAGAAACGCTTCCTGGATCTGTGCAACGATCCGGGCGCGCTGAGCATCACCGTACAAAAACTACTGTGATATGACATGGGGACGGTTCTTGTGTCATATGACATGGGGACGGTTCTTGTGACATACCGTATGACATGGGGACGGTTCTTGTGTCATATAAAAAATATTGTAAATGTGTTGACAAACCCTGGCGGGTGGTGCTATAATCGCCGGGTAGTAAGCAGAACGGCATCCCCGTCCTCACCCTGCCGCCGGGAAACCGAGCGCGCTGTGGTCAACAGGGTTCGAGTCTCGAAACCCTTGCAAGTCACCCCGTTCCGGGTTGTGGACGGGTTCTTGGATACGCGGATGCAAATGCGTTCGCGTTTTGCGTTTTCTTGTGAAAAGGAAAACGACAGTTGTATTGGAGGTGTTTTAGTATCAGCAGCGTGACCTATCAGATTAACGAAGACATTACTGACAAGGAGGTCCGTCTTATCGACGAGGACGGGACTCAACTGGGGATCATGTCGTCATCGGAGGCATTTAAAGTCGCGGTAGAAAAAGAACTCGATCTTGTAAAAATAGCTGCCGCCTCAAATCCGCCCGTCTGCAAAGTTATGGACTACGGGAAATACCGCTTTGAGCAGGCAAAAAGGGAAAAAGAGGCGCGCCGCCATCAGCACATTGTCGAGGTAAAAGAGATTCGTATGTCACCGAGCATCGGCCAAAACGATTTCAACGTTAAGCTGAGTCACGGGCAGAAGTTCCTCAAGGAAGGGGATCGTCTCAAGGTCACAGTCCGTTTCAGGGGCAGGGAAATGGCTCACACCAACATCGGAGAGAACCTGCTCAAAAAATTCGCCGAAGAATGCACCGAGTTCGGCACCGTCGATAAAAACCCGAAGCTTGAGGGGCGGCACATGTCCATGTTCCTGACTCCAAAGCAAGCCAAGAACTAAATCAAGGAGAGAAGTAACCATGCCAAAGATCAAGACTCACAGTGGGGCGAAGAAACGCTTCAACCTCACGAAGACAGGGAAGGTCAAGCGTGCGCACGCGTACAAGAACCATATCCTTAACAAGAAGTCGCCGAAACGTAAAAGGGGATTGCGCAAAGGCGCCTATGCCGACGTTACGAATGAAGCTTCGATCAAGCAATTGATCCCGTATAAATAGAGGCAGGAGGTAAATGTAATGGCCAGAATCAAAGGCGCCGTAACTACGCGCAAAAGAAGGAAGAAAATACTGAAGCTCGCGAAGGGCTATTGGGGTTCGAAATCGAAGCACTTCAAGATGGCGAACCAGGCTGTCATGAAGTCGCTGACATATGCTTACGTCGGGCGTAAGCTGAAGAAAAGGGACTATCGCAAGTTGTGGATAATGAGGATCAACGCCGCGTGCAAATCGAATGGCATGAACTATTCGCGTTTCATGCACGGGCTGAAACTTTCGGGGGTCAACCTCAACCGCAAAATGCTTTCTGAAATGGCAATCCACGAGCCGGAGGCGTTCACGGAGCTATGCGGCACGGCAAAACAAGCTATCGGAGCATAGGTATACTGTAACTTAATATTGCGTCTGAAAAGTTAAAAACCTCATTTTGAGGTTTTTAATTTTTTTGTACAGGTCACGGTCGGCTGGTGCATTGCCGGCAGTGCATTCCGTCAGCGTAACCACGGACGGTGGAGCGCGGTCATTAGGCGCATGGGCGCGTCTATGACCGTAGGAATGTAATGACAGCAATGCCCCAGCCGACCGTAACCTGTAACCACTTTGTTATTATTTATCGATAAACGATAAAAATGTATTGCAATTCGATATGATGTGTGTTATGCTGCTCTCACTTAGGACTATTGCATGGGGGAAATGATATGTGGAATGATTCCAAATCGCTCATTCTGAGCAAGATATGCGTCATCCTGTTTATGGCGCTGCTTTTGGCGTGCGCGATACTGGCGCCCAGGCTTGTAGCTATACTTATCCGAATGTCGATACAGGCGAAACTGGCGGGCGCGGCGCTTTTTCTGTACACGATTTACGCCGGGAGCGCCGCGGCCGCCGCGCTGCTCGTGTTCCTGTATATGCTCCTGCGGCGGATCGGCGCAGGGCAGGTGTTCGTCAGGGAAAACACGGCGTATCTGCGTTATATATCCTGGTGCTGTTTCGCGGGCGCATTGATATGCGTCGTCTCGGCGTACTACTATGTGCCATGGCTTGCGATCGGCGTCGCAGCTGCTTTCATGGGGCTGATCGTCCGGGTCGTGAAAAATGTCGTCGCAAAAGCCGTATCGCTTCAGGAAGAAGCTGACTTTACGATTTAGTATCTCTACAGGGAGTCAGGGGGATGGTTGAATCATGCCGATAATTGTGAATCTGGACGTCGAGATGGCAAAGCGAAGGATGTCGTCGGGCGAACTCGCGTCGAAGATCGGGTTGAGCCTCGCCAATCTTTCGATATTGAAAACGGGCAAGGCGAGGGCGGTCCGGTTTTCTACGCTTGAGGCGATATGCGAGGCGCTTGGGTGTCAGCCGGGCGATATTCTTGAATACACTGGAGGCGAACACGATGGAGAGTAACGATATGCAGTATAACGCTGTGCAAAACAACACTATGCCGAATAATCCTTTGCAGGGTAACCCAATGCAGTATAACACAATGCGGCCTGTCTGGACGCCTGTTTATGAGCCTTCAGCGAATCCGCATAAGGCTGAAAATTTGTTCAAGCCGAGCATAGCAGACTTTTTGTTCGCGCTGACGGTGTTCGTGCTCGGATATATTTTTGCGCGATGGATACTCTTCGACTGGCAGGGCTGGGGAGTGACGGTTTTTACTACCGCATATCTGTTAGCTGTCAGCGTATATCTTCAGAAGAAAGGCGTTCATACAGGCAGCCTGGCGTCGTGGTTCTGGATGATCGTCACATGGGCGACAGGCGTTTCCTATGCGCTCTGGGGTAACGCGGGGTTTGCTGCGATCAGAGGGCTCTTCCTTTTCGGGTCGGCTGTCTACTTCGTGATAGCCGCGTCAGGGTGCGCGCTGATGGGCAAGACCGGGAATTTTCTGGTCGTCGACGGCTTTCGTATGCTCGTGCTGGTTCCGTTCCGGAATTTTTTCAATCAATATATTAGTTTTTCGGCGCTCAGGATAGGGCAAAAGCGCGTGAAGTTACTTCCGGTTTTTCTTGGCGCGATATTTGCGTTGATTCTGCTCGCGATACTGATCCCGATGCTCGTAAGGGCGGACAGTGGCGGTTTTCAAGTTATTTTGAGGTCTGTTTCGAGCCTCTTCACTTACCGCGCATGGGATTTTGCCATGTATGCGGTTATTTCCATACCGATTTCGGCTTACTTATACGGGCTTGTTTCCGGGGCGGCCCACAGGAAGGGAACGGATATCATTAAGCCCGAGGTTGCGGGGAGAGCCGTTGCCGGACTCAGGATATTTCATCCGGCGACTGTTTACATAGCCCTTGGCGCGGTGTGCGGGTTATACCTTGTGTTCATTCTCAGCCAGGCGCCGTACTTCTTTTCGGCGTTCACCGGAAGGAGGCCAGAAGGCTGGCTTGTTTATGCAGAGTACGCCAGGCAGGGCTTTTTTGAGCTGTGCGGCATCGGCGCGATCAACCTGGTGATCCTGACTGTCTGCAACCTGACTTGCAGGAAACACCGCCATGAGTCGCGGCCGCTAATGATTTTTAACATTGCGCTGGCGGTCATAACGTTGGCGCTGATTGCGACGGCTTTCAGTAAAATGGCTCTATATATAAGCGTATACGGGCTAACTATGCCCCGGCTGCTCCCGTGCGTTTTTATGGTTTTCATGGCTTTCGTGTTCGTTGCTCTGATCGTTTTGCAGAAAAAGAGTTTTTCGATCGTACGCTTCGCGCTCGTCACCGGGGCGTCCATGCTTTGCCTTTTGTGCCTGCTAAACCCGGACGCTATGGTCGTCAGGTACAATGCGGACAGGTACATGAGCGGTACGCTAAGAGAGTTCGACACAGAGATACTCTATCGCAGCGGAAGCGCAGGCGTCCTCCCCGCCATTGAGGTGTATGAGACCACAAAGGATGAGGAGCTGAAGCAAGACATCGCCCTCTACCTGATAATCCACGCAGGAAACACAAGCTCCCGCCACCTCGACAACCTGGAGCTATGGCAAGCCCGCACAGCCGGGGAAGGAGTTAGGCCTGAACTTTTGCAGAACAGACAATCAGGCGGGAGATAGTGATGATTGATGCTATGTGGGTTCAAATAACTGAGGTTTGATCCTCATCTGAGCGCGTTGACTTTTTTCGTAAGACGGGATAAAATGAGCGAACGGAATGTCAGCGAAGAAAGGGCGCGCTTTTGTGAAGGTGTTTCTGGCTGTTGCTATATGTAAGATATTGTACTTTGTTGGAAGCCGGGTGGGGCGGGGGAGCAGCCTGCCTGGTCAAGTTGCGCTTAAAGTTTGCCCCGGCGTGCTCAATATGCTCAAACTGCCGAGGACAATCATCGCCGTGACAGGCTCGAACGGGAAGACTTCCACAGCTGAGCTTATTGCTCACGTTCTCAAAGAAAACGGTAAAAGCGTCGCCTGGAACCACGAAGGGTCGAATCAAACCGAGGGCGTAGCGACGCTGTTGCTGCGTATCGTTAACTTTAAAGGCGTCGTTAAACGCGATGCGCTTGTGCTTGAATGTGACGAGCGATATGCGCGTTTCATATTTGCCGACGTTAAGCCGTCTATTGTGGTCGTGACAAACTTATGCCGCGACCAGTTATCACGCAACGGCCACCCGGAGTTTATTTTCGATTGCATTCAAGCTGCAATCGGAGATGACAAGCATCTCCTCCTCCTCAACGCTGACGATCCTTACGTCGCGGCGCTTGGCGCATCGAAGGACAACGTGGTTTGGTTCGGGTTGGATCGCGAAGTTTGTCTCGACCCTCGGTTGTCTTATCAGGGGACGGCTTTGCCGTGTTATGATGACGGTGCGTTTTGCCCTGTATGCAAGAGCCGAATGGTGTATGAATACAGGATCGCGGGGCATTTTGGCGGCTTCAACTGCAGTTCTTGCGGACACAGCCGCAGGAAGCCGGACATTGAGGTGACGGGACTTGCCTTCACAAGCCTGACGAGTGCGTACAACCTTACGGCGGCTGTGACTGCAGCGGTGACGGCGGGCATAGACGTTGAGGACGCTGTGCGCTCGCTT
>Ga0123353_10012037_pt1 | contig 12248 bp, 7 predicted proteins | sample TergutLab28metaG_3_FD_92763 | JGI IMG/M metagenome (GOLD analysis project Ga0123353, IMG submission 92763) | Labiotermes labralis P3 segment gut microbial communities from Petit-Saut dam, French Guiana - Lab288 P3 | ecosystem: Host-associated > Arthropoda: Insects > Digestive system > Gut ... | reverse complement strand
TTTCGCCGCGTTGGTACGCAAGTGGGAGCGCAAACAGATTGACCTTGACGAGGCCCTGCGGCAGAGCGGCCTGAAAGAATCCACCTTCTATCGGCGGCTGCGGGAATATCGGCTCGTCAACCAGAAGCAGGCCAATTCAATCGGTTAAAAAAATCGGTTAAAAAAATTGCCGATTAAGGGCTTGACAGGAAGGTTCTGGGAGGCTATAATTATTAAAGTGCGTTGAAGGTTTCCCCTCGCGGTGCGTTTGGCTGTCAGAAAGTGTACCTTATGACAGTTATTTTTTTATGCCCCGTCCTTGGTGATATTGCTCAAACGCTTATGGGTTGGGCTTCCTGAAATTTTTGCAATTCCGCTAAATATTCTCCCTCGCTGGCAATGAAAAGGGCTTCTGTCATAAGGTACACTTTATGACAGAAGCCCTTTTAGACATTCTGATCCGCATACCAGCGGATAAACTCCTTGATGGTACGCTTCTTTTTGGCATCGCAACGGTAAATCAAGTCCTTTACTTCGCCTAGGTCGTCGTTGCGGTATTCCTTGTCCACGCCCAAGAGCAGATAGTCCGGCGTAACCTCCAGGGCCACACAGATTTTCATGAGCGTTTCAATGCTGCATTTTGCGCCGCGTTCTACGTTGCCGGTGTATGTAGCGCTTAGGTCGGCACGTTCGGCCAGTTGGGCTTGGGTAATGTCCAGCACATCGCGCCGCTTGGCAATGCGCTTGCCTATCAGGTTGTAGTCCACCATCATAATAATCACCTCATAGATACTTTACCAACTGTAACGCCGAAAGAAAAGAATCCATAATGTGAAAAATAATCCTTGCAATTGGTATGCGAAAGGTCTATAATGGGTTAAGGTTAGATTCATTGGGGCATAGTGCCTCTTGAATAAAAACAGTGGAGGGCAAGTCACATGAAAAAATGGAAAAAGCGTGTTCTATCGGTTCTTCTGGTAATGATCACTATATTCGCGATGCTACCCGCTCTGATTATACCCGCAGCGGCGGAAACCGCATTTTCAAATGTTGTCGCGGGCAGTTCCCCCTCAATCACCTATACCCTGACGTATGAAAAGAGCAGGCCGAGCAATACGCAGATGAAGTACGACTTCACCCTAACAGCGAGAATGAGCAGCGGCGGCTACTTGCTGACAGGCGCATTGAATGGCAAAGTTACCGTCAACGGCACATCAAAAAACGTCACAATTAAAGCTCGCGACACCTCTTGGTATCAATCGTCAACACCGACGAAAACCTTTACTTTTTCCATCACTTGTTCCTCTACCACCGGCAACGCAAGCCAGTCCGGGAACTTTACTGTAACGTCACCAGACTTCAGCAGCTCCGGCCTGATTAACAGGAATTTTACCGTTACGAGCTCGCCGTTGCTGACATGGACGGTTTCCTACAATGTCAATGGTGGTAATAATGTATCTCCCTCAAGTGCAACCGTAAATCGCGGGAGCAGCGTAACCACGCCAACGCCGACCAAGCCTAGTTATACGCTCACCTATAACGCAAACGGCGGCACAGTATCGCCCGCCAATTCAGTAAAAACATTCTCATGCAATGGTTGGTACACAGCGGCCAGCGGCGGCACAAAACGTGCGAACGCGGGAGCGAGCTACACGCCCACGCAGAGCGAAACAATTTACGCCCAGTGGTCGGCGAACCCATCCATGGGAACGCTGCCAACACCAACGCGTCCGGGATATTACTTCCTGGGTTGGTTTACAGCGGCCAGTGGTGGCACACAAGTTACCAGCAGCACGATCATGACAGGCAATCAGACTATATATGCGCAGTGGACAGACATTCCGTTTACGATTCAAACCCTTGATGGGGAAATAATTGATAACAGTAAAATAAACTACAGATTACGCCTGTCGGTTCAACAAGGCGCACCCCTGGTTGTTGAGGCTGGTTTTAACGTGTATGTCTGGAACGGGGTGGATTTTTCCACGCTTTACTTGACACGGTACTGGACAAATGAAGCAGGCATCGGTGGCTCAGATTGGTCATGGTCGCTTAACGACGCCCTCCCTTCAAACTTTTTTGTGGTGAAAGCATATGCGAAAAATGCTGCTGGTGTGAAAAAAGAATCTGAAAACCAATGGGGCTGGTTTCAAATCGTAGCAGAAGAATATCCCGTTACATACAACGCCAACGGTGGGAGCCCTGCACCTTCTGCACAAGCGAAATACAAGGATGTACCACTGACACTCAGACCCGAAAAACCGTCGAGAACTGGCTACTCATTTGCATACTGGAGAGCATCGAATGGCGCAACATACTCTCCCGGTACAGATTATCATGCCAACGAAGCAACAACGCTTTCTGCTCAATGGACGCCCAATAATTATACCGTAAAATTTAACGCTAACGGCGGCTTCGGCTCAATAAGCGATCAGCCTGTAAACTATGACCAAAGTGTCACGATGCCAGGTGACGGCGCGTTTATTAGAGATGGATATGCTTTGACAGGCTGGAGCCGAAGTCCGGGAACGCCAAATAATAAGAATTATGAGAAAAATGCGACCTACGCGGTTAGCACATTGGCTAGCGCGAGTAATTATAACTGCGCAGATGCAAATGGGGCAACAATGACGCTGTATGCGGTGTGGACGGAGGACACCTACACCATTACTGTGCCGAATGACGGTAATGGAACGGCCTATGCAAATCTATCCAGAGCGAAAGCGGGAACGGTAATTGTTCTGACGGCTATACCTAAAAGTGGTTATTCCTTCAAAGAGTGGCAAGTCCTCAGCGGCGGCGTGACAATCATAGACAACACATTCATCATGCCAGCTCAGGACGTGACGGTCTGGGCAATATTCGATTTGCTACCTCCTAGCACCTATGCCATCAACGTGCAAAATGACGGATATGGCTCGGCCAACGCAAACCTAGCTAGTGCTACGATGGGAACGGAAGTTACTCTGACGGCTATACCAAATAGCGGCTATCGCTTCAAAGAGTGGCAGATCATCAGCGGCGGCATATCCATCACAAATGATAAATTCACCATGCCAGCGCAGGACGTGTCAATCAAGGCGATTTTCGAGCCAATTATTTATGCGATCACTGTGCAGAATGACGGCCATGGCGCGGCTGGTTCTAGTCCGACCAGCGCGGTGATAGGAACGGAGATTACCCTGACGTCCACGCCGAACAATGGCTACCGCTTCAAGGAATGGCAGACGATCAGCGGAGGCGTAACACTTGCCAACGCAAACAGTGCGAGCATCACATTTTTCATGCCTGCCAACGCGGTCACGGTAAAGGCCATCTTTGAGGCTGAGGAGATTTCTACACCAACCCACACCGTCACCTACGACTACAGTAGCAACGGCGGCTCAAGCGCGACAAAATTGACCGATACCGTCGAGGAAGGTCAATCTATTAATCTGACACCGACCGCAACAAAAACAGGTGCAGGTTGGGAATTTGTTGGTTGGAACACATCAAAAGACGCAACCAGCGCGTGGGAACAAACCATGCCCTTGTTAATGGGTTCGTCTGACGTAACGCTTTATGCAATCTACGTCAAAGTTGTTAGCGCTAGCTTCATTGATTACAGCCCACCGGGAGAAATATCACATAGTGTTTCATCTATGTATCGCATATACAATAATGCCACATTTGCTAACGTGTCAGCGGGAGCGGTTCCCATATCCAATTATCCCGGTTGGGCTTCGCGCGGCTGGGGAACAAATACTGCTGCCAATGCAAGTGTCGCGCTTGCAGACAAGGGCTCCACCACCATTTCAATGGACACAAGTTTTTACGCTCTTTACCAGCGGACGCTCACACTATCCTTCAATGCGGATGGTGGCAGTAGCACACCCGCAAGTCAAACGGGGACACAGTACACAAACGCCTATGCGATAGATTCCCCAACCAGCGTGAGTTTTACCCTTCCTGCGGCAATCAGCAAACCCGGTCATAAATTTGTCGCCTGGGCCGAGGGCAGCACCGATGGCAAGCAATATCAGCCGAGCGAAACAATTACGATCAGTGAGAATACGACGATATACGCGCTGTGGTCAGCAGAATTCATGCCCTATTCCTTTGATAATAAGGGCTCAAATTTTGCGGCAACGCCAGGCGGCAAGCATTATATGACTAATGCTGATTTTGCTAGATTAGTAGGATATGCACCTGCCTACGAAAAGCTTTTGATCGATTTACGCGACGGAGAATCCTCAGGCTCTTGCTTTGGGATGGCTGTAACTTCCATTCTAGATTACAGAAATCAGATCGGCATCAAAGAACTCAATACGCCCGAACCGGCAAAGACGTTGGACGAAGTTGTGCTCAATGACAATGTGAAGAGCGCCATAAATTATTATCAAATCGCTGAGTACATCTCTTTCCTACATCCAGATTCACATGAAGCATGGAATATGTATAATCCGCTTAATTGGCATAATTGGGAAACTGCTGATCTAGTTGAACAGGCAAAAATCGGGCCAATACTTGCAAGCTACTTATACAAACCTGAATGGGCACACGCAGTTGTGATTACGGGATATGAAAGCGCAACCAATTCATTTATTGTCTATGACAACCGTGAACCATCAAACAATAATGTTCGTTTGAAAGTGGTAGACAACGCAAACGGCACCAAAACAATTACCCTCACCAACAGCAAAGGCACAGATCAAATAGTAGACATACAATTTTGGTGGGGGGCTGATTTCTTGTTGTTCGATAAAATACAGTACAACGATTCGAGCATTCATGCAAACACCGCGCTTCATGACCAATCCCTTGCACTGTCCGCTACAAGCGGCGAACAAAACATTACCACCATAAGCATTGTCACATCTGGTGTTGTTACAGTGTCAAATGCGGCTGGTGAAAGCTTTATCTATAACACGGAAGAAGGAAGAATAGTTAGTGGGAATATGGACGTTTATAGTAGATATTTAATTTCAAATAGTACCACAGACGGCTCTTCCGCGCCTGGAACAATAGTGTTCACTGTACCCGAAAGTGAAAGCTATAGCTTTTACGGGACAGAAAAGCTTTCCGCCAAAGTCGTCAGCAATGAATTTTTCGGATCAATCGAATCCCCTGCACCCGGCGTAGTCGCTGTATTGGATAAGGAAAACGGAATCAGCGTCGAAGGAAATGGGCAATTCTCCTATACTGCTGCGATTGGCGTAAATAATGATACAATGGATTTGGTGAAGGTATCTGGCACTGCCGTAGGTGATATGGGTTTAATGCTCTACGGAACAGAGGGTGCTGTGATTTCAGGCTCCGCAAACCAGATTCTTGATGTGACCGTTATAAGCGATTTGACACAAACGGAGAGGTGCTCTTTTAAATCTAACTACGATTCGCTTTTGGTCAGCAAACAAGAGGGCGAGCTTGGCGTTTACGGTGGCGCTGGATACAGCGACAATATCCTGAAACCGAAAACAGTTACAAAGCCAGTCGCCAATGGCTCCACCAGCGTTACCCTTGATTACGTTGGAAGCAAGCAGCTTTCCGTTACCGGCGAAAGCATCACCTGGAGCGGCGGCAACCAATATGTTTCCGTTGACCAAACAGGCAAGATTACCAGCACGAAGAACTTCATCAAAACCGGCTCGGCAGCGATAACGGCCTCTAACAGCGCGGGCTCCGTCACATTTAATGTGAAAGTGAAGCCCACGTTCTGGCAGTGGCTTATGATTATATTCCTGTTCGGCTGGATTTGGATGTAACTGCAAAAAAAATTGAAAACCTATATAAAGAAAGAAGGACTATCACCATGAACCTATCATCTCGCAAATCTCGGCTTGCAGCCATCCCTCGAAGACTCCTTTCGTGCTTCCTTGCTCTGCTGCTCCTTATTTCCGGGGTAGCGGTTGGGAGCGTCGTAGTGAGTGCGGTCAGTTCCTCCGATGCTGTCAATTGGTGCAAAGGCAAGGCGGGCGGCGGCTTTCAAGGGCCGAACAGTGAATGCCCAAGCCTCATAAAGGCATACTTGAAACAGCTATGGGCTATTCCTTATGGCAGCAATGGAAACGGAAAAGATGTGGCAAAAAATGTCGGCGATAAGTATTCAAGCTTCAGCTATATTGCCGCCAGCAACAGCTTTGTGCCTCAGCCCGGGGATATAATATCAACAACAGGCACATCTTCTTATGGTCATGTCCTTATCTGTTATGAAACGAGCGGCAACACCATAAAAGTAATAGACCAGTTTAACAGTAGCGGCGGGGTAAAAAGTCGCACGTATACCGTATCAAACAAGAAATTTAGCAATCAAACCATCGTTGGCGTAGCGCGACCAAAGTTTGATAACATCACCCGTCCTGCCACCCCCACCGTAAAACTCGAAACACCAGCCGTACAACAACAAGGGAATGCAATGAAACTTAGCTGGAGCAAGGTTTCTGGTGCAACGTCATATAGAGTTGATATTCGTAAGCAGGACAACTTCACGGGGACATGGAGAACTGTAACAGGAACTGCTGCGAATGGCTCTCAGGGAAACATAACAAGTTACAGTCATGCTACGTCAGGCAATCAACCCGGCATCTATGAATTCAGCGTCTATTCAGGCAACTCCGCTGGTCAATGTACCAATCCGGCAAAGGTGACCGTCAGGGTAAACCCTGCATTCCCGAATGCCGCGCCAGGCTTTGAGGACGTGACTGGTTCTTTCGTGGACGGGAACTATGGCAAGACCATATATCTTACAAATGTGGTAAGCGCCTGTCTTGTGCAAAATTCTAGCCCAAGCGGATCAGGTAACGTTATCGGCTCAGGCAACAACAAGGGTTCCTACGAGCGATGGAAAGTGGTTAAATCCGGCAACAACGTCGCGCTACAGAGCGTTGCCAGCGGGAAATACCTGGTTGTAGGCAGTGCGACTTCTGCCGCATCTGCTTCCACCGCAAGCGCAGGCTCACAATTCCATATTTACCGCAATTCGGCGAACGGATATTATTATCTCCGTATGTCCTCTGGCAATTACATTGCTGTTGATAATGGCACAAAAGCCCTCAGATACACCACCACGCAGCCGGATGCCACCGCTGGCAATATGACATGGGAGCGCTTCACTTTGTCGGTGCATTCGGACTACACTACGTCGGCGGCGCTTGAAGATGGCTGGTATACCATCCAAGGTGTCAACAGCGGAATGTATGTCAGCCAAAGCGCGTCTTATGCGAAATCAAAGGGCTTCTACTCCAACTACCCCACCACTGAAAACGGCCAGCTCTATATGGCCGGAACTCCATCGGCAGGCGGCCATTATGCTGATCAATACTGGTATTTCCAGAGGCAAAGCGACGGCACATACAGAATCCGCAACTATGCAATTAGTAACCTGTATATGGATGTGCGCGGTGCTTGGCTGTGGAATGGTGCCGAAGCTATCGCCTACGCGAACTCTGCCCAGCGCTGGTATGTAGTTTCCACTGGAAATGGGCAGTATAAACTTGTCAATCAGATAACCGGCGGTGTTCTGGACGTAAAGGGCAATGGCACAGCCAATCCAACGCCGTTGCAGCAATATGTTGATAATGGAACGACCGCGCAGCGCTTCAGGCTAAACCGCGTGAACTTCAGCATATCGTATGACGCGAATGGCGGCGTAGGCGGGCCAGCCGCGCAAAATTTAACCGTTGAACCGCTGCGACTGACTACTCTCAACCTGCCTACCCGTACTGGCTATATCTTTACGGGCTGGTCAACCAAACCATACGCTGTAAATCAAGGAAATGTCCAGTATGTTCCCGGCGATACCTATACCTTTACCTCAAGCCTGACTTTATATGCGGTCTGGAGAACAGTCACCGCACCCTCCACCTATACCGTCAACTATGACTTTGTGACGAACGGCGGAACAAGCGCAACGGAAAGCACCGTGTCCGGCCTCAGCACCGGCGCTTCTGTGGACTTAACCCCGACTGCTGTAAAAGGCGACGGATGGGTGTTTGTTGGCTGGAACACGAACAAGAACGCCACTACTGCGCTAGGTAGCCTTAGCGTCAACACAAGCAATATCACGCTTTACGCTATATTCAGCAAAACGATTACCGCAACCTTCACCGATGCAGTCGGTGTACAGGTGGCAAATGTAACCTTCTACAACAATCAGACGGAAGTTACAATCCCGACAACACCAACACAGCGCACGTACAGTGGCTGGGGAAATCTTGGTTGGATAGCCGGGCCAGAGCTTGATTTGGCGAACATTGCGCTGCCCGTTGAGATACTCGGCGATTATGAAAACGACCCAGTCGATCCTGGCGAGCCGGTTGTGCCCGTCAATCCCGAAGAACCCGCTGATTTGGATGATGCTTTGGAAGGCATCCCCGATTCGGGTTCGGATACAGATCCTGAACCAGAACCTGCGCCTGATGGATTCCTTGTATCTCTTGATTGCTACTCCTTCTACGGCCTTTATGAGCGCGAATTGACACTCAGCTATGATTCTGACGGAGGGACACCAGTTAGTTCCGTTTCCGTGACACAGCAAGTCAATAGTGCTAATTTGACCGCAGTGGAATCCGTAGAGTTTATTGCAGCGGACTACATTGAAAAAGAGGGCGAGATTTTCAAGTTCTGGGTAACGTCAGAAGGAGAGGTAGTTACGCCTGATCAGGTAATCACTACCCAAGAAAGCATTGTCCTAAAAGCGGTGTGGCTGGAGAAGTACACAATTACGTATTCTGCTTCAGGTGCAGAGTATACGCCAGAACAGCAAATCAAGTTTGAGGATATGCCGATTGAACTGTCAACAGAGATTCCATACAAAGAAGGTTACACCTTCCTCGGTTGGTCAATCAGTAACGGCGGCGATGTGGTGTATGAGCCATTTGAAGAGTATCTCTACGAAGACGACATTTCGCTTATGCTCTATGCAAAATGGCGTCAGGATGCGGATAGTACCGCGCTCAATGACACCCTATTGGAAGCATTGAACTTGGGTGAGGAAAATGACGGCAAGTATACAGATGCATCGTGGGCTACCCTTCAAGCAGCAATAGACAGCGCACTAAATGCCTATGAACTCATTTTCGTTCTTGACGAAACGTATTCAAAGCAATCTGATATTGATAGTGCAACTGCGGCAGTAAGGACTGCGCTTAACGGGTTAAAGCTCGCACCCACTACCTTCACTCTCACACTCAACCCCAACGGCGGCACCGTCACACCACCAACCGCCACGCAGGCAACGGGAACAACCTACAACCTGCCAATCCCAACTAGGAGCGGCTACTCATTCAACGGCTGGGCGTTGAGCGGCGGCGGGAGCCTGAGCGGGAGCACGTACACCTTCGGTACAAGTAACGGCACCGCGACGGCCCAATGGACACAGAACAAGGGCATTTTCGGCACCAATGCCAAGTGGAACGGAGCATGGTGGCATTATTTGCTGTTCTTCTTCTGCTTCGGCTTCATCTGGATGTGGTTCTAGACCAGAAACACCCTGCACCATAATACAATCCCCGCCACCCTATCACCAAGGGCGGCGGGGTTCGTCATATGGTGTCGCACTTTTGTGTTGCCGTGGACGTATCAGGAGCCATACCTAAAATTATGTTCAATTGAACACAAAAACGCTTGACATTGTGCCCGATTGAACGTATAATGAAAGCATCTTAATTTTAAGGAGGCTTTCACATGGCACTCGAATTAGCTCGCGTTGAGGAAAAGAGCATCCTCAAGGACTACCGCCAACAACTCGGATTGACACAACAGCAGGTCGCGGACAAGGCTAGAATCCAGTTGCGCCAGTACCAGAAATTTGAGATGGGCGAGCGCAATCTTTCATCCTCCTCTTTTGACATCGCTTGTCGGGTGATTGAGGCCCTGGGGCTTGACCCAACGACATATCACCATGGCGGCTATGTGTGCGGCGACGAAGTGGAGTTCTCGCCGAAGGGCCTGCGCCGCGTAGTGGACGGTGTGTTGCTCTCGGACTTGAAATATGAGGAAGATGAATAAGCGAGCAAGCGCCAAGGGACGCACATTTATAGAGCAGACAGGAGCCAAAACAGCTCCTGTCTTTTCAATATTGCGTCACGCGCTACTAAAATTTGCGGCATACCTAGCAAATACCATTATATCCCGTGCGGCTACAAAAACAGAACGAGGGCGCAGCGAAAATTTTTCTTGACAGTGCTACAAGAACGTGCTATACTTATGCTAAGTCAAACCCTCTGAGGGTTTCGGCGTTTCTTCGGCAACGGATATTTTCAGATGAAATGCAAAAGCTCACGACCCCGGCCAAGGAAATCGTGAGCGCATAGGTGCGAAAAATGCGGAGCGAGCAAGCTAGTTACCCCACCAAGGGGGCAGTGTCGGTGTTAGGCGACACCCGCATTTTTCAAACCCTATTATACAGCATTACACAGCAAAAGTAAAGGACAAATTTATGGGCAGAGAAAAAATTCACAATTACTGTCACTGCTAAAATCTATTATGGGGAGGTTCTTGGACTATGATAAAAGACGAGCAGCCAAAGCGCATGAAATGCGTTCTTCGAGAACAAGTGACCGCAAGGAACGAAACGGTGCGAGGCTTATTCGGTGAGCAAGCTGAAAATCCTGTCGAGTACCCGTCCTATTCCACAGCAGATAATTTCATCCGTAAGGGCTCTGGCAACATCGAGACAGCATGGATGATATGTCAGAAGATGGGGATTTCACTTGACGAGGCGTTTATCCCTGAGGATATGACCTTTGAAGAAGCCGTGGAGCGGAAACAGCGCAAAGACCACGCTGAGGATATGCTGCGCGAGATCATTAAGCTAGTCATTGACAAAGGCAAAATCCACACGGTTGTAGACATCGCCGAAATACTTGCCCAAATCGGGCTGTCCATCAGCGAGGTCGGTTATAAAGACGAGGGAGCGGATATTTTTCGCATAGCCTCGGACACGATTAAGGCGGCTTCTGGAAAAGAGAAAGGCGGTGGCGGGAGTGAAGACAGCTAACAGCGCGGCAGTGCTGCAAAGGGCCCAGCAATTCGCCCGCGAAGAAAACTCCGTCGCCGGGGAAGCGGCAAAGGAGTTCGCGGACACTCTCGCCGGATACATAAGGCGAAAACAGTATAACTCAGGCGACTTTGACGACGACAGCATTTCTTTCTTAACCATTGCGCCGGAGCAGTTGAATGAAATGGACGATGAAGTCGTCGCGAGATTCCTGGAAAACTGCCGCAGAAAGAACGCGCTTGGTGTAATGAAGCGGTTTTGCCAAATCTGCATTTCGTCTTGGTTTGATATATCAGTAGAGAAGCTCAGTCTTATCGCGAGTGTAGTCGCAAAGGCTGATCTGAAGGCAGAAGGCGCTATGCTTTTCCATCGCGCATCTGAAAAATTATCTGAAGAAGCCAAATAAAGCAAAACCACGGATTTGCTTAACGGCATAATAAAGTCAACGATGCTGGAGGGGAGTTTATGAGAAAGGAATCGGTGGCCGTTCGCAATATGATGATGGCTTATGCCGTCCCCATTGAGCAGACGGGAGAAATTGTAGAGCAATCGAAGGTTGTATTAGGTGCCGTGCGCAGTATGTACTGGCGCACAAAAACTGCTGCGGAAATCATGCAAGTGGAAGCATCTGGGAAATTGAGCGTCGGAATTGGTGCCGCCTTGCTGTATTTGAGCGATTTGGCTCCGATAAAAGAGCGGCAGGACTATGAGCAGCGCATTATGCGGATGTTTGAGAATCAGTCGATCCTCAGCGTGATCGAGAAAACGATAGACGCGATACAGCGCTATCCCACCAACGGGAGCCTCTATCATACGATATTAAGCAGTTACTATATCGACGAACAACCTTGCAGCGATGAGGCTATCTATGGAGAGTTAGGACTTGAGCGCACTGGTTATTATCAACGCAAACGCGAAGCCGCATTGTTGTTTGGGTTGCAGATAAATGCTTGTGGTTTAGCTGCCTCCAACGGCAAGAATGCCCGAACTACAAGAAAAAAGGCAACGTGATACCCCAACGGATTACCTACTTCTTTCCTACTATTCGCCGACAACCTTCATACTCTGCACCAAGTTTTCGCCCGATAAAGACAGAATCCCTTCGGTACTGACACGCAAGTCACGACATGGTATAATTGTTATGCTGGGGGATATGTGGCCTTCGCCGAGAAGGTACAAGCCTCGCCCTACTAAACCAGGGCGGGGCTTTTTTTATGCCCTCCAGCACGGATATGGAACAATAGAATAATGAACCACCACAGGCTGGGGCAGCGCTGGAAACAGTGCTGCC